>Ga0233430_1003764_pt1 | contig 14863 bp, 9 predicted proteins | sample SI_118_April2016_2_FD_179883 | JGI IMG/M metagenome (GOLD analysis project Ga0233430, IMG submission 179883) | Seawater microbial communities from Saanich Inlet, British Columbia, Canada - SI_118_April2016_150_MG | ecosystem: Environmental > Aquatic > Marine > Inlet | place: Canada: British... | reverse complement strand
GTCATCTTCGGGCCGGGCCAGGATATGGCGGATGCAATCGGGCGGTGTGAACTGGCTGGGCTGGCCCGGATATCCGAAGAAAGCGACCGGTTCCTTGCCGCCCACCAGGACCAGATCGGTCAGATCGGCCAGCGCCGCGACCCCGTCTTCGGGGAAATAGGGGACACGTTCGACAAACGGCAGACCGGGGCCGCGATCAACGCGGGCGACGAAGGTGTCACAATACAGCCTGCATCCGCTCATAGCCTTGATTCGCCCTGCGGCCCGCAAGCCGCGTCCATGAAGAACCGCGCCCTTGAGCAGAAGCGCCGCTGACTTGGATTTGCGAAGGGCTTCGGCAATTGCTTCAATGGTGTCGGCGGGAACCGCATCGGCAACCGGTGTCGGGAACGCATTGGCCGGACCCGCGACGTCCTCCCAGAACGCGTCCAGCGGCAAAATAAGGCTGGCGATTTTTCCGGGCGCCTGTTGCGCCGCCTCGACCGTCGCGGCCAGATCGCTGGCGACGCGCTCCGGTGCGCCTGCACGGCGGCTCCAGGCGGCGGACCAGCCGACGATGGCCTCAAGGTCGGAAGTCAATAACGGGTCGAAGGGGCCGTGCCAGGATGGCTGATCACCAATCAGATTGACAATGGGCGATGCGGCGCGGCGGGCATTGTGCAGGTTGGCGCTGGCGTTGGCCACGCCGGCCCCGGCATGTAGAAGGGTCAATGCCGGTTTCCCGGTCATGCGCGCGTAGCCGTCCGCCGCCCCGGTGCATCCGCCTTCAAACAGGCACAGTATTCCTCGCATTTCCGGCACCGCGTCCAGAGCGGCAACCATGGGCATTTCGCTCGTTCCGGCATTGGCAAAACAAACATCGACGCCCGCCGCAAGGGCGGTACGAAACAAACTCTCGGCGCAGTCCATTTTCTTGGTTTTCCCTTCTTGAAGTCCCTCACTAACATCGGCCCATTGATACCCGCCTTTTTTTGCCGGGATCAATTCATCTTTTCAAGTTTTCCAGCAAGCAATTTGAGCGCCCCGTTGGCGGCTTTGAAATCAAGCTCCGCGACAGCGGCCTTTATGGGTGCGAGGTCGGCATCCAGTCCGTGTCCGCTCAGCATAGTGTGAAGTTTCGGATATTTCCGTTTCGCCTTCATACTGTTCTTGGCGAACAATTGGGCCAGTTCGTCGATCAACCCGGTGACGGCGATCTTATCCAATGGGTCTTGCGCCGTGGCAACGCTGGGTGGGGCGTGGGGCTTGGCGTCACATATCGTTTTGGCGTCCGTTAATGCGGCTGACAGCGCCGTCGTGAAAGTCGGTATGCACTTCTTGATTTCAGCCAGTTGGCCTGCGCCGAAAGCGCCTTCCAGCCGTAGCGCTTCTTCATACACGGTTTGCGCCGCCAGATTGCCCGCCGCGCCCTTGAGCGTGTGGACCTGAATGCGGGCATCGTCAAACCGTTTGGTCGCGATCAGCTTTTTGAGCGTCGAGGCAAAGCCGCCGTATTGTTCGTGGAACTTGACGATCAATTTTTGAAGCAATTCCCTGTTCCCGCCGACGCGAACCTCGGCGATGGCCAAATCAAAGGACGGCAAGCTTTCGGGCAGCACATCGAACGCCGGCACGCTTTGTTGCAGCGGTAACGGCATTTGCTTTGTGATGGCGTCGATTTTCTCTGCTCCGATCCATCTGACCATCGTCGAATATAGGGCACTGGGATTGATGGGTTTGGTGACATGGTCGTTCAGACCGGCGGCCAGGGATTTCTCTCTCTCGCCGGTCAGGGCGTGTGCGGTCAGCGCCAGAATGGGCAGCGAATCGCTGTCATAGTCCTTGCGGATTTCAGCCGTCGCCTGATAGCCGTCCATAATCGGCATTTGAATATCCATCAGCACCAAATCGAAAGCGCCCGCGTTTTCCTTCACCGCCTGAACCGCATTTTGGCCGTTGTCGGCAATGGTAACGGTGATACCCCGGTTTTCCAGCAACTCGCGGGCAACCTGCTGATTGATTTCGTTGTCCTCGACCAGAAGGACTTTTGCACCACGCCAGTTCACATCTATTGGCGCCGGCTCAATTCGCACGGGCACCGGCGCCTCGATGCGGGCCTTGCCGCCGATGACATCTGCTATGGCGTTAAACAAATCGGACAACGTCACCGGTTTGTGCAGCAAGCCATCAAGCAAGCCATCCTCGGCCTCTTTTCTTGCCTCGGAGCCGTCAAAACCCGTGAGCATTATGATAACGGGCGCTTCACCCCGCGGATATTGGTCCTTGATCCGGCGCGAGGTCTCGATGCCGTCGAGCCCCGGCATCTTCCAATCCATCAAGATTATGTCGTAGGGCGCGCAATCAGGATCGTCGGCAACCCTCAGCAATTCCTCAAGGGCGGCGTCTCCGGATGGAACGGAAAACGCGAAATAACCAAAAGATTCCGTCATTTCGACCAGGATTTGCCGCGCCGTCGGGTTGTCGTCAACGATCAGAATGCGCTTACCGCGAAGGTGATCGGCGGTTGGCTGCAGCAGGCCACTGCGTTCATGATCGAGACCGAATTGAGCCGTAAAGTAAAAAGTGCTGCCGATACCCGGCTCACTTTCAGCCCAGATTTCGCCGCCCATCATCGAAACCAGTTGTTTCGAAATTGTCAGGCCCAGACCCGTACCTCCGTATTTTCGGGTCATTGAGGTATCGGCCTGCGAGAACGACTGGAACAGTTTTCCCATCTCGTCTTCGCTCATGCCGATGCCCGTATCGCGTATGGAGAATTCCAGTACGCTCGACGCACCCGTTTGGGTCATCGGTCGCACGGAAATCACGATTTCACCACCTTCGGTGAACTTGATGGAGTTTCCTGCAAGATTGAGAAGGACCTGACCGAGGCGCAATGGATCACCAACAAGATTTCGTGGCACGCTTTGCGGACATGAAATGGCGATCTCTGTCGCCTTGGCCTCCGCGCGTGCGATGATCAGGTTCGACAGGTCGCTCAGGACTTCATCCAGATCAAAGGATGTATGCTCCATGGCCAGCTTGCCGGCCTCGATTTTTGAGAAATCCAGAATGTCGTTGATGATTCCCAGCAACGATAGCGAAGACGAATTTACCTTCGATAGATAATCGCGCTGTTGTTCCGTTAATTCCGTGTTCAATGCCAGATGGCTAAGCCCGATAATCGCGTTCATCGGCGTGCGGATTTCATGGCTCATGTTCGCCAGGAAGGCCGACTTGGACCTGTTGGCCTGCTCGGCCTTGTCCTTGGCTGCTTCCAGTTCCGCGTTCAGGCGGTTGCGCTCCGTGATGTCCGCGGCGGTACCGACCAGGCGGGGCGAATCCTGATCTTCGCCCATGACGACCGCCTGGGTCGAAATGTATAGGGTGGCACCGCCCTCGGCGATGACCCTGAATTCGGTTTGGGCGTCCTTCCCGGTGGAGATGGCCTCACGCATCGCTGCGGTTGTCCGTTCCCGATCCTCCACATGGATGTACTCTTTCAGCAAGGCGAACGAATTTGGAAAAGAGGCGCGCTGGCGGCCGAAAATATCGGGAAAATGTTTGTCGAATTCGAGACGGTCCTCTTTGGGGTACCAAACCCAGGTGGCGATACGAGCGGCGTTGAGGGCTTGCTGCATACGATTTTCCAGCTCATCGCGGGTCCTGTGCAGCTTGGCGGCGCTGGAATTGAAGGCTTCCTCAAGTAAGGTCAGCTCATTGCGACGATCGGACTGGATGTCGACCTTGAAGTCCTTGATTTCCTCCTGGGCCAGACGCTCGGTCGCCGCCGTCAGGATCGCCAGTGGCCGGCCCAGCATTCGGCGGCTGATGATCACAAAAATGAACCACATGACGGCGATTTCAATGATCTCGCTCAACACGATTACGACCACGTCAAAACGGATGTGCTCGATGACCAAATTCGTGTTGGAATAGACGGTTGCCCGCCCTACCAGTTCGATGGATCCGCCGAGATCGAAAACAACGTCGAAGTCCTCGCCGAACAAATCGTCAAAGATCCCTTGCGAGGAAATCGGCCGCGAGTTTCCATTGTCGTCCAGAGCGACCGCCTGACCATCACCGTCAAGGATACGACCCATGGCGATAACAATTTTCTCGCCCCGGACATCGGTCACTTTTACCCCGAGAACGTCGCGATTCTCGATCATGCCGCGAAGAATTGCTCTCGCTCCGGCTTCGTCGAACTCCCACAAAACCCTGGCCAATCCTCCGCCGAACGATGCGCCGACAATTTCCAATTGTTCGGAGACTTCGTCTTTGGAATCTTCGTAGGTTCGGACGACCTGAACCGAGGTGATGACGATGGAAATCACGAGGAAGATGCCGAAAACCACCATGAACAGTTGATGGGCCAGGGAATCCCGAAAACGGGCCAATCCGGCGGTTTTTTTGGCTGTGGGCTCTTTTATTCGCATTGGAATAAACTTCGTCCCATTGGCGTCGTTCACTGCACCCAGAGTATCTCTTCCAAGTGGCTCTCGGCAATGGTCTGGGCATTGGGGTGTTTCACGCGAGCACGAAACACCCCTTTTTCAAAACCGCAAATTCAAGACCACCCGCTTCCGTCTGTGGGCACCGTATTCTAAAGACGATCCGTACTTTTCTTCCCTACCCCTGTTCGTTCCACAACGTCCCGAATATTTGCGCCGCCTGGTCCGCATCGTCCTGCGAGATGTGACGGTGGGTAACAAGGCGCATGGTGGAGGTCGGGTTGGGCAGTGTCCAGACACCGCGCGGTTTGAGGGCTTCCGAGAACCAAGCGGCGTCGCGCCCGGATTTGGACAGATCGACCATGATGATATTGCTTTCGATATCATCCGGGTTGGCCAGGGCCGGGTCGATGGCTTGGAGTTTTTCGGCCAGCCGTTTGGCAACTGCGTGATCCTCGCCCAGACGATCCACCATTTCCTCCAGGGCCACGATGCCGGGTGCGGCGATGACACCGGCCTGACGCAGGGTGCCGCCGATCATTTTGCGAATGGCGTGCGCGCGGGCCATGGTTTCGGCGGGCCCGACGATCACCGATCCGATGGGCGCGCTCAATCCCTTGGAAAGGCAGAAGCTGACCGTATCGACGTATTGCGCGATTTCGCGCGCGGCGACGCCCAAGGCGGCGGCGGCGTTGAAGATACGCGCACCGTCCATGTGAACGGGAATGCCGAATTCGTCGGCCAGTTCGCGAACCGCCGCCAGATGGTCCAGCGCCAGGGCCCGTCCACCCGCGTAGTTGTGGGTGCTCTCAACCTCAATCAGAACCGTGGGCAGTTGCCCGTCTTTCAGCTTGGGCTGAATGGCGGCACGCAGGGCACCCAAATCCATGGCCCCGTTGGCGCCCGGAACAGGCTTGTAAAACAGGCTGCCAACGGTGCTGATGGCACCCATTTCGGCGACCAGCAGGTGAGCCTTTTCGTGGGCCAGAACGGTACCCTGTTCCCGCACGTTGGCCATTACCGCAACCGTATTGGAAACGGTGCCGCTGACCACGAACAACCCCTCGTCCTTGCCCAGCATTTTGGCCGACAGTTGCTCAAGACGCCGCGCCGTGGGGTCGCGTTCGCGACCGTCGTCGCCCAGTTCGGCATCAAGAATGGCCTGGCGCATGGCGTCGGTGGGAAGGGTTACGGTATCGCTGCGAAGATCGATAAGGCTCATGAAATTCTCCTCCCGCCACTATTGGACGAGCTCTGGATTTTATTGCTTGGCCGCGAAGATAGCGGGAATGACCGAGCGACGCCACCAGCTAATACCAATTGACGCCCAAGTCTCTTGCATTTAATGTATACACTCTTTTATGCGTAACAACATCCTTCTGTACGGTCTTTATCGGCTGTCGGTTGGACTGAAAGTTTGGGTGAAAATGGCCGGAAAAGATGACGCCGGTTTGCCAGGAAAAACGGTGCGCCGCCGTTCACCGTTAACCGAAGAGGCCTACCAAGGCATAAAAGACGAAATTCTCGAGAATCGAATGGCGCCCGGATTTCAGGCGACCGAGCCCGAAGTCGCGGAAAGATTGGGCATGAGCCGCACACCCGTGCGCGAAGCGCTTATTCGCCTGCAGGAAGACGGTTTGGTCGAGGTTGTTCCGCGTCGCGGCATGCGTGTCCTGCCCGTTTCCCCCGATGACATGCGTGAAATCTACGAAGTTCTGTGCTGCGTGGAGACCGAGGCCGCCATGCTTCTTGCCGCGCGCCGGCCAAACGCCAACGATATCGCCGGTCTGGAAACAACAATTCGGAAAATGGATGCGGCACTTGAGGCGGACGATCTGGACGCCTGGGCAAACGCCGATGCTGAATATCATAGCACCCTGCTCTCGCTTTGCGGCAACAAGCGGCTGGCGGCGATCGCCACGACTTATCAAAACCAAGCCCACAGGGCGCGGATATTCACCCTTCGTTTGCGCGAACGTCCGGTCGGCTCGACCGACGACCACCGCGAACAGGTTGCAGCCATTCTCGATGGCGATGTTTTGCGGGTTCAAGAGCTTTACCGAGCCCATCGCGAGCGCGCCGCGACTGAACTTTTGGGAATCCTCCGACGGTTCAATCTCTATAGTCTCTAGGAAACGTCTACATGAGCGCCAACGAAACCTTCCGCATTGCCACGCTTCCCGGCGATGGAATCGGCCACGAAATCATTGCTGCTTGCACCGAAGTCCTGCGCGTTCTGGAAAAACGGGTCGGCGGCTTCAAACTGAATTACGAGTTTCTGGAAGCGGGCGCGGATTACTACCTGAAAACCGGCATCGACATAACCGATGAGGCTTTCCGCAAGGTTGGTGAAGCGGACGCCATTCTGCTGGGCGCCATGGGTCTGCCTTCGGTGCGCTATCCGGATGGGACCGAAATTTCACCGCATCTGAACATGCGCACGGCATATGGGCTTTACGCCGGTGTCCGCCCGGTAAAAGCCTATCCGAACGTGCCGGGACCGCTGTCCGACCCGCGCGCGGCAAACATCGACATGATTGTGTTGCGCGAGTCGACGGAAGGATTGTTTGCGTCACGGGGCGTGGGAAAAGTCACCGACGACACCGAGGGCACGGAAACACTGGTGATTACGCGAGACACCTGCGAACGATTGTTCGACTTTGCCTTCAGGCTGGCACGCCGTCGCAAGGAGAAAGGCGGCAAAGGGCGCGTCACGTGCGTCGACAAGTCAAACGTCTTTGTCGCGTTCGCCTTTTTCCGCAAGATTTTCGACGAACGGGCCGGCAACTTCCCGGATATCGAAACCGGCTACAATTACGTGGACGCCATGGCGCTGGATATGGTGCGGCGACCGTGGGATTTCGATGTGCTGGTGGCCGAAAATATGTTTGCCGACATCCTTTCGGATCTGGGCGGCGGCATCATCGGCGGCATGGGCATGGCGTCATGCGCCGAGATCGGCGACGAACATGGTCTTTTCCAGCCCTCGCACGGCAGCGCGCCCGATATTGCCGGACAGGACAAAGCCAACCCGAGCGCGACCATCTTGTCAGCCGCCATGATGCTGGACTGGCTGGGTGAGCGGGCTGGATGCCAGGGCGCAATGGACGCGGCGCAGGTTCTGGAAGACGCCATCGAAAAAGGTTTCGCGACACAAACTCTGCGTCCTTGCGAATTCGGCGGCCCGGACGGAACCAAAGCCTACACAAAGAAACTTATCGACCTGCTTTGACTTCCCAGTAGGTGCGCGCAACCTCGCTCAGATGATCGCGCATGGCCGCTTCGGCGGCGTCCGCGTCGCGCGCGGCGATGGCCTCGAAAATGCGGGTATGAGCAGCGATTGCAGCGGCGGTTGCACCGGGATAGGCGTTGGATATGGCGCGCTGTTCTGACAGCCACTCCAGCAGGCCCTCGTGCAGCGCAGTCAGGATCTGGTTCTGGGCAATTACCGCCAAGACATAGTGAAACTCGACGTCGGTGCGCTCGAAATTCAGCGGCGTTCCCACCGCCCTCTTGTTGGCTTCCAGGGCTTCGGACAACATTTTAACATCGTCATCTGTCGCGTTGGCGGCGGCTTCGCGAACCAACGCCGTCTCGAACAGCATACGCGCGTCCTGAAATTGCCGAACGCCTTCGGGATCAGCCAGCAAGGCTCGGGCCGCCCCAGACAGCTCACCAATAAGTACCTCTGCTGTTGGCTTGGTGACGCGGGCCGGTTCACCGCTGTTTTGCGCGACCAATCCCATCTTGGAAAGGGCGAAAAGCGCCTCGCGCACGGCCGGACGACCGGTTCCGAATTCTTCCATGATTTTACGTTCGGAAGGAAGCTGATCGCCCGGCGCGTAGTCGCCCTCAACGATCCGCCGCTCGAATTCGGCGGCGATTTCCTCGTACAGCTTCCTGCGTCGGATAACCGGTCGTTTCATTTGGTGCGTGCCGGGTTCTCGGGTCCCGCAGGCCCCTGGGGGATGCCCCTGGGAGACGTCCCTGGGGCCTGCGGGAAATTTACCGAAATCAGGCGACGTTGTGCTTGGCCAGCATTTCGAGGGCCTTGACCATAGCTGAATGATCCCACGCACCGCCGCCGTTTGCGGCACAGGCGTTGAACAATTCCTGCGCGGTTGCCGTGTTGGGCAGGCTAAGGCCCATCATGCGCGCATTGGAAAGGGCCAGATTGAGATCCTTCTGATGCAGGGCGATACGGAAGCCCGGATCAAACGTGCGCTTGACCATGCGATCGCCATGGATCTCAAGGATCTTGGACGAAGCAAAGCCACCCATCAGGGCTTCACGAACCTTGGCCGGATCGGCTCCCGCCTTGGACGCAAACAACAGGGCTTCGGCGACGGCTTCGATATTGAGCGCGACGATGATCTGGTTGGCCACCTTGCAGGTTTGGCCGTCGCCATTGCCGCCAACCAGCGTGATGTTCTTGCCCATAAGGTCGAACAACGGCTTCACCGTGTCGAAGGTGCCCTGCGCGCCGCCGACCATGATGGTCAGGCTGGCGGCCTTGGCGCCAACTTCACCGCCGGAAACCGGGGCGTCCAGATACTGACAACCCAGATCGTTGATCTTTTTGGCGAATTCCTTGGTATCGACCGGCGAGATCGAGCTCATATCAACGACGATCTTGCCCGCGCTGAGGCCTTCGGCCACACCGCCCGCGCCGAACAGAACCTTGGCGACGTCCGGCGTATCGGGAACCATGACGATAACCACTTCGGAGGCTTCGGCGGCTTCCTTGCCGTTCGCCACCTGCTTGACGCCCTTGCCCGTCAGTTCCTGCGGAATATCACCGATATCGCAGGCGCAAACTTCGTGACCGGCATCGGCCAGATGACCCGCCATGGGCGCGCCCATGATACCCACTCCAACGAAACCAATTTTCATGTCAAAAAACTCCCTCTAACTGAATTTCTACTTGTAAGGCGCGAACCAGCCGAGGCCTGCCTCGGTGCCGGCCGCCGGAACGTACTCGCAACCGATCCAACCCTTGTAGCCGGCGGCATCGATCGCATCGAAAAGAAACGAATAGTTGATCTCGCCGGTACCCGGTTCGTGACGGCCCGGGGTGTCGGCAAGCTGCATGTGGGCGATGGAGCCGATATTGGCGGCAATGGTGTTGGCCAGTTCGCCTTCCATGCGCTGCATATGATAGATGTCGTATTGCAGCTTGAGGTTTTCGGCCCCGATTTCGGCGATGATTTCCAGTGCCTGCGCCGAATAGTTCAAAAAGAAACCGGGCATATCGCGGAAATTGATGGGCTCGATGATCAGCGTGATCCCAGCCTTGCCACCCTCGGCCGCGGCAAATTTCAGGTTCTCGACATAGGTCTGGCGAAGCTTGTCTTCATCGGCCCCTTCGGGCTTCAACCCGGCCATGGCGTGCAGCAACGGGCTTTTCAGAACCTTGGCGTACTCGATGGCCTTGCCGACGCCGTCCTGAAACTCGCCGACGCGATCGGGAAGACACGCGAGGCCACGCTCGCCCGCATCCCAGTTACCCGGAGGCATGTTGAACAAAGCCTGTTGCAGACCGTTGGCTTGCAGTTTCCCGGCCAGTTCGTCTTTATCGAAGGCATAGGGGAACAGGAATTCGACCCCCTTGAAACCGCAACCGGCTGCCGCCGCAAAACGGTCCAGAAAATCGACTTCCGTAAACTGCATCGACAAATTAGCAGCGAATTTAGGCATGGCGGACTCTTTCCTCTACTTGTGGTAACGCACTCAGATCAAATTGCATCGTTGTTCCTAGCGTTTTTCACGCGAGACGACAACAAAACCTTTGCGCATCGTGAATAAATTTCCGCATTGCGGAACTTACCGGCTCAGGCGAGACGCGCTTTCACCTTTGCGGCCACCTGTTTGCCGGTAAAACCGAAATGTTCGTTAATTTCATCGGTCATGCCGGATGCCCCGAAGGTGGTCATGCCGATGATCAGGCCGTCCTGGCCCACATAACGTTCCCATCCCAGGGCGCTGGCAGCCTCGACCGAAACCCGCAGGGTTCCCGGCCCCAGAATTTCCTGACGGTAGTCTTCGGGCTGAGCGTCGAAAATCTCAAGGCACGGCATGGACACGACGCGCGTAGCGATGCCTTCGGCCTGTAGAATTTCGCGGGCGTCGCGGGCGACACACACTTCCGATCCGGTGGCCAGAATGGTCACGCGGGCCTCGCCATCGGCTTCGGCGAAGACGTACGCGCCCTTCCGGCAAAGGTTCTCGTCGGTATGAAGCACACGCACTTGCGGCACCGCCTCGCGGGTTGAAACCACGGTAACGGGCTGATCCTTGGCTTCCAGCGCCAGCTCCCAGCATTCAGCCGCTTCAATGGCATCGGCCGGGCGCAGGAACATGAAATTCGGAATGGCCCGCAGGGCCACGAAATGCTCCACCGGCTGATGGGTCGGTCCGTCCGGTCCCTGGGTGATGGTGTCGTGGGTGAACAGATAAATGACCTTCTGTTCCATCAAGGCCGTCAGGCGGATGGCCGGTTTGCAGTAATCGGAGAAGCACAGGAACGTCGCGCAATACGGCAACAAGCCCTTGTGCAACGCCAGACCGTTTGAAATGGCCGCCATGGCATGCTCGCGAACGCCATAGTGAATGTAACGCCCCGCAAAATCGCCGGGCGCGATTTCGGGGAAGCCGTCGGGACGGCTGAGGTTACTGGGCGTCAAATCCGCCGATCCGCCGATCATGCCGGGGATAACCGGAACCAGCGCCTCCATGATCTTTTTGGTAGCCAGCCGCGTGGGTTGATCGGCGGGTGATGCCGCAGCGTCCTTTTTGGCCTGCATCAGCACGCCGCGCCAGTCCTCGCCGATGTCGCCATCAATCCAGGCCTGGAAGGTCGCGCGCTTTTCGGGATCGACAGCAGCCAGACGCTCGGCCCAGGCGGCGTAATCGCCTTCGCTGCGCTTGCCCGCGTCACGCCAGGCAGCCTCAATGGCATCGGGAATGACAAACGGATCGTGTGGCCAGTTCAGCGATTTGCGCGAACCCGCGACCTCGGCATCATCGGGCGGCACGCCGTGGGCCGCCGCCGTGCCCGCCTTGGTCGGGAACGAATAGCCGATGGTCGTGCGCAGGGCGACGATGCAGGGTTTTTCCACGCGCTTGGCTTCCTCGATAGCGGCAGCGGTGGCTTCCGCGTCGTGCCCGTCGGCGGCAACCCAATGCCAACCGCAGGCTTCAAAGCGCGCCTGCTGGTCTTCCGAGGTGGCGAGGCTGGTCGGGCCGTCGATGGTGATCTGGTTGTCGTCAAACAGCACAATCAGCTTGTTCAGTTTCAAGTGCCCCGCAAGGGCGGCTGATTCGTAGCTGAGCCCTTCCATCAGGCAGCCGTCACCGGCCAGCACATAAGTGTGATGATCGACCAGATCGTCGCCGAAGCGTTCGGCCATCATGCGCTCGGCCAGCGCCATGCCGACGCCCATGCCGATGCCTTGGCCCAGCGGACCGGTGGTGGCCTCGACGCCGATGGCGAGATCGACTTCCGGATGACCCGGCGTGCGGCTGCCGACGCGGCGGAAACGCTTGATGTCCTCAATCGTCATGCCGGGATAACCGACCAGATGACCCAGCGCATACAGCATCGCCGAGCCATGACCGGCGGACAGAACGAAGCGGTCGCGGTCCGGCCATTCGGGATGGGTGGGATCATATTTCATGAACTGCGAAAACAGTACGGTAGCGAAATCGGCTGCGCCCATGGGCAGGCCGGGGTGGCCGGTCTGGATGCGGTGGATGGCGTCCATGGACAGGGCGCGCACGGCGTTGGCCATGTCGGACTGGGTCACTAGATTTACAACGTCGGTCGTCATCTGGATGGTTCCTCTTTTCCCGAATTTTGTAATTTATTGCCCCGGTTGCTGGGTCGTCAGTTCAATCATCATCCCGTCGGGCAGCACGACAAAGATAATCTTGTTACCGGCGTTCGGCCCCTGATCCACCGTCATGAAAGTCGGTGAAAGGGTGGTGATGCGGTCATCATAGGCAAGAATGTCGGCAATCGCGGCTTCGATATCGTCAATCACCACACACAAATGGAAATGCCCGACATCGACCATGCGCGCCTTGTAGGTTTTGCGCTCGGCGGGCCCGCTGTAGCACAGAAGTTCAAGATTGTGGCCGGGGCCGGAAACGTAGGCGATTTCGACATCGGCGCCCGGAACGTTGGTGATAAAGGCCGTATTGTTCGGATCGCGCGGTGCGCGGTTGAGCAACTCGTAGCCCATCACGTCACAAAAGAAACCGACCGAAAAATCCAGATCCGCTACGCAGATGCCCGTATGAAACGTCTTCAAAACCTCGAAATTCGCCATAGGATCGTCCCCTCAATTCCCCGGTGTCATGCCCCGGGTTTGATACGATTTTATCGCCTGGATTTGATACGATTTTATCGAATGAATTGCCAAGCGCAAACCCGCCCAAGCCCAAGCGAGTGGTATCAAAGGTATACCATCGCCAATTTCGGAGTCAAAAGAGAAAATGACCTCCCCCCGCTCATCGCGCCCGCTTGACGCCCTCAACTTGGACCGTTACGTTCCGCTTGTTCATGGTGTTGGTTTCGATCCGGGTTTTTCCCGGTCGATGAAAAGGGAACACGGTACGGTCCCAATTTGGATTAATTCCGTGGCTGCCCTCGCAACTGTGAGCGGCGAGCCGGAGCCTCAATAAAGCCACTGGGAAACTGGGAAGGCGAGGTTTTATGGCTATGACCCGCAAGCCAGGAGACCTGCCCGCACCGCGTCGCCCACCCATCGGACGGGGGTTTCCGATGGTCCGGTTTTTCCGTGTGTGGTGACGCCAATTTTGGTGTTGCCGCGTGGGAAATCGGGTCAATGGGTTTTTGGACATCCCGAAGAAACAAGACCATCGCCGGAGGACGGCCCCGAAAATTGGGGTGTGTCGGTCCGGGTGATTTCTCGTGCGCGCTTCTTTTCGTATTGCAAAAAGGAGACGAGGTTCATGAGAAAGTTAACGCGCTTGCGCGCGCACATTTCACTGGCGGTTGCGGCGGTTCTTATTCCCGCCGGCGGTTACGCGCAGGATAATTCGAAGTCCCTTGACGAAGTCGTCGTCACGGCGTCACGGCTGGGCATCGGCATGCCCGGCACTTCGGCCAGCGTCATTACCGCCCAAGACATCAAGGAAAGCACGGCGCACACCCTGCCCGAACTGCTGGGCGAGGAACCCGGCATTCAGCATCGCGATTTTTACAGCGCTTCGTCGGCGGACTCGTCGGTCGACATCCGCGGCTTCGGCGCGACGGCGTCTTCGAACACGCTGGTTCTGGTCAACGGGCGGCGGCTCAACGATTTCGATCTGGCAGCCGTCGATTGGGGCAACATCCCGCTGCAAAGCATCGAACGTATTGAAATCCTGCGCGGCAACTCCGGGGCCGTTTTGTACGGCGAAGGGGCCATGGGCGGCGTTATCAACATCGTCACCAAAACCGATTTGCCCGAGGGAACCAGCGGCGCGATTGGCGTTAAATACGGTTCCTTCGCTCACCGCGAAACCAATATGACGGCCACCCACCGAACCGGGGCGTATTCGCTCAGCGCGAACGGCACCTACATCCACAGCCGCAACTACCGGCGCAACAACGAGATCATTCAGGGTAACCTGGTGACCGAGGCCCGCTACAGCACCGACGACGGCGACGTTTACGTAAACCTGGGTGTGGACGATCAAGATCTGGGCACGCCTGGACACCGCCAGATCACCCTGACCTCGACCCAATTGGAGCCCGAGGAAACCCGCCGCGGGGCCACCACGCCCATCGACTATACACGGCAAAACGGCATATCGCTGACATTGGGCGGCGCGCATATGGTGGGCGATTCCGTCGAAGCCGTTCTCGACGCGGGCTATCGGATCAAGGACACCGAAGCACGCACGGTCAGCAGCTGGGGGACGCAATACAATTCCTATATCGATACCGAACTTTCAACGCTGTCGGTTACGCCGCGCCTGAACATTGATACAGACGTCGCGGATTTCGATACGTCCGTAACCACGGGGGTTGATTATTACTATTCGAACTACAATTCGGACCGGCAGCTAAACCCGGACGGCGCGGCCTTCCACCAGTACGACGGCAAGCAACACAGCCTCGGCCTGTATGGCCAGGGAACGATTGCGCTGAACGATGCGACGGAAGTTTCGGTCGGCGCGCGCGCCCAGTACACGCGATTCATCGCGGGCGACATGTATGATTCCAGTCTTGTCGCTTCCCCGTCATTCGATGGCCATCGCCAATCGGTCGATGAATCCGACATCAATATCGCGGCCAATCTGGGGATCGATTACGCCATAAACCGGAATTATACGGTGTTCGGCCGTATCGCCCGCAGTTTCCGCGCGCCCAGCGTTGACGAACGCATCGGGTCCGATCCCAGCTACACATCGTTTGCCCT
>Ga0233430_1003755_pt1 | contig 14902 bp, 14 predicted proteins | sample SI_118_April2016_2_FD_179883 | JGI IMG/M metagenome (GOLD analysis project Ga0233430, IMG submission 179883) | Seawater microbial communities from Saanich Inlet, British Columbia, Canada - SI_118_April2016_150_MG | ecosystem: Environmental > Aquatic > Marine > Inlet | place: Canada: British... | reverse complement strand
AAGTTTAGAGATACCCAAGCACAAAGAATCTTAGAAAACGGCCAACTTCTCGCCAAAGCTTGCTTGTGCTCGCAATATCAACTCTTACGATAGATCCTTTCTTGAAAAATTAACCGGGAGCTGCTGACGTCACCCCAAAGCAATTGATCTAAAGATAGAATGTAAGTACAATGCCGTCTTTGATAATCATCGAATTAACACTTTATGATAACTAAAAATCAGATCATTCAATGCCTGGTAAACTTCAAAGCTTCTGAGCTAACAATGCTCCCTATCAATGCCAAGCAAATAGTCTCAGCAGAGATAGATCGCGATGGTTGTTTAGCAGTAGTGCTTCAACTGGGTTATCCTTTAGGTGATTTTAAGACGGTATTGGTCAAGAGTATCGCTGATTTTTTAAAAATAGAGCTTAGCTTAGATAACGTCAGGATCCAAATAAAAACAACGATTGACGCACATGCCGTTCAGCCTAGCGTTCAAGCTATACCGGGTGTTAAAAACATCATTGTCGTAGGTTCAGGTAAAGGCGGCGTTGGAAAGTCTACAACTTCAGTGAACTTAGCGTTAGCTTTACAGTCCTTAGGTGCGCGCGTAGGACTTTTGGATGGTGACATCCATGGGCCGAACCAGCCACAGATGCTTGGTGTTGACAGTAAGCCTGAAATTACTACGGAGAAAAAATTCATTCCTGTTAAAGCGCATGGACTTCAAACCATGTCGATAGGTTATCTGATTGATGCAAATCAACCCACCATTTGGCGCGGGCCGATGGTGAGTGGTGCGTTGATGCAATTAATTAAGGATACGCATTGGGATAATTTGGATTATTTGATTATCGATTTACCCCCAGGCACAGGCGACATTCAATTAACTTTGGCACAAAAAGTGCCGGTTAGTGGCGGTGTTGTGATAACCACACCGCAAGAAGTCGCGGTAGCGGATGCAAGAAAAGCATTAGCGATGTTTCGAAAAGTGAGTATTCCTGTTTTGGGTGTGGTAGAAAATATGAGTTATATGAACTGTGCGCATTGTGACGATAGAACCTATATTTTTGGCCGGGATGGCGGAAAAACACTGGCTAAGACTTATGGTGCGCCCTTTTTAGGTGAAATACCACTGGATATAACTATTCGAGAGCAAGTTGACCATGGAAAGCCAACCGTTATTTCAGCGCCCAATTCTTCGCTAGCAAAACTTTATCAAATGATTGCTATCAGGGTGGGGGCTCAGTTGTCTTTAAGGCCAAAGAATTATGCTGCAAAATTCCCTAACATAAAAGTGGTCTCAATGACTAAACCGAGATGACCTAGTCTACTTACGGGATGCTCTGTTTATTTAATATCAATTTGCATCAGTATTTTCATTTCCCGCCCAATAAGGCGTATAGTATACTCAATCCATACTAACTGAAGGCAATATTAACCCGCATGGCCCAATCCATCGCTCTTGAAGCTCTTTTTGATACACTCAACCATATTGATTGGTCGGCGAGCCCGAGCTCGAAAAGCTTGCCGCACCCTTACGGTGAGCTTGATTTTAAAATCGTACGGTCTTTTTTAAAACAGTACGACGGCAATCAATCCACCTTCAATAGCTATCGACGCGAGGTCGAGCGCTTCCTGCATTGGTCGTGGAAGATCGCTCAGCGCTCCATCTTAAACCTTAAACGCGATGACATAGAAAATTACATCCGTTTTTGCACCTGCCCTCCCAAGGCTTGGATTGGCCTAAAAAAAGTGGCGCGCTTTAAACTCAAAGATGGCGCCCGCACACCTAATCCAGAATGGCGCCCTTTCGTGGCAACGGTAACCAAAGCCGCCTTTAAAAAAGGAGAAACGCCGAATAAAGCTGATTACCGCCCTTCTCAAAAAGCCGTCCAAGAAATCTTTGTAGCCTTGGGTAGTTTTTATAATCACTTAGTCTCTGAAAACATTGTTGAGCTTAACCCGGTGGCAACCATTCGACAAAAAAGCAAATTCATTAGAAAAACACAATCCACTAAAAAAGTCTTACGTCTTTCTGAAGCACAATGGCAAGCGGTATTAAACGCAGCATCCACCATGGCCGAAGCCTCTCCAGAAAAACACGCCCGCACAAAATTCGTGGTAAGCGCACTTTATTACATGTATTTACGCATCTCAGAACTCGCCGCATCGAAGCGTTGGTCACCTATGATGAATCATTTTTATCAAGACACCTTCGGGCATTGGTGGTTTACGACGGTGGGCAAAGGCAATAAACAGCGTGAAATTGCCGTCAGAGACAAAATGCTCGATGAACTCAAAACATGGCGAAAACACCTACAATGCTTCCCGCTTCTGCCAACCCCCGATGACAGCTCACCTTTACTGCCAAAATTAAAGGGTTACGGCAATGTTGCCTCAACAGACACCATCGCCGACATTGTACAAAGCTGTTTTGATCACGCCATCGCAGCATTAGATAAACAAGGCGATCGCCAAGAAGCCAACGCCCTAAGAAACGCCTCCGCCCACTGGTTGCGCCACACCGGCATCTCTGATGACATTAACAAACATCACCGCCCTGTTGCGCATGTGCGCGACGATGCAGGGCATGCCTCTATCACGACGACCGATAGGTATAATGATATCACATTGCAAGATCGGCATGATTCGGCGCGGGAGACCTAGTGGTCGCGCGCACATTAAGTGTGATTAGAGATAATTGACATTCTTCACGACATGAGTGATGAGGGCTGTCGGCGCGGCATGATAAAAATTCGCAATGATTCGAGATCCGGTATACAGTTACACTCGAGACACGTGAGATTTTGGATGAAACATGAGAAAAAAGATTGTTATTAAATGGTGTATTTTGCTAATAATTTGCATTATTTTCGCTGCAATAATCACCTTAGCCATCAGCTACGCTAACAGAGCGAGCCACTACAACCCCCCAGCCCATCCAAGGTCTACCTTAAAAGAACCGAACCTAACGGCGTGTAAAAAACCGCTCTTCACCGTTCTTTCTGTTGATGGCGGCGGTATCAAAGGTCTTATACCTGCAATCATTCTAGCCAAGCTTGCAAGCAAAACAAAGCAAGCAACGTCACAAATTTTTGACCTTATGGCTGGCGTTTCAACTGGCTCCCTTCTTACCTCCATACTAGCGTTACCCAATCAACAAGGACAACCAAAATTCACAGCAACAGAGGTAGTAAATCTTTATAAAAATGATGCCAAATTAATTTTTAACAATAGCTTTATACATCAGGCACTGACACTTGATGGCCTAATCGGCCCCAAATATGATCCACAAGGCATAGATAAGCTCACAAAAAAATACTATGGAAAAATCAACATGAATCACCTGCTAACACATGTGCTGCTGGTAGGTTATGATGCCATCCAAAAACGAATCGTTACTTTTTGTAATTGGAAAAATTGTAATAATATGACTTATGCTTATGATGTTGGCCACGTTATTACCGGCACAACAGCTATCATGTCTTATCTTCCTTCTCAATTGTTTTACGACAAAAACGATAAGTTAAAGCATGTTGTCAACGACGCCTCTATTATCATTAACAACCCCTCGGCATTAAGTTATTTATACGCTAAAAAACTTTGTCCAAATGCAAAGCACTACCTTATATTTTCGATTGGTACAGGAAAATATGCACCCGTTGATGGCGCCTTAGAAACAAGAGGCTGGGGACTGATTCAGTGGCTGCCCTCGATGCTTCGCACAACGATCGAAAGTGAAACTGAGCTTGCCAATGTGCTACTTAATAATTTTGCTAATCTTGTCAATATTCGCACGACAAAAAATCAATTGCCTCATCTTATTTATATAAGAATCAACCCCATGATTCCACCTGGTCACGGCCCCACCAATATTTCAAAAGAAAATATTCGCTTTCTTTCAAAAGTGGCGCAAAAAACTATAACAAAAAACAAAGCATTGATCACTTGCGTAGCTAAATTGCTTAGAGCGCAAAGTAATATTAATACCCTAAGTCGTCAATGCGTGCGCATTCTGAAAGAGGCTTCCGAGGAGCGTTATTCTATTTAGTTACTGGCGCGGAAGACTTAAAAACAAACATGATGATGCTGCAAAAACCGCATCACAGCCGGTGAAACATCTGGCAAATCATTGTGCCCGGCCCTGGAATAAACATGGATTGTTTTAGGCTGAAGGGCTTTGTCATATAATTGCCGCCCCAAAGCAAGAGGAATAATCTCATCCCTTTTACCATGAAGCATTAATAACGGCGCATGAAGCTGTTGGATTTTTTGAATAGATTCATAACGGTCTTTCAGCAGCCATCGCACAGGCAAAAAGGGATAATGCTTCTTGCCCACATCAACCATGGACGTGTAAGCCGACTGTAAAACAACCGCGCCCACATGAAACTCCGTTGCCATCTGAACCGCTACACCCGTACCCAGCGACTCACCGAACAATACAACGCAACGCATAGGAACGTTTTGAGTTTTCAAAAAACCAATCGCTGTTCGGGCATCGGTATATAAACCTTTTTCCGACGGCTGTCCTTCACTGCCGCTGTAGCCTCGATAGCCCAACAACAAGACGCCGTAACCTGCCTTGATGTACGGCTTGATGCGCGCTGCTCGGTGGCCAAAATGTCCGTAATTGCCGTGGAGATAGAAGATGGTCGGAAGTTTGCGATTTATAGAAGGATGATACCAGGCATTCAAGGATAGACCGTCTGATGTTTTTAGCTTAATCAGCTTTGCTTCTGGTACGGCCCAGGTGGTTGGTTGGATGTTCCCTGGTTCTGGGAGATAGATATACTGTCGTTGTTTCAGATAAAAAACACCAAAAAATAGCAAGCACACAACAAGAGTAGATAAAATTACTTTAAACATCAACACTCCTACCCGTCGGAAGTAAAACCCACAATCATCTAACTTATGATACTAGCATGCTTCAAAACATTGCGCCTGTAAAGAGAGATCGTTAGAATAGCCGTGCTGTATCTCAAAATACGAACCAGCCATGAAGATGGCAACAATACACTGGAGAAAAAATGTCAACATCACCCAAGCTAACCCCCGAAAAAGAACTCGCCTCTTTTGGATACAAGCAAGAACTCGATCGCAGCCTCGGGGTTTGGGAGCTTACCGCGTTCGGATTAAATTATATGATCCCCATTGCGCCCGCCATTATTTTTGGTTTCATCTTAAAATCATCTGGCGGTAGTGTCGCACTCCCCTATTTGTTAGCCTTGTTTGGCATGTCATTTACCGCGTTAAGTTATGCTATTTTATTGCATCAATTCCCTATCGCTGGATCACTTTATAGCTATGTGAGTCGTAGCATATCAAAGCGGGTTGGGTTTGTTGCTGGATGGGTTTTATTGCTTGATTATTTACTTATTCCCACCGTCACCGCCATGAGCGCATCGATCTATCTGCATCAGCTCATTCCCTCTGTTCCCTACGTAGCCGCCCTGGTATTTTTTACCTTTGGCACAGGCTGTTTCAATTTGTTTGGCATTCATTTGATGGCGAAGCTGGGGTTATGGTTGTTGCTGATAGGAGAGATAGTAATCTTTGTCGGTTTTGTGGTGTGGGGATATGCCGTGCACGGCGGTCTCGGCGTTGGCCACCTCTTTAGCGCGGAACCTTTCAAATTCAGCGGCATCAGCGCCTTAGCAACATCGACCTCCATTGCCGTCATGAGCTACCTTGGTTTTGATGCCATTACCACCTTGTCCGAAGAAGCAAAAAATCCGAAACTAGACATACCACGTGCCATTTTTTTCTCGGTGGTCATAGGCGGCATCACCATGTTTTTAACGGGTTATATTGCCATGCTGACCTTGCCACATTGGCAACAATTCCAAAACAATGACGCCTGGCTTAATACCACCTTGTTTTATGTCGCCAAAATAACCGGCGGACGATGGTTTGAAATATTTTACACGTCGGGCTTTTTGCTGGCCATGTTGGTATTTAATGTTGTTGCAACCGCGGCTGGCTCTCGCATTCTTTTTGGTATGGGTCGGGATCGTGTATTGCCTCACTCTATTTTCGGCGCCATTAACAAAAAATGGAAAACGCCTCACTGGAATATTTTGCTCATTGTTATCTTCCAGTTTTTACTCGGCCTGACCTTTACCGTCGCCTCCATCGCAGAGCTTGTTAACTACGGCGCATTGCTAGGCTTCATCTTATTAAACATCGCTGTCATTTGGTTATTCTACATTAAACGACAATCCCGCGAACATTACCTAAAACACCTGTTTTCGCCGTTATGCGGCGTTATTGTATTAACCTGGGTGTTTTTAAGTATGCAAACAGTAACGCTCGTCGTAGGTACTATTTGGCTAACCATTGGCTTCATAACAGCTTACTTCAACCCTCATTGCATCAAGTAACCGCCGTCCACCACCATCTCGGTGCCGGTAACCCACTTAGATTCATCAGAGGCCAAATAGAGGCTTTGATAAGCAACATCGATCGGGTCTCCAATATGGCCCATAGGATGTAACTTACCGACTTTTTCAAAGTATTGCTCCGGTGTGATACCAAAATCTTCCGCCTCTTTTTCTGAAAGCTCCGTGCGGATATACCCAGGGTGCACTGAGTTAACACGAATAGAATAACCTGCCTGCGTGCATGCAAGTGCCGTAGCCTTCGTGAGCGTACGAACGGCTCCTTTTGATGCACAATAGGGTGCAAGATCAGCTTCACCAATCATGGCATCAATGGAAGATATATTCACAATGGAACACGGTTCGCCATTGTTCTTCATTGCGAGCATCCCTTGCTTAATCCCTAAGAAAACACCCGTAGCATTGGTCGCCATAATGGCATTCCAGTCTTCAAGGGATGTTTCTTCGAATTTTTTAGCTTGTGAGATGCCGGCGTTATTAATAATGATATTGAGCTTCCCATAGGTGGCGATGGTTTTGCTGATCACCGCTTGCCACATCGCTTCGTCAGCAACATCCAGCGGGAGAAATATCGCATCATAGCCTTTATCCCTAAGCGATTGCGCCAAAGACTCGCCCTCTTTTATTTTTTTGCGCGTTGTAATAACCACTTTAGCGCCTTCTTCTGCAAAAAGCTCGGCGTGCGAAAGACCTATCCCACAAGCGCCGCCTGTGATGAGCGCGACTTTATTTTTTAATCGATCTGACATAAACCTCTTCCTTATTAAACAAAAAATCCAAACGCCACACCTGCCGCTAAAATAACGAGCGTCACACACGTCACACACGTGAGCGTCCAAGCAGATACTTTCGTTGCAGCATGTTCCGCATGATCGCCCATGGACATCGGTTGCTCTGCCGGCATTTTTGGTTTGACTGACATCATACCGTGTTTTTGCCCTGTTTTTACCAGCCAATAATTAATAGGGAATGCAACGACAAACGCAATCACCGAGGCCAGAGCAAGCGAGCCCCAAAAAGACAGCGAGGTTGTGCTCTCAGAAGATGGATCTAAGCGACGCCAGATCGTAATGGTCGGAATCATGGCTGCCATGATTAAATTCATGGAAAGCCATTCTGACATAAACGTGCCTTTTAAAGCCTTCCAATAACTGCCGACCATTTTTCTCATAAACAACGCTTGAAAAATAAATAAGCCAAACGCGAAACCGGCGAGATATTCAATCAGCGCTTCCCAGCCCATGCCGACAGGAAAAAAAGAAATAACAATCGCAGCAACAATAATGCCCGTTGCATCACCAGCTAGACAATGCACTTCAGAGCCCACCGCTTGCTTCCAAGTTGGCTTGATGAATTGTTCATGGGTATCCGGGAAAGGTTGTCGGCAAGAAATTAAGTAAATAAATAAGCCGAAAGGCCCCAGGTACATGGTGACCAAAAACCATCCGATTTTCATGAGTAATAACGCGGGGGTATTGACCGTTAAATCATACACTAAATAAATTAACGAGAAGCCCGTTAAAACAAACCAAAGAATTAAAGCGCCATCTAACATCGTTTTGCTCCATGCCTGTAATGCATGATCCTAGCACACTTCAAAGCGCTGCGTCCATGCTTTGACCGCACAACAAAAACAAGCTAGCATACGTCCATGAGATGGATTTTTTACGGCTTACTCGCCGTCATTATTTTACTGGCTGGACCTATCTGGGTATTAATCTCAGGTCAAGTCGACATGAGCACGCATTGGCGTAACGCGGATCACAGTCGCGTTGGTCTTGCGCCCCTGCCCAAGGACCATAAGCCCGCTTTAGTGCAAATTTACGCAGCGCGTGCCTACAACTGGCGAGGCTTGTTGGGTGTACATATGTGGATAGCCATCAAACCAACCGCCGCCAAGCAGTACACCATTTACCAGGTCAGCGGTTGGAATCTGTACCGCCACCCTACTTCGCTCTCCATCAAACACGGCATGCCTGATACGCGCTGGTATGGTCACAAACCCGACCTCATCGATCAACTCACAGGCCTTCAGGCAGAACAAGCCATCCCGAAAATCAAACAAGCGATCAAGCAATACCCTTACAAAAAAGAATATTCACTCTGGCCAGGCCCGAACAGCAACACCTTTGTTGCCTACGTCATACGCCACGTTCCCGAACTTAAAACCAAACTTCCTACCACGGCCATCGGCAAAGACTACCTGGGAAAGAGTACCATTTTTGCCTGGACGCCTAGTGGTACAGGTGTGCAGCTTTCATTCACGGGCATGCTGGGTGTGAGTATTGGGCTTTATGAAGGCGTAGAATTTAATTTCTTCGGGCTGGTGTTTGGGGTTGATGTTTTTCCTCCGGCGATTAAATTGCCGGGTATTAATCGTGTTGGTTTTTAAGCGCGTTATCGTTGCTCGACCATAGGCCGGACCCAAAAAAGCGCCACCATCGCAAGCAAAAGCAAAATAAGCGCTAACCCAAGATAAACCTCTCGCACGCCAAATATTACAACGAACACGCCACTTAAGCTCGCGCCTATGCCTAACGCCGCATTCTGTAGCGCGGTGCTAATCCCATAAACACAACCGATTTGGTGATCTAAGCTTTCTTTCTTGAGAAGGTAGCCATACACAACCAGATTAATGCCCGTTCCCAGCCCTAAAACAAAGGGCGAAATGTAAAAGAATAAAACCGGCCAGTTAAGTTGGTAAACAGCAATCCCGAGCGTACCAAGACCCACCAAGAAAAATCCCATCACGAAATAACGGCCATACTGTTCGATATCTTGCTTACGACTGAGTAATGTACCTGCAATAACAGCGCCCAAACCATCCAAACCCAGCACATAACCCAAAATATTAGGCTTGTGCGGAAACAAATGATTCAAGAAAATGGCGAGTTGTGAATTCCGCATCATACTGCACATAAACCAGACGCACACCAAGGCTATTACATGTCGAATGGTTCGATGCTGCCAAATAAAATGTCCGCCGGCTTTTATTTCTTGGATCCATTTTTTCCATGCTTTTTGAGAACTTTCCGTGTTGATCGATGTTAGCAGCTTATCCTTAGGTAACGTGACAAGAATCAAGGCGGATAAAACAAAGCTTCCCATGTTAATACCCAAACATGCCCTGGCAGGAAAAGAAATTAAAACAACCGCGCCCAACATGGGGCCGAGCACTTTAGATAGCTGAAAGATGATCGTGGCGTAACTCGATGCTTGTAACAAATGCTGCGGCGCCACCACCGTCTTAATATAGGCTTGCTGCGTCGGTGCATTAAAGCTGGCAAGGCTGGAGCGAAGTAACATAAGCCCTAACGCCGTCGCGATGTTTGCACTTAAAATAAGTCCTAATGTCAATATTGCCGAAATAACATTAACAATAACCATAATATCGCGCTTACTAAAACGATCAGCACAAACACCCGCAATGGGCCCTAGCAACACGCTGGGCAAAAAATACGTCAATGCAAGCACACCCATAATAATGGGCGAGGCATGGAATTCATGAACAAAAATAAGTTGCAGCGCAAAAATATCAAACCAATCGCCCAGATTGCCAAACGTGAAGGCAGCGAAAAAGCGAGTAAAACGGAAATTTTTCCAAATGCTCATTGGGGTTGGCATCTTAAGTGTGAATATATTTCGAGCATGCTAGCAGATTTCTTGTCTGTAATCCAAAATATTTGGTTGATTTACCCAGGGGTTTCATATTATATTGAGACTAATCTCAACACGGACAGGTAGATTTTTATGTGTTTCTCAGCATCTGCTAGCTTTACTTCAGGGGCTTTTCTGATACCCACGGGCATTTATGCCATTTACTCAACGTTTGAGCTGAAACGTTTTCATTATTTTCCTTTGGCATTCATACCTTTCTTTTTTGGCGTACAACAAATCATAGAAGGTGGTGTCTGGCTCTCGATGGCGGCTAACGCGCATCATTACACCCGGCTGTTCTCGATTGGATTCTTGTTTTTCTCGCATTTTTTCTGGCCGTTTTGGATTCCGCTCAGTGCGTACTGCATTGCACAAAATAAAAACACCGTGCGCGCCTGGATCAAAGCTTTTTTTGCTGTCATTGGCTTTGTTATGGGACTGCTCTTTTTTATTCCGTTCCTCTCGAATAGCCATTTAGTCCAAACGCATATGTGCGCCAACTCGATTCGTTACAGTACCTCCAGCGTCTTGCAGGCGATCTTAGGTACATCACTTCCCAAATATCTATATATCGCTGTGATCATTATACCGTTATGGCTCAGCCGGGATTGGGCTGTCAAAATATTTGGCTGGCTTATTTTGGTCTCTGTTGTTGCAACGTATTTGTTTTATAGCTACGCTTTTAATTCGGTTTGGTGCTTTTTTTCAGCGATCATTTCTATTTATGTCATCTACCTCATCAGGCGAGATAAGAATGACGGTCTTAATTTCATTGTGAAATAATTAACATTAACAGGGAGTGTCTAATGTTTACCTATTCGAAAACCCCGCAAACGATTCCATCTGTCCTGATGGATGCGTGGCGGCTTTATCGATCTTGCTTTGTTTCTATGCTTATCTTAGGCTTTATTACCGCTGCTTTAGGTTCCGCTCAAATGATCGTTCAGATTATGGGTGTTACCACTGTTCAAGGGGGTAATCATGTTATTTCTATTACGCACCTGTGCATCGTGATTGCTTTACTTCTTTTGGATATATGGTTAGTTGGCACCATTTATACGTTTCTCGGCAAAAAAGCACTAGAAGAGAAAATCAATCTGCCTCTAGCCTTTGCGCACGCCTTAAGGCGCTATTTCCCTCTATTAGTTGTCACCGTCATTTCGGTCATATTGATTTTTCTTGGCTTCTTTCTTTTTGTGTTTCCAGGCATCATTCTTCTAATCTTCCTCATGTATGCTTTACCGCTTCTCATGATTGACAAGAAAAGCATGTTCTCAGCATTAGGCAACAGTTTTCGATTAGCTGCTGGAAACTGGTGGTATTCGTTTTTTACTTTATTGGTCCCTTTTATCGTCTTCGTTGTTTTAATAGCGCCTACTGAAATTGTACTTGCACACATGCAGCTAGGGCAGACTTCTATTAGCAGAGGAGGCATCATTTACAATCTAATCATTATGACACTGATTATGCCGTGGATATACGCTACTGTAGTCGTTTTATTTCATAACGTAAAATTGCGTAAAGCAGTCAACACACCCAAGGAGAAGTAACCATGTTTACACTTTTAGATCTCGACGACTCAAAAACGCTGGCCATTAAAGTCAGCGATAAACTAACCCATGAGGATTATGAAAAACATTTCATACCCATGCTTGAAGAACACATTACCAAACATGGAAAGGTGAACATATTCATTGAAGCGGAGAACTTCCAAGGCTGGGAATGGGAAGCGGCTTGGGATGATTTCAAAACAGGTATCAAACATCGGAACGAGTTCAAGAAAGTAGCCATTGTTGGTGATAAAGCTTGGGAGAAATGGCTCAGCAAAACAGTTGGCTTATTTATGGATGCAGAAGTCAAATACTTTACACACGACCAACGAGAAGAAGCTGTTAAATGGGTGAAGTGTTGTGGGCATTGTAAAAAATAAAACGCCTCTACTCGCTGGTACCATTGGTACCATCATCGAAATGTACGATATGGCTGCGTATGGTTACATGGCCGTTTTTATTGCGTCCAATTTCTTTGCCAACACAACACCATCGCGCGCGTTAATTAACACGTTTGCCGTGTTTTTCCTCGGCTTTGTCACACGCCCCATGGGCGCAACACTTTTCGGCTGGGTGGGCGATTTTATAGGAAGAAAACCAGCACTTCTTATTTCGATTGCCCTCATGTCGATAGCCACAGGTATCATCGGCTTTCTGCCAACCTATCATCAAATCGGCAGTATTGCATTTATCATGTTAATCATCGCACGACTCTTCCAAGGGATCTCTGTAGGCGGGGAATACATCGGCTCCATTGTTTATTTATATGAAGCCGCCCCTGAAGGCAAGAAAACGTTTTTCAGCAGCTTTGCCATGATGGGCTGCAGCCTAGGTGTTCTGATTGCATCAGGCGTTGCTTTCTTTGTGACAAAGATTTTTACACCACACCAGATGCTAGCCTTCGGCTGGAGAATTCCTTTCCTATTAGCCTTGGTAGGCGGCCTAGGCGGCTTTTTGATTAGACGGCAAATCAATGAAACCAGCGACTTTCTCAAAACAAAAGAAGCTTCCACGCCTGCTATTAACGTACCCCTACAAAAAGATAAAGTACTAAGACCTTTTGTCCTTTCATTGCTTTTAACATGCCTTGGTACAATGACCACCTATGTTGTGTATGTTTACACACCCACCTATCTGCATGCTTATCATGGCCTTCCCTTGAAAAGCGTGCTTTTGATCAACACACTGGCCACCGTATTATTAACATTATTACTCCCTTTATGCGGCTATTTCGCCGACAAAATCAAAAAAAATCGTATGCTTTATTGGGGACTAGGCGGATTAACCATCCTGCTTATACCTTACATTGCCGCCCTATCCAGCAACAACCTCAAGCTCATCGCACTCGCACAATTCACCATCACCCTCCCCGCCGCCTGTTATTTCAGCTCAGGACTCATGCTGATTGTTAAACTCTTTAAAACAAAAGTACGCTACCGACTAGCCTCCATCTCATACAACCTAAGCGCCGCCCTTTTCGGCGGAACAGTGCCGCTGCTTTGTTCTTGGTTGATCAGTAAGACGGGGAGCTTTCTTTTGCTGGGTGTTGCTTTTGCGCTGCTGTCGGTGTTGACGGGGGTTTGTTTGGTGGATGCGCATAAAAGAGATATCGTTCAGACCGCTTTAGCTTAGGGTTTTAAAATCTTTAAAAACCTGCTGAACAAGCTGATGCGCCAAATACACTTTGGTATTTCTAGGCAGCTGAACCATTTCTCGATGATTAATATATAACAACTCATTGGTATCTTCCCCAAAAGGATAACCCGTTTCAGAGATCTTATTAGCGATGATTGCTGATAACTTTTTGTTTTTGAGCTTGGCTTTAGCAAACGATGCAAGGTCGTGTGTTTCCGCGCAAAAACCCACAGTAAATAGTTTGGGGTAGGATGCCGTGACCGTTGACACGATGTCAGGGGTTTTGGTTAATGCTATCGTCATCTGTTGTGCGATTTTTTTGATTTTAGCGGGAGAGAACGCAGCCGGCTTGTAATCTGCGATTGCGGCGGCGCTGATGAAAATATCGGCGGAAGCTGCCGACATCATGACGGCAGTTAACATGGTTTCTGCAGAGGTGACTTGTTGTGTTTCGCAAAACGGTGGTGGTGTGAGGCAAGTTGGCCCCGTGATTAATGTTACCTTTGCGCCCTGTTGTTGGCAGGCTTTGGCGAGCGCGTAGCCCATTTTTCCTGAGCTGAAATTACTGATATAACGCACGGGATCGATACGTTCTTGTGTGGCGCCTGCGGTGATCACAATATTTAGCCCCGCTAGCAAGCTCGAACCGGCGGTTAACGCTTGGCAAATCCTTTCTGGCGCCATCATACGCCCAACACCCCTATCACCACACGCCTGCTCACCCGCTTCCGGCATTAATAGCTGATAACCAAACGAGCTTAATTCAGCAATATTCTTTTGCATCACCGGTTTCGACCACATGACTTTATTCATCGCAGGCGCAACATAACAAACCGCCTCTGACGCCAAACAAACACAACTTAACAAATCATCCGCGCAGCCTGCCACAAGGCGACTGATTGTCGTAGCACTCGCAGGCGCAATCACAATAGTATCCGCCCATTTCGCCAGCGCGATGTGCAACATCGCATCGTGCGCGTTGGCAAACAAGCTGTCATAAGCATGGTTATGGGTAAGCGCAGCAAACGTGTTTGGGTGAATGAATTGTTTAGCGCCCTCTGTCATAATCACCCTGACTTGATGTCCGGCTTTTTGAAGCAGCCTGATTAGCTCACAGCTTTTGTAGGCTGCGATGCCGCCTGTGACGCCGACGATGATGTTGCGAAAAATCACTATTGGCAAGTTCCATAACCATTTTTCGAAGACGTCTTCACTTCTTGTTTCTCTGGATTGGAGCTAAGAACCCCGTTAGATTTTCTTTTGCTCTTAATAAATGCAAATAAATTCTTGACTGCGTGCTTCACGTTCGTTGTAGTCGACACTGACGATGATCGTTGTCTTCCTCCAGAACCAAACCCTGTCATCCGATTATCATCTCGCGATTGTAGTGGGTATGTAGTCTTGGTTTTTAGCTTTTTTCTGTTGGGCGGGGCATCATTTGTAGCATTTAGGATCTTGCTATAGGATGTCATAATCGTAATCTCCACAGTTATTATGAAGCCGAGATTCTAATCCCACACACTACAACCATCAAGCCTAAAAACCTACATGTATAAGTTCAGGTGGTTTGAGACTCAAGCAGCCACCTCGAGATTAGTTGTTTGAATATACTCCATAGGTGTGAGTCCGTCCAGCGCCCCATGAGGTCGATAGGTGTTATATTTTTCTAAGGCAG
>Ga0233430_1003754_pt1 | contig 14913 bp, 15 predicted proteins | sample SI_118_April2016_2_FD_179883 | JGI IMG/M metagenome (GOLD analysis project Ga0233430, IMG submission 179883) | Seawater microbial communities from Saanich Inlet, British Columbia, Canada - SI_118_April2016_150_MG | ecosystem: Environmental > Aquatic > Marine > Inlet | place: Canada: British... | reverse complement strand
GAAACTCACCCTGATGCGCCTGAGGTTGTGGTCTGTCTGGAACGTGACCCGGTATATCTGTTTCCAGAGCTGACGGATATCAATTGGGCCTGGGATTACCTGTCTGAAAAACCGGGGGCGTTTGAATTGCTCCTGAAAAGACTGCCTGAATGAAAAAGCCCCCCAAGCTACCCGGCATGATCCTGATGGACGCGCAACGAAGATTGTTGCCGCCCCTGCTGCCATTTCTGTTTTTCATTGTTGCCGCGACTTGCCATGCAGGTGTCTGGTTGGGCGTAATTTTTGTTGCCGAGGATATCCCTTCTTATACCGGCGGACCGGGTCCAGTATTGGCCGTACTCCATTTGTTGACACTGGGCGTAATGATGGCAACAGCCATAGGTGCTGCGATACAGTTGCTTCCCGTTGCGACGGGCCTTGCGCACAAGAGTTTACTGCCTGCCAGACTTTTGATGTGGCTGTTTTTACCAGGTGTTCTGTGTCTGACGTCCGGTTTCATGCTCACTGATCAGTTCCTGATGTCAGCTGGTGCCTTGCTCGTGACCCTCGCATTAATGGTTTTTCTGCATATCGTCACCAGTATGTTGTGGCGTGCCACGACTCTGAAACTGGCGGTCGCGCATGCCTGGATATCCATGGCCTCGTTGTTCGGATTACTGGGTCTTGGCGTGGCCCTGGTTCTGGATTTTGATTTTGCCTGGCTGCTGGACCATCAAAACACGGCTGCCCAGCATATGGTTCTGGCGGCTTGTGGATTCATGGGGTTCCTTGCCATTGGATTTGGCAACATCCTGGTTCCCATGTTCGCCCTGTCCCAAAGTCCGTCCGGCAAGGTAGGCTGGGTGTCCTGGACTTTCCTGGTTGCCGGGCTGGTGGGCGTCCTCGCCGGGTTGAATTTTCAGTTGAACGCGCTGATTTTGATTGCGGCTGTGGTTGGGTTGATCGGTGCCGCCCTTCATATCAAAACCATGGTTTGGTGCCTGCAAAACGGCATGCGCAAAAAACTTGGATTGTCCTTTGTTTTGATCAAGGGGGCGTGGGGCATGATGTTGCTCAGCATCGCGTTGGGTGCGGCGCTGATACTTGATCTGTTGGGAGATCAGGGGCCGGCCCTGTTCGGATTTGTGCTGCTGTTTGGCTGGCTCTTGACCTACATCAAGGGCATGTTGCAGCGAATTGTGCCATTTCTGGCGGCAATGAATATGTCGAAACGAAACCACAAACCACCAAGGTTGTCAGAGCTGGCAGCAGGTCTTCCTTTGAAGCTTCATGCAGTGTGCCACGTACTTGCAATCGTTCTCGGGGCTGCCAGCATTGCCGTCGACCAGTCAGTTGGACTGCAGGCGGCCGGGGTGATCGGGTTTATCGGTGCGGCAAGCTTTGTCTGGTTCTGTTTTTCGGTTCTGCAAAGCTATTTCTCTTACCACCGGACGGCAGCACAAGACTGATGTCCCCTACATCTGGAACAAAGCATGTTTGAATTTGAGTTGAGTATCACCAAGGCGCTGCACCGCGACCACGTCGCAACACTTGCCATGTTGGAGAAGCTGGAAACAGCTTTGAACAAACAGGGCGGCAGCACAGCACCTTCACCGGATAACTCTGAATGGCGCAGTTTATTATCTGAGCTTGTTGCGATCCTTGAGGCTGATGTCAAAGGTCACTTCGCCTTTGAAGAGAGCAGACTTTTCCCGATCTTTATTGAATATGTTGATCCGGGCATTCCAACAATGCTGCTCGAAGAACACGAAATAATCCGCCCACTGGCTGAGGCTCTGCTGGTCAGCGCCCGTACAGCCCTGGAATCCGGTTTCGATTCCGCTGGCTGGTCAGGCTTTCACGCCCAGGGCATCGAATTGGTCGAACGCGAAGTCTTTCACATTCAAAAGGAAGAAATGGGATTTTTGCCTGCACTGGAACAAATTCTTGAGGCTGATGATGATGCAGAACTATCCATGGCCTACAGTGAAGCCGGCGGCGCCGTATAGGGTCCTGGCTTTCGTCTAATAGGTTGGCATGGAAGGATCGATTTGCCGTGCCCAGGCGTCAATTCCACCCTGCAGGTTGATCGCATTTTCATAACCTTGCTGGCGCAAAAAGCCGACGGCCTGGGCGCTGCGCATGCCGTGGTGACACACAACAACTAGGGCGTGGTCCTGCGGCAGCGATGCAAAATCACGCGGCACATCCATCAAGGGGATGTGGACAAAGTCAGGCATGGCACAGGTCTGCACTTCAGCGGGTTCACGAACATCCAGAACTGTGATTTTGGTTTCCGCTGATCCGTCACTTGTTTCCAAAGCAGACGCCAGGGCCGCTACCGTGATTTCATGCGGATACCCGCCGACATCGTCTTTCATACTCTGCATCCCGATCTTGATATTTATCAATGAGATGGAGATGTAAGGCCTTTCTGCGGCACGACAAGGGCTCAGATTGTTCTTTGATATATCCGGCTGGAAAAAATGCTGATGATAGCCCCAAAAACGCAATAGCCAGCACACGCCAGAGCAATGCTGTTCATGGAGATGTCGATATCAAGCAACAGGCCCATGATGACCGGTGACAAAGCACTGGAGAGAACCATCAAGGCCGTTGCCAGAGCTCTGATCCCACCGAGATGTCGGGTGCCATAGGCTTCTGCCCAGAAAGCACCAAAAAATGTCTGAAGTGACCCTGTTGTGATCCCGATCAATGCCATGAAAACCCACCCGATCCAGATAGCATCAGACTGGGCAAGCACGAAACAAGCGAGACCCAAAGGGATTAATACGAAAGGCAGGATTTTGACGGCTCCGATACGGTCGGTGACGATACCGGAAACAATGGCGGCAATAACCGAAGCCCCGGCAAGTGCTGAAAATGTCAGCGCCCACTGTTCAACCGGCCAACCTTTGTCAAAGGCCAGCTTGACCTGATGAAAAAACAATCCTGTAGAAATAAACGAAGGTGCCAGTATGACCGGCAACAAAATATAGAACCGATAATCTCTAAGAACCTCACGCCGTTGCCAGTGTTTTCTGCTATGCGAAAAGACCTTGTGCAGATAGCTCGAGCCAGACTGCGGAGTTGTATCGTTCTGCTCAAGGCCAGATGCTGCAGACTGGGAGTCCCGATGTAAATATTGGGCGTGACGCTGGTCATGGTCTTTCAATAGCCAAAGAACAAATGGCAGCAAGCCGACAACCATAAAGGCCGCATAGAGAAACCAGGTTTCGCGCCAGCCAATTGCCACAGCCAACATCACCCCGACAACAGGTACAAAAGATTCAGCAGCTGGAAATCCAAGACCTGCGGTGGCAACGGCGCGTCCGCGTGCTTTATCATGATATCTGGCCTGGCTTGTCATTGCCGTATGTGTCATCAGGCCTTGTCCTGCCTGTCGCAACAGAAATATGGCAATGACCAAAGTGAGAAAATTCTGCGCCAAAGCCATAGTCAGGCAAGCCAGGGAGAACAAGCCAATAACAATTTTTGTCCACAGCCGAAGGTCCAGTCGATCTATCCAGTGTCCGGACCAGGTCAGAACGGCGGCGCTGGCGATTGTGCCCATGGAATATGCAGCACCGAATTCACCATTACTGAGGGAAAAGTCTGCCTTGATGTAGTCGGCATAGAGCGACACAAAAAAGGTTTGCCCAAATGTCGAACACATGGTCATCAAGAACCCGTAGGCCAGCAGGCGCGGATCGATGCGCACAAATGACAATTCTGTTCGTATGTGGGAAAGGTTCAATATGGAATTCCGGGACAGGCGACATTCGCCTGCCGATCATTCAGCGGGCATCACAGGCGCTTCTATCTGTACATCGTCGAGCCACCAACTGTCGACCCGGTCCCAATAGAATGCCTTTAGATCTGCAAGCGCCGGAACTTCCGGCAGTGGATCCGGATAACCCCAAACTGCATTTTCCGAAATCTGATCACCAACCTTCAGCGACCAATAACGGGCATCACCCTTGAAAGGACAATGCGATGTGTGATCCGTCGGGGACAGAGCCGAAGCCCCCACATCCGACGTCGCAAAATAATAGACCGGCGCATGACGTGTCTCCAACAGCACAAACGCCTGCCGGGTATCGACGATAGCTTCACCGCCAAACATCACACGCAATTGACCAACTACAGGTTCAAGCCTGACCCGATATGCAAACGGTTTCACGCTGTGGCATTACCGATCCAGAGATACTGTTAACGAAGTTATGTCCTGTGGACATTTTGACAGAGCGGCAGATATGCTGCGGGTCGGCGATCTGGTTTTTGCCAATCTTGATATCGAGGGCTCACCCCAGAACGGCATGTTGACGATCAGCAAAAACAAGGATGGTCAGGTGACGGTTTCGCAACCAGGTTTTTCACTCTGATCTTACTAACCGGTGTGCCTGCCAGGGCACCTGCAAGAATATTTGACTGAGGGAAATGAATGCGTCTTGTTGCCATTCTACTGTTTTCGATGGCGTTGATATCCTGTTCGCCTCAGTTTCGTCCTGGCGGAGACCGAACAGCCATTCCAACTTTGAAGGCAGACAATCTGGTTACCGCTGATCAGGTGAGCTTGCCTGTTCGACAATGGCCGGCGAAGGATGGACAGGCAAACGCCATTTTGATTGCCCTTCACGGATTCAACGACTATTCGCTTGCATTTGACCACCCGGCTTCCTGGTGGGCGGAGGCTGGTTTGACTGTATATGCCTATGACCAGCGCGGATTTGGACAGGCGCCACATATTGGCCTTTGGTCAAGCACCAGGACAATGACGGAAGACCTCGACGATGCCTTGTCGGTAATAAGTCGTCGTCATCCGGATTTACCAATATATTTGTTGGGCAGCAGTATGGGAGCAGCTGTTATCCTGTCCGCGCTCGGAGACCAACAATCAAAGGCGTCCAGATCCCGGGTTGCCGGGGTGGTCCTGGTCGGCCCTGCCGTTTGGGGCCCCACAACAATGAATCCATTTTACAGATATGTGCTCTGGATGGGAGCACACACCGTACCTGCCAATCACCTCACGGGTGAAGGCCTCAGGATAAAACCATCCGACAACATCCCTATGCTGAGAGCGCTTGGACGCGATCCTTTAGTGATCAAATCCACACGTGTTGATACTCTTTACGGGTTAGTTCAATTGATGGGAAACGCACTGGAAAATGCGCCTCATGTCGCTCGCCCCGTTCTGGTGCTTGGCGCGGCAGATGATCAACTTATCCCCGGGCACGCTCACCAGGAACTGCTGAAAGTGTTAAAATCGGACAGGACTGAAGCCATCTATCCGAAAGGTTTTCATATGCTTTTGCGGGATTTACAGGCAAAAACTGTCTGGAAAGACATTTTGTCGTGGGTAAACGACAAAAAAGCCCCGTTACCATCCGGTCTCGGGCACAAAATAAAATTGCAACAAGCAACTGTCCGTTAACTCTCTTCGGGCATACTCCTGGATCATCAACCCAGAAGGGTTGTACAGGAACCCAAGAATATGCGTGATCAGATCATTTTTCATAAGCCAGCTGTTGCCGAAAGACGGCAAGGCGTAAGTCGCCAATCACTGGCGACAGGGCTGCACACTGTTTTGCAAAACGGTCTGCGCCGCAACGAACTTTCCGTGCATTATCAACCCCGTATTGCCACGAAGACCGCTCAAATCAGTGGCTGTGAAGCGCTGGTTCGCTGGCACCACCCCCATCTTGGCCTCATTGAACCTGAACGATTTATTCCGGTTGCGGAAGAAACCGGCATGATTACGGAACTTGGTGAATGGGTGCTGTTTACAGCTCTGGCAACCCAGCGCCAGTGGAAAGAGGCAGATCTGGAGCCAGGGATAATGGCCGTGAATGTCTCTCCGCGCCAACTGGTCGACCCCGCCTTTGGCGATATGGTGGAACGATTGCTGGATACCACCGGTGTCTCACCCGCTGAAATTGAGCTGGAAATTACTGAATCAACACGACTCGACAATCTGGACCAGGTTATTCGAACAATGGCCCGTCTGGACAAGCTCGGCATCAAGTTTGCGATGGATGATTTTGGCGCTGGATATGCCTCTCTGGATTACATCCGTAAACTGCCTGTCAGTTCGATCAAGATTGATCAATCCTTCATTCGCAATATCGCTACCAACAACCGCGATGCCTTGCTGGTCAAAAGCATGGTCAATATGGCGAACGATCTTGGCCTCAAGGTTGTTGCTGAGGGTATTCAGGATCAAAATCAGCTGGAAATTCTACGCCCCATGGCCTGTGACGAATTTCAGGGTTTCCTGTTCAGCCCCCCCCTGACAATCGATTCGGCAACTTCCCTGATCTCAAAAGCCCCGGGCTTCGCTATCTGATCCACTTCGCTTTACTATCTGATCCACATCAATACGGCCTGACAATAATTCTACCCATCGTGCGATTGCTGTCGCAGTTGGGCATGGATACACTTGTGATATCCAACTTCGGATTTATTACCCCTGTCACAAGATCAGAAAACCATGTCACGTAGAGCCGCTGACCTATTAATAGACTGTCTGCAACAGCATAATCTCACCCGCGGATTTTGTGTGCCTGGCGAAAGTTATTTGCCAGTACTGGATGCAATTTCTTCCGCCAATAATTTCGATGTTATTACCTGTCGACATGAAGGCGGAGCCGGCTTCATGGCCGTCGCTGACGCCAAGCTGACAGGAGAACCAGGCATCGCCTTTGTCAGCCGGGGACCTGGTGCGACCAATGCATCCATTGCCGTTCATACGGCAGAACAGGATGCGGCGCCAATGATCCTTTTCATTGGACAGGTTTCACGCGACGACCTCGGTCGGGGTGCCTTTCAGGAGGTGGATTACGAGACAACCTTCGAAGACATGGCAAAGTGGGTTCATACAATTGTCGATCCGGAGACGCTTCCCGAGGTAATTGCAGCAGCTGTTCGCATAGCCAAAACACCGACGCAGGGACCGGTTGTCATTGTCTTGCCAGAAGACATGCTTGATGACGAAGTTGACGTGCAGGCTGAACCTCCGCAAGCCGTGATCGTTCCAGCTGTTGTTGATGCGGATGTGGCGAAAACCGCCGACATGATTGCCGCTGCCGAGCGGCCACTCGTTATCGTCGGCGGTGAAACAGCAGGTCTCAAATCCGGTTTGATCCAGATGGCGGAAACCTGGAATCTTCCGATTGTCCCGTCTTTCAAACGCCAGGATTTATTCCCGAACGAACATGCCAATTTCGGTGGCTATCTGGGTTACAACATTCCGCGCCCCCAGGTCGAAATCATGTCTGAAGCAGATTTGATTATTGCGTTGGGAACAAGACTGGGTGATGCAACGACACAAGGATATGTCTTACCGACGGCACCGGAACCATCCCAACCACTCATTCACATATACCCTGACCCCTATGTCCCGGGAAAAGTTTTTGAGACGGCACTCGGCCTGGTTTGCGGCAGCGAGGATTTTCTGGAGTCTCTGGCGACGTGCACTCCGGCATTTCCAGCCTCCGGGCGACAGGAGTGGATTGAACGCCTGAACGGTCACGCCAGATCACTGTCTGACTGGGGCGCAAAAAAGGCGCCGGACGGTATCGACTTTGGGTTTGTCATTGCCGAATTACAAAAACAAATTTCCGGCGACGCCATTATCGCAACCGATGCAGGCAATTTTTCCAGCTGGTTACACCGCCACTTTCAGTTCGGTGAGAAACACACTTTGCTTGGTGCTGTTGCGGGTGCGATGGGCATGGGGGTTCCAGCAGCGGTAGCCGCAGCGTTCAGGTGTCCCGAAAGGCAAGTTGTAACGCTGGTTGGTGATGGTGGCTTCATGATGACTGGAAACGAACTTGCAACAGCTGTGCAATATGAGCTTCCCATCAAAATATTGCTTTCTGACAACGGCGCTTTTGGAACGATTCGAACCCACCAGGAAAAACACTTCCCGGGACGAATTTCCGCGACGGCTCTTACTAATCCCGATTTCGCCATGATGGCAAACGCATACGGTGCTTTGGGTATAGATGTATCCGACAGCGACCAGATTGGACCGGCACTTTCACAGGCTCTTGAACACCATGGCCCAGCGCTGATCAACTTTCACAGTAGCCTTGAACATATCTCTGCATACACTACGATTGCTGGTTTGCGGAACAAATAACGCGACACCAAATTTTCTCTCTACAGGATTAGTAAGAATGACTTTGACTGACGCCCCGGATACAGGGGAAGAAAAAACCGCTTTTGAAGATGTTGCCAGCCAGATAATGCGCATGGGTCGCCAACAGGGCGACCAAACAGCGATCATATTGAACGGCACGCGGACCAGCTGGCGAGATTTTTCCCGGCATGTTGATCAAGTTGCAAATGCACTTGTGGCCATGGGTATCAAACCTGAGGACAAGGTGGCAGTACTGGCTTCGTCGTCGCTGGCCTATGTCGAAATGTTCATTGGCACCCTCAGAGCAGGCGCCTGTGTTGTGCCCCTATCGGGTATGGCCTCGGCAGAACAACTTGAAGTGATGGTCAATGATTCTGACACTCAGGTTCTAATGATTTCACAAAGTATGCGGGAATTGACAGCTGGCTTTATTGATCGACTGCCAAATCTTTTACCGGGCGGTAAGATCGCTGCAGATTTTGACGCTGAAGGCTGGCAACAATTTGATGCCTGGCGAGATGCCGCAAATGACACTGATCCACACATTGAGATCAAACCTGAATATGGCTTTAACCTCATCTATTCGTCAGGAACAACCGGCGTGCCCAAGGGTATAATGCAGAGCCATGACATGCGTGCTTTCCACGTAGAACGTTTTGGCGCTTCCGGCATTGATAAAGACACGATTTCCCTGGTATCGACGCCCTTCTATTCCAACACAACGTTGGTTGTCGCCCTGCCTACGCTTGCCTGGGGCGGTACAGTGGTATTGATGGAAAAATTCAAGGCCGATGAATTCCTTCGTTTGTCGGAGGCGGAAAAAGTAAACACTGCCATGCTGGTACCAGTGCAGTATCAGCGCGTACTTGACCACGAGGATTTCGATAAAACTGACCTGTCTTCCTACGAACTGAAATTTTCCACCAGCGCGCCATTACGTGTTGGCATCAAACAACAGATCGTGGCCCGCTGGCCTGGAAAAATGTTTGAAATTTACGGCCTGACGGAAGGCGGTGGATCTACGATCCTGAGCTGCACGGAATTTCCTGACAAGCTGGAATCAGTTGGTGTCACAGCGGAAACAGCGGATATCAGACTTATCGATGGTGAGGGGAACGAACTTCCGCAAGGGGAGATCGGTGAAGTTGTCGGGCGGTCGCAAGGTATGATGGCGGGATATTACAAACGCGAGGACCTGACTGACGAAATGTATTGGCTGTCACCTGAAGGTATCAAGTTTTTCCGGACAGGAGATATGGGCAGGTTTGACGAAGACGGCTTTTTGTATCTGCTGGACCGTATCAAGGATATGATTATTTCGGGCGGCTTTAATATCTATGCAGCTGATCTGGAAGCTGTTTTGACCAATCATCCCGATGTTGCAGACGTTGCTGTAATTGGCATTCCGTCTGATCAGTGGGGCGAAACGCCACTGGGTCTGGTTGTTACCAATCCTGGTGCAACAATTTCAACAGAGGAATTGACGAAGTGGGCCAACAGTAAACTGGGAAAGGCCCAGCGTCTGTCAAACATTGAGTTGCGCGATACATTGCCACGCAGCACGATTGGCAAAATATTAAAACGCGAACTCCGCGAACCATACTGGGCAGGGGTTAAATGAACAGGTTTCGACATGACAGCTGACCCGTTAGATCAACTCGTTGCTGTACTTGATCTTGAACAGATCGAGGTGAATTTGTTCCGTGGCCTCAGTCCAAGTGAACCAGCCTTCCGGGTGTTTGGCGGGCAGGTCCTGGGTCAAGCGCTTGTCGCAGCTTCGCGGACAGTGGAAGACCGTGAAGCTCACTCACTTCACGCATATTTCCTGCGCCCCGGCGATCCCAAGATACCGATCATCTATGATGTTGATCGTATAAGGGACGGCAGAAGTTTCACGACGAGGCGCGTGAACGGCATTCAACATGGCAAAGCAATTTTCAGCATGTCTGTGTCATATCACATTGAAGAAGCCGGGTTCGAACATCAAAATACGATGCCCGATGTGCCAATGCCCGAAGATCTTCAAAACGATGAAGAATTACGCAAGGATATTCTGGATAAGATTCCTGAGAAGCATCGCGGCTGGTTTACAAGAGAGCGTCCGATAGAAATCAGACCTGTCGCCCCCTACGACCCACTTGATCCACCGGTTCGTAAAGCCGCCAAGAATGTTTGGTTCAAGGCCCGTCATGCGTTGCCAAACGATCCAAGCATACACAAATGTGTATTGGCATATGCCTCGGATATTTCTCTTTTGGAAACCAGCCTGGGGCCACACGGCTTGGGTATTTTGTCCACCAATGTACAGATGGCAAGCCTGGATCATGCCATGTGGTTCCACCGCAATTTCAAGGCCGATGAATGGATGTTGTATTCACAAACCAGTCCTAGTTCGTCAGGCGCACGGGGGCTTAATTTTGGAGAAATCTATACCCGGGACGGTTCCCTGATTGCCTCTGTCACCCAGGAAGGCCTTACCCGATTAATCGACCAAAAGGATAAATAAAATGACTGACCATTTACTGGAAGAAATTCGGGGTAGTGTTGCCATCTTGACCATGAACCGCCCTGATCGGCGAAATGCCATGAGCAAGGAAATGTTGATGGCGATGCTGGAATCGCTGAGCAGGCTTTCAATGGATGATTCTATTGGATGTGTTGTGTTGACCGGGGCGGGTAACGCTTTTTGTGCCGGTGGCGACGTCAAAGCCATGGCTGATGGCGTAGAGGATGATGCCGATACACTTGAAGGCAAGACCCAGCAGTTGCGTGCGGTCATGGAAACTTCGAGACTTCTTCATGAAATGCCGAAACCAACAATCGCCATGGTTGGCGGGGCCGCAGCAGGCGCTGGACTTTCACTGGCCCTGGCCTGCGACATGCGTGTTGCCGCCTCTTCGGCCAAATTCACGACAGCGTTTGCGAAGGTCGGATATTCCGGCGATTTTGGTGGCAGCTTCTATTTGACCCACCTTGTGGGAACGGCGAAAGCACGTGAACTCTATTATACGGCTGCTTTGGTCATGGCCGACGAAGCCCTGTCCCTGGGTATGGTCAATCATGTATTCCCGGATGCGGAACTTGAAGCAGAGGCGCTTGGATTCGCGGACGCACTGGCAGCTGGCCCCCGAATCGCCTATCGTTATATGAAGAGAAATCTGAACGCCGCTGAAAGCGGTGCCCCATTAAAAGACATGCTGGATATGGAAGCGCTACACCATTCTCGTTGCGGCATGACCGAAGATCACCAGGAAGCAACAAAAGCCTTTGTCGAAAAACGTCCGCCGGTCTTCTCTGGTCGATAATATAAAACAAGTTCAATCCGAATTGCTTCCAGGTACATAAACAACACGTCTAAATCTATCCATCAAACAACCCCCACTTCTTGTTCTCAGGAGAGTCCCATGGCAGATGCCGTAATCGTTTCGACCGCCCGTACACCCATTGGCAAGGCCTACAGAGGTTCGTTCAACAACACAGAGGGGCCAACCCTTGGCAGTCATGCAGTTTCGGCTGCGATCCAGAGAGCTGGACTTGAGCCGGGCGAAGTTGATGACGTCATCATGGGCGCAGCTTTGCAGCAAGGCAGCACGGGTGGAAACGTTGCCCGTCAAATCGCCTTGCGCGCTGGTTGCCCGGTGTCAGTTTCCGGCATGACCATTGATCGCCAATGTTCGTCAGGCCTGATGGCCATTGCCACTGCATCCAAACAAGTCAGCGACGACGGCATGCCGATCGTTGTCGGTGGTGGTCTGGATTCCATCAGTCTGGTGCAAAATGAGCATATGAATACACACAGGGCTGCTGATCCTGCATTGCTGAAGATCGCGCCGGCAATTTACATGAATATGCTGGACACAGCTGAAACTGTTGCCGCACGTTATGGTATCAGCCGTGAAGCTCAGGACGAATACAGCTTGCAAAGCCAGCAGCGTACAGCAGCTGCACAGGAAGCAGGTAAATTTGACGACGAGATCGTTCCAGTCACTGCACAGTGGGGAAAGGTCAACAAAGAAACCAAGGAAATCTCCATCGCCGAAGTGACCGTCACAGGCGACGAGTGCAACCGTGCCAGCACGACCCTGGAAGGCCTGCAGTCATTGAAACCCGTATTGGGTGAAAACAAGGTCATCACTGCGGGTAACGCCAGTCAACTATCTGACGGCGCATCTGCTTCTGTCGTCATGAACGCCAAGCTGGCCGAACAAAAGGGCCTTCAGCCCCTGGGCATCTATCGCGGCATGGCCGTTGCCGGTTGTGAGCCGGATGAAATGGGTATTGGCCCCGTCTACGCCATTCCCAAGCTGCTGGAACGCAATGGTCTGAAAATGGACGACATCGACCTGTGGGAATTGAATGAAGCCTTTGCTGTGCAGGTTCTGTATTGCCGTGACAAGCTGGGTATCCCGGATGAAAACCTGAATGTAAATGGTGGTTCTATCTCTATCGGTCACCCCTATGGCATGAGTGGTGCCAGGATGACCGGACATGCCCTGATCGAAGGCAAACGACGTGGAGCCAAATATGCCGTTATCACCATGTGCATTGGTGGTGGCATGGGCGGTGCCGGTTTGTTCGAAATTTGCTAGAGAGAGAATAACCAGATGGCAATTAGTTTTGATGGTCAGGTAGCAATTGTCACCGGAGCTGGTGGCGGTCTTGGCCGCAGTCATGCGCTTGAACTTGCAGCACGTGGTGCCAAAGTCGTGGTAAACGACTTTGGCGGTGCTGTGGATGGCAGTGGCGGGTCCAGTGCGGCTGCAAATGCAGTTGTGGCTGAAATCGAAGCGGCCGGTGGTACGGCTATGGCAGACGGGACAGACGTTACTAATCTGGACAGTGTCGACGCCATGGTTGCCAAAGTGATGGACGCCTGGGGTCGAATTGACGTTCTTATCAATAACGCCGGTATCTTGCGGGACAAGTCTTTCAACAACATGGAGATTTCAGATTTCCAGATGGTTGTTGACGTTCACTTGATGGGGTCCGCAAATTGCACCAAAGCTGTATGGGCCATTATGCGGGAGCAAAATTACGGTCGTATCGTGATGACAACTTCCGCCAGTGGACTTTATGGCAATTTTGGGCAGGCAAATTACGGTGCCGCCAAAATGGGTGTTGTGGGTTTAATGAATACGCTGGTCCTTGAAGGACGCAAGAACAACATTTTCATTAATACGATCGCGCCGGTTGCCCTTACCCGAATGACCGAAGAAATTATTCCGGCAGAATTCCATGCTATGCTGGAACCTGAAAGTGTCACCGCAGGTGTTGTCTATCTGGCCAGTGACCAGGCGCCAACCCGGAACATCCTTTGTGCCGGGGCCGGCAGTTTTGCCCGCGCAGCCATTCAGGAATCTGAAGGATTACATATTGGCCTGGATGTCAGTGCGGATGACGTTGCAGGAAACTGGGACAAGATTTCCGATTTATCTTCCTTGCAGGAAATGAACGGTGCCTCCGATCAGACCCAGAAATTTATTCAGCAGGCAGCCGAGGCCGCCCAGAAAAAGCAGGACTAGGATATGAGTGATCTTGACCAGTTCCGACAGGAAACCCGTGAATGGCTGGAAGCGAATTGCCCCGCCTCCATGCGGGAGCCTATGAGTGAAAGTGAAATCGTCTGGGGTGGCCGCAATGCCGAATTCCCCAACCCGGATTCGAAACTCTGGCTCGAACGTATGGGCGAACGTGGTTGGACAGCACCTGTCTGGCCAACTAAATATGGTGGTGGCGGCCTAAGCAAGGACCAGAACATGGTCCTGCAAAGCGAACTAAAGCGCATCAATGCCCGCCCGGCACTGTTCAGCTTCGGTCTGTGGATGCTGGGACCAGCTCTGCTGGAATTTGCCAGCGAAGAACAAAAATTGAAATTCCTGCCGCAGATCGTTCGGGGTGAAATCCGTTGGTGTCAGGGATATTCAGAACCCGGTGCCGGTTCTGACCTGGCTGGATTGCAAACACGCGCCGTCCCTGATGGTGATGATTATGTCATTAATGGTCAGAAAGTCTGGACGTCTTATGCCGATGAGGCGGACTGGATTTTTTGCCTTGTGCGCACGGATACATCGGTCAAACATGAAGGTATCAGCTTCATACTATTTGATATGGCGACGGAAGGTGTTGAAACCCGACCGATCAAACTGATCTCCGGGTCATCTCCGTTCTGTGAAACATTCTTTACGGATGTGCGGGTGCCTCAGTCGCATCTGGTGGGCGAACTGAATGCAGGCTGGACCATCGCAAAACGATTGCTGCAGCATGAACGTACATCCATCTCCAACTTTGGTGCCGTCACAGGCTCAGAACCTGTACCGCTGGAATATGTTGCCCGAAATTATGTTGGTTTGACCAAAGATGGAAAAATTTCCGATGCAAGCCTGCGGGACCGGATTGCCGCCCATCGAATGGAAGACCTTGGTTTTCAACTCACACTGAAACGCGTCGCCATGGAAGCCACCCAGGGGTCTGGCCCCAGTGCAGCCTCTTCATTGTTTAAATCCTATGGTGCGAAGATTAATCAGGATCGTTGTGAGCTGACTGTTGAGGCCATGGGGGCCCAGGGCCTTGGCTGGGCGGGTGATGCCTTCAGCGAAAATGAAATTTCTGCAACCCGTCAATGGCTGCGCTCGAAAGGCAACTCCATTGAAGGCGGCACTTCGGAAATCAACACCAATGTCGTCGCCAAGCAGGTTCTTGGCCTGCGCGACCATCAGTAGTTCAGGAATAGTTTCATGGCGATGATCTTAAACGAAGAACAAAACCTTTTGCGAGATTCGGCGCGCGACTTT
>Ga0233430_1003740_pt1 | contig 14957 bp, 15 predicted proteins | sample SI_118_April2016_2_FD_179883 | JGI IMG/M metagenome (GOLD analysis project Ga0233430, IMG submission 179883) | Seawater microbial communities from Saanich Inlet, British Columbia, Canada - SI_118_April2016_150_MG | ecosystem: Environmental > Aquatic > Marine > Inlet | place: Canada: British... | reverse complement strand
GATTCAAAGTATAATTCTACAATTGTCGCTTTTTCATCATTAACATCTTCAGCTGGCAAATAATATTTATTTATTTTTGACATTAACTATGCCAACCCAGCAGTTTCTATTATTCGAAGAATATTTTCAACGCTCGGTAATACTTTTTTCTCAAGCAGCATCGAAGACGGTATTGGCGATTCTTCCGCTCCAACTTGAACTATCTTTTTTCCTTCTCCCATGCCAGCTTCTGCCAGATAAGAAACAATTTCACTCCCCCAACCATAACTCTTTGGTGATTCTTCAACCACAATAATCATTTTAGCATTTTCAATTCCATTAAATAAGTCATTAAAATTACATGGTTTAATTAAAGATGGAAAATTTGCTTGAGCTGAAAGTTCATATTCCAATAATAAATCCATAAGCAATTCTTCAATTAATATAGCATTTCCACCATGAGAAATGATCAATATTTCAGGGTCTTCAAAATCCGAATTCGAAAGATAAGCAATTGAATATGGGCCGACTGAATAGTCAATAGAAAGACCTTCTTGGCAACTTTTTTCATTTATGAGGACTCTCGAGTAATTCATTTTATATTCACAAAATACTTTAATACCAGGTTCATTTAAAACTGTATGTTCCAGTAACTTTCCAGGATTATGATAGTATGTAGGAGAAACTATTTTAATTCCCGGCATACTCGCTAAAACAGGTTCAAGACTTTGGCTATGTGTGGGACCATAACCACGACGCCCACCCATACTTGTTCTAATAGTTACAGGCACTTTTACTTTATTGTTATACATCCATTCATATTTTAACAAATGGTTTAACAATTGGTCAGCCCCCAACATAATAAAATCACCAAACATAATTTCCACAATAGGACGTAGTCCGCCAATAGCCATTCCACCTGCAATACCAATTATTGCTGCTTCACTGATTGGTGTAGTTAATACACGAGTTGGGAATTTTGTCGATAATCCTTTTGTAGCCTTAAAAGCACCGCCATATGGATCTAATAAATCTTCTCCGTATAGTATAACGTCCGCATGATTCGTTAGAATTGTTTCTAATGCAGTATTTATAGAACTAACGAACTTCATTCTGCCATTGGCGCATCAATCGCCCTATTAATTTCATTCGTTATTAAATCACCGGCTTCAAGCTGAATATTTTTCACTATATTTGCTGTAAGTGCTTTTTCTGCAATTTTTAATGGATCTTTACGCTTCCATTTTTCAATTTCACTTTGCGACCTACCGTCATCACTTTTACTATGGGAAGCAAAACGATATGTGTTGAGAATTAAGCATCCCGGTTTACTTGAATTCCTGATTTTATTAATCATTTTAAAACTCTCTTGGTGTATTGTTGATACGTTGAAAGTATCAAGCTCTTCGGTTTCAATATCAAAGGCTCTAAATCTATCTTTTATTTTTCCAGCAAGCGTAAACTCAATTTTGGTGCTTTGTGCATATCGATTATTTTCCACCACTATCAATAACGGTAATTCCCACTTTGATACAATATTTAATGTTTCGTAGAGCACACCTTCTCCTAACGTTCCATCACCAATAAATACAGTTACAATATTCTTTGATTTTATTTTATTTTTTTCAGAAAATGCCAAACCTGCAGCTAAAGGTACAATCCCTCCTTGAACACCATTTGAAAAGAAGCCATCATCGCATATATGTTGACTTCCTCCACGTCCGGAACACAAACCATCTTTTTTACCCATCATTTCGCAAAGTAAAGCATATGGATTTTGTTTATGTGTAATATAATGTCCATGGCACCGATGGTTACTTACAACAATATCACTTTTCTTTAAATTAGTTATAACACCGACTGCATTTGCTTCTTGTCCTATGTAAGCATGGGTAGTTCCAAATAGTTTTCCTTGTCCAAACAACTTTAATACACCTTCTTCAAAATACCGTATTAAAAGCATTTTTTTGTATAGTTCCGATAATTGCATTAATTTTTTCATCGAATCAAATCGTCCATTTCATAATCACTAGAAGCAGCTTTACCAATGACAGTATCCCACCCCATAGGTGAAATTCCTGTTCCCGGCCTTTTAATGGTCAAATTCTCTTCCGTAAATAATTCGCCTTTTTTGATTGACGTCTTTGCCACAATAGATTTACGAGCGATAGCTATATTTTTCGTTTCGCTTGAACTTGGCTTTTTCTCACCGCCCCCCATAGCTTTTTCTACATTGCGGATGGCGGTAACCATGGCTTCCAGTTCTTCGGGTTCTAGGCTGGCGGCGTGATCAGGACCGGGCATATTTCTATCCAAGGTGAAGTGTTTTTCTATTACAGTTGCACCCATGGCAACGGCAGCAATGGGGACTTCAATTCCAAGCGTATGGTCTGAATAGCCTATGTTTACTCCCAGTTCATCTTTGATAGTAAGCATAGCTTTCAAGTTTACATCTTTCATAGGTGTAGGATACTCGGTGTTGCAATGCAAAATCGTTATTTGCTCTTTTTCTGCACCCGATTCTATCAAAATATTCAACGCATTATGAACTTCATCCAACGTGGACATACCCGTAGACATTATAATCGGTTTTCCCATTTTTCCAATATGGCGCAAATAAGGCAAGTTTGTTATTTCACCAGAAGGGATTTTATTTCTTTTTAGATTAAGCTTTTTCAATGTTTCAAGACTTACATTATCAAAAGCTGTTGACATAAACTCAATGTCAAGTTTTTCACATTCTACTTTTATTTTTTTATAGGCGTTCAATGGCAAATGTATTTTTTTAATCATCTCCAATTGTGATTCATTTTTTTCTGTGTTTTTATGTTGGTAATCCGCTTTTTCTGCATCTTTAATCATAACCAATTCCGGTACAGCAGTTTGAAATTTTGCAGCGTCTGCTCCCACATCTTTAGCCACACGAATCATTTCCATTACTTTTTTCATTGAACCATTATGATTAACACCGATTTCAGCAATAATAAACACATTTTTAATAAATCCCATTAGTAAATCACCAAATCTTGAATTTTAGATGAATCGAGATTGAATTTTTCTTTACTTCCTTTTTGGATTTTGACGATAGTCGATCCTTCATTACCGTATTGCCCTATCAATAATTTTGCCAATTCATAATATGATAAATTTTGATCCCCAAGATTATATATCCCAGAAATATCATGGTGAAAAAAATATTCGATATATTTTACTAATTTACTGACTTCAATAAAATTACTTTCTCGTTTTCCATTCCCATAAACAGTAATGATGTTTTCCCTCTCCAATTCTTTCTTCATAACTGGAATAATTCGATCCTGACGCATTCCTTCGCCATACACCTGTGCCAATCTTAAATGAACAATTTGCATATCCTCATTTTTTAAAATATAATCGAAGATAACTTCCGATGAAAATTTCGATAAGCCATATAGACAATCATTATTTTTCTGAGGCATGGGTAAACTTTTTTCTGAATAGCACCCAGAAACATTTGGATAAACTGCCATGGAAGAAAAATGAATGAGCAATTGAGGACGTAATTTTTTTATCAGGAATCCCATATTTTCAGTAATGTTGATATTGTCTTTGAATATAGATATATCACCTATATTATCTGGTGATGCCATTCTAGAAGCCAAATGAATCACTGCTTCAATGTTTGCATTTGAAAGATTTTGAGCTAAAGTTTCGACTTTAGTTATTTCCGTTAAGTCAACAAAGTGACATTGTTTCCCCGCCGATAAATGATTAGAAGAAAAAATTCGAGTAAAGCTGTATTTATCTTTCAAATAGTTGTATATATGAGATTCAATAAAACCACCGGCACCAGTGATAAGAATATTCATGATAAATATGCCTTATATTGATCCAAGGAAATAAACTGGTTTTCAAAATATCGAATTACAATGCCTTCTCTTTCTTTGTATTCACCGCCATTTTTTTTGCCCACGAATTTGTTTATAACTGCTTCAACTTCATTCACACCAAACAGGGCTCTAATGGGTGTCGTACCGGAAAAACGGGGATTGATTTCAAAAACAACGGGGCCGCGGTCTGTAAGTCGGAGCTGAAAGTTTATTGGTCCATAGGGCTTAAGAGATAAGGTTAATTTTCTAACGTATGCATCAATTTCATCTGTTTTTTCACAAAACGCCTGCTGTGTGTTCCCGTTTTTGAGCGTCCGCCGTAATGAAATCAAAGTGACAATTTCACTGTCAACACAGGTTGCACCACAGGTGTATTCCTTATCCGGGTCGCCCAGATATTCCTGGATAATCGGTTTCTCGCATTTTTGAATCGCCTTGTGTAACTGTGATTTATTCTTTACAATAAAAACATTTTCCGAAGTGTGGCCAAACCTGGGCTTGACTATGAGCGGAAAAGAGTTGGTATGCAAGAAGTTATGCATTGCATCTGGTAGCGAAGATTCCGGATAATGGAAATTGTTGTCTTTTAAATATTTGACTGTCTCCCATTTATCGTCAGCGACAGTGACTATTTCTTTCGAACTAACCACTAGGACTACTCCGGTTTGCTTTTCAATCGTTGATTTATTCCGTGCCAGAATGGGTATTTCAAAATCAAGCCCAGGTAATACAATATTAATTTTTTCCTTATTAATAATATCTATTAACGATTCAACCCATTGAGTTTCACTTATTTCAGATCTAAGGATATCTGGAAGAAGATATCCTTTATTAACCCAGTACAAACCAACGGCAGAAGAAAAATAATCTGTTCCAATTATGTGGCAATCTAATTTCGAATTTTGGATGGATTTTAATATCCCTTGCCCTAATAAAGATCCCACTCCAGTAACTAAAATACGAATCATTTGCGCGGTTTATTTATATAGTAATCCAAACAAATCTGAGGATATTTCATTGTTTTCATTTGGTTAATTACTACATCAACATCATATAACACCGAGCGAAAATCAACGACAGAAGATGTGGTATCATAAATCATAAAATCTATTGTATTAATGAATTCTCGATTCTGGCCAACGCTCCCTGGGTTAAATAGCAAAAAATCATTATAATTAATTTTAAATTGTTTATGAGAGTGACCAATGATATAGTTTTTATCAATAGGAATAATCGTATCTTGAAAAATATATTCTTCATTAATGGTATGAGTGCATATAAATTTTTTAAATTGAATCTCTTTTTTATATTTTTTGATTGTAGTTATTTCTTTGAAAGATCCGTAACAATGAGCAAAGAACTCATTTGCTAAATAATTATTACAACCACAATTACCATTAATAAAAAAATCTTCATGATTTCCAAGAATTTTTGTGCAGTTAGGCAATGCCTCAAGCCTTTCAACACATTCGTTACTCCATGGTCCGTAGTTTACAACATCACCTAAAACTATATAACCGTCTACATTCCCTGCTTCTTTGATAGCAATTTCTAAAGCTGGAAGATTCCCATGTATATCGGAAAAAAAGGCAATTTTCAAAAAAAATAATCCTTATTCAATTTTTTGTTTATTATAGATATTTAAGCACTTGATTGATATTTTCTTCAGTTAAATTTGTGCTTGAAGGTAAGCAAAGAGATTGGTTAACTAATTTTATTGCATTATCTATTCTATAGGTTTGACAACCTTTGTAAGGTTTCTGATTGTGATTCATTTTCCATACTGGCCGAGTTTGGATACCGTTTTCATCCAATCGCTGCATGAGTTCTTCCCGGTCCTCACCATAATCTTCTTTGTTTATTTGCAACAGATTCATCCAGTGATTATTATCCGCATAGTCCGGCACGCCGACTAGGGTAAGGCCAGCTATGTTGTCAAATGCAGTCTGATATTGACTGAAAATCTCGCGTTTACGTTTTAGAAAGACTGGTAGCTGCTCCAGCTGGGCTACACCCAGAGCCGCCTGTATGTTGGTCAGACGAAAATTGTAGCCGATTTCATCATGGATATAACGTACCGGGTCGTCCTTGGCCTGGGTAGTCAGGTAGCGAGCCCTATTTGCCAATTTTTTATTATCCGTAAGAATCATACCGCCGCCGCCGGTAGTGATAATCTTGTTGCCGTTGAAAGACAAACACCCCAGTTTACCGATGGTACCAGTATGGTAACCTTTGAAATTTCCCTTTTTGTAAACAGTACCCAGACTTTCACAGGCGTCTTCTACAATAGCAATATTTCTTTCTTCACAAAGCACTACAAGTTCATCTATCCAACATGCATTTCCCCAAACATGAACGGGTAAAATGGAAGAAATCTTTTTATTGGTAGTTTTATTATACGTGAATCCATTTTTATAAACTGTTTCATTTTTAATGAATTCAATTGTCTTTTCTGAATCCATATTATAATAATTATCTGCATCCATAAAAATGGGCGTTGCATTACAATAATTAATAGCATTAACAGAAGCGATGAATGTTAAAGTAGGAACAATAACTTCATCCCCCGGCTCAACACCCGCTAATCGTAATGATACTTGAATTGCAGCCGTTCCATTTACACAAGCAATTGCATATTTAGATCCTGTGTATTCTGCAATCTTCCGCTCAAACAATTCAACATATTTACCGGCAGATGAAACCCATTCTGTATCAATACATTCTTTAACATATTGCATTTCATTACCATTTAAGGATGGGGTAGAAAGGGGAATTTTATACATTATACTTATCTGCTTTAAAATTATTTAAATTTTCAGGTTTTTTCATCCATTCAATCACTTCAGTAACACCTTGCTCCAGTGTATAGTTAGGCTTCCATGCTGTATGATTTAATAATTTTGTATTATCACAAAACAATCTTTCAACTTCGCTATTTTTAGGACGAATTCTTTCCTCGATTGACTTAATTGATAATTCAACATCCATTACATTTGCAATTAATTTTGCCAATTCCCCAATCGATATTTCTGCATTCATCCCTATGTTTGTCACATCACCAAATAAAGAATCAGATTTATAAATTTCTTCAAAGCCAGCACACGTATCTTTTACAAATGTCAGGTCCCTTGTAGGAGACAGACTTCCTAATTCAATTTCAATTTTTCCATTTAATAATTGAGAAATAATTGTGGGAATAATTGCCCTTGCTGATTGTCTTGGTCCGTAAGTATTAAAAGGACGAACAATTTTCACGGGCAATTCAAATGATTTGAAATAACTAACAGCTAACTGATCTGCTGCAATTTTAGATGCAGAATAGGGTGATTGACCAACCAATGAATGTTTTTCATCTATTGGTACATACTGGGCAGTGCCGTAGGTTTCACTTGTAGATGTAATTAATACTTGCTCTAACTCTAAATTTTTTGATGCTTCCAAAACATTGTAAGTACCTTCAATATTTGTGCGAATATAAGCTAGCGGGGATACATAGGAATATGGTATACCAATGAGTGCAGCTAAATGAATTACAGAATCACAATCTTTCATTGCTTTTGACACAGAATCATAATCGCGGATATCTCCTAGAATTATTTGAAAATCATCTTTATATTTTGAATTCTCAAGCCAACCCCAATGGTTGTTTGAATTATAGCGATCAAAGGCAACAACATTGAATCCTTTTTCAACTAAATATTCAGTTAAGTGGGAGCCGATAAAGCCAGTAGCGCCAGTAATTAGGATTTTTTTCATTTAGGCTATCATCTCGTTATACTTCTCAACATGCAAAATTCCATTTTCATCTAACTTTGCAATTTGATCACACCCTTTTAAAGTTGTTAGACGATGGGCAATAATTAGGATTGTTAAATCTCTGTCAAGATCTTGTATTGCTTTCATCACCGCTTGTTCTGTCTCGTTATCCAAAGCACTTGTTGCTTCATCAAAAATAAGCACATCTGCTTGCTTGTAAAGTGCCCGTGCAATACCAAGTCTTTGTCTTTGACCTCCGGAGATACGAATCCCCCGCTCCCCAACAAAAGTTTGGTATTTATCCGGCCAACTATCGATAAGTTCTGCAATGTGAGCTTGCTTTGCGACTTTTAGAATTTGTTTTTGGTCAATTTCCTCCTTTGGTATACCAAAGGCTATATTTTCTTCAATTGTGCTATCTGCCAAATAAATATTTTGTGGTACATGGGCAACATGCATTTGCCATTTTCTATAGTTTTCGACTGTTATTGGCTGATTATCAATAAAAAGAATACCCTCCGTAGGAAAAAGCAACCCCATTATAATATCCAACAAAGTACTTTTTCCACTACCTGTTTTACCTACAAAACCAACACGTGACCCTTTTATTATTTTTAGATTTATTTTGTTTAGTATCCCTTGTTTGTCTGCAGTATAATTAAAACTTATGTTTTTTAAATTGATATGTTTTTTGAAATTAATGGGTGTTGGTAATGGCTGTTTAGCAAAACTCGGCATAGGTTGATCCAACAGATCTAATACATCTTTAAACGACGAAAACGACCCCTTTATGTTGCTATATGCACTATAGGATAGGTGCAGAGCAGGAAGAAGGCGAAGAGATCCCAATGTCAATGCACCAAGTACTGGAATAGCTGTTTGCAATCCCTCCTCCTTTAGACTCATTGTATAAGCTAAATATGCAATGAGAGTCATACCAACAGCCTCCATGGCAAAGCGAGGACTTCCGCTAATGAATATATTATTCCATTGAGCTCTACGAAGAGGCATATCTGCATTTCGGTAAAGCTGGCAATAAAATTGTTGGCTCCCATTGATGAGGACATCACGAATACCCCCCAACCCCTCTTGAAGAGCTTTAATCATTTGTGTAGATTGTTTTGCGATGCATTCGCTATTTTTTTTAAGGTGTTGACGAGTAAAACGAATGACTCCCCAATAAAGAATGCCAAAACCTATGAATGCAATAATTGTAGCTTGGATATTAATAGTTAAAAGTGCAGAGATGATCGCTATTATTAAAAACATAGAGCTGATAAGAATTAATATTGGATTGATTATATTGTGTATAACAATGCTCGTTTTTGAAATAATACCATTAATTACTTCGCTACTGTTTCGACCTACGTGGATTGAATACTCTTGATAAAGTGTGCGACGATAGATATTAATACTTATATCTGCACCAGCCGAAAACGCGAGTCGAGTCATTGTGTATAGAAGGGTAAATCGGATAATACCAGCAAGTAATGCCGCAAGGATAAATGTAATAGTAAGTGGTAACAAAAGCTGGCTTGGTGCAGTAAGTTGTAGAAATTGAATAATAGGCTGCATTAGAGGGTGTTGATAAAACTCTTTTGGGGATGTAAGTACACCAAGAAACGGGAGCACAGCACCCAGGCTGATGACTTCTGCAAGCGATCCAAAGATCATAAGCAGGAGAAGTAACCCGAATTGTTTTTGTCGGTGTTTTGATAAGTGATTCCAGAGTTTTTTTATTTGGGGCAAGTAGTATAGGTTTTTATTTTTAAAAAAATGTTTATTATTTTATGCTCTTTGATTATTGTATTACCGTAGAATCTGTAATTTTTTCACCTGATCTGCCAATTAGATCATTGGCAATATCTTTTACACCATAAAATAATGACTTCTTTAAATCTCTACAAAATTTTACTGCAACATTAGAGACATCGTTTTATTAACTATTTATGCCGTTACTACTTTTTCAGATGCTTTATATTTTCCCCGAGTATCTACAAGCAACTTGGCATATTTTTCAATTAAATTATAATTAAAATCATCATGGTTCGTCAATAGTAGGAGCAAATCAAATGATTTGATATTCTCTACAGTTAACTCAACGCTGGTTAAATCATAATTGAATTTTCTGGTTTTTGGCGCCTTTGGGAGATGGGGGTCAGAATAATGAACGTCTGCTCCTTTCGCCATGAGTAATTCCATAATCGTAAATGATGGCGATTCACGGCTATCATATACATTTTTTTTATATGCCAAACCAAGCACAAAAATTTTACTCCCTTTAATCGATTTACCAACACCATACCGAACCCAATTCCAAGAAATCCGATAGAAAGGCAGTGGCTTTAAGAAGCGGGTATAATTAGAAAATATTTTGAACATTAATTATTATGCTTTAAATACCATCTATAATAATTTATTAATCCTTCTCTGATGTGGATAGTATATTTCCATCCAAGTGCGTTTAATACAGATATATCTGTCAATTTCTTCATAGTGCCATCAGGTTTTGTCGTGTCAAATTTCAATTCTCCATGGTATCCTACGATTTCTTTTATCCTAGTTGCTAAATCTTTGATGGATATTTCTTGTCCACACCCAATATTTACAAATTGATTTTTATTATAGTTGCTAATCAAATAGATACATGCTTCTGCCATATCATCCACATGAAGAAATTCGCGCTTTGGATTGCCAGAACCCCAGAGTGAAATAGATACCAGTGGGCGGATGCCAGATGTCGAATCTTCAGATGTAATTGAAATACCATTATTGTTTAAAATAATAAGAATTTCATCTAGTGAGGATGAGCCATTGATGCCTTTGATTGGATTTCTGTTTAGATTTGCTCGAATAGTATCCCAATTATTATTTTCTAAGGCTTTACCAAGATGAATTTTTCTTAAAAGTGCCGGTAACACATGAGATGTTTCTAAATCATAATTATCATTAGGTCCATAAAGATTAGTCGGCATAGCCGATATGAAATTTGCACCATATTGCCTGTAATAGCTTTCACACATTTTTATCCCAGCAATCTTTGCAATCGCATATGGTTCATTGGTTTGTTCCAACTCTCCCGTTAATAAATATTCTTCCTTCATAGGCTGGGGGCAATTTCTTGGATAAATGCAGGAACTACCTAAGTATAAAAGTTTCTTAACTCCATTCACATAAGATTGATGAATTACATTATTTTGAATTTGGAGATTATCATAAATAAATTGAGCACGATAGGTGTCATTGGCTAATATCCCACCCACCTTAGCGGCGGCTAAAAAAACAAATTCTGGTTTTTCTTTTTCAAAATAATCAATTACTGATTTTTGGTTTCGTAAATCCAACTCTTTGGATGATTTACCAATAATATTAGTATAACCCTTGGACTCTAGGTTGCGCCAAATGGCTGAGCCTACCATGCCGTTGTGCCCGGCGATAAAGATCTTTGATTTTTTATTCATAGAATTAACCACCGAAGGCACTGAATAACACCGAAGAACTATTAATTATGTTTATCAATTTACTAATCGTTTAAACTGGAGTTTGCCTGAGTTGCCAAAGTTGATAATATACCCTACTTTTAACTCAGTAGCTTTGAGATAATGGAGCAATTGTGCCTCATGGATCGGGTCTATATTTTTAGCAACCTTGAGTTCTAAAATGATTTTTTCTTCCACCAATACATCACAAAAATAATCACCAACAGTGTTGCCTTTATATCTAACAGGCACAGGAACCTGAGACTCAACCTTGATACCATTATTACTCAGTTCATAAATCAAAGCATTCTCATAGACTTTTTCAAGGAACCCATTTCCAAGTGTTTTGTGAACCTCAATAGTCGACCCTATTATTTTGTCACTAAGCTCTTTAAGGTAAATAGTATTCATTTCATCATACTAAATATTAAGTGTTACTCGGTGTTCTCGGTGGTAAATCAAAATCCCCTTTTCTTTACTTTTTTCCAGTCGGAATGGGTCATTTTTTTTACTAATTCGGTAAAGGGTGTTGTTGCTTCCCAGCCCAATTGTTCTTTTGCTTTTGTAGCATCACCCAATAAAGTCTCCACTTCTGTGGGTCTGTAATATTTTGGGTTAATTCCAATAATTGTTTTCCCAGTAACTTGATCTACCCCAATTTCATTTTCTCTATCACCTTGCCAATCAATATGGATATCTAATTCTTTAAAAGATAATTCTACAAATTCCCGAACTGAATGTTGCTCCCCAGTAGCTAATACAAAATCTTCAGGTATGTCCTGTTGAAGCATCCGCCACATGCCTTCACAATATTCTGGTGCATATCCCCAGTCACGCTTTGCATCCAAATTTCCAAGTAATAATGTGTCCTGCAGACCTTCTTTAATCCTAGCGGCTGCCCGGGTGATTTTTCTTGTTACAAATGTTTCTCCTCGGCGGGGAGATTCATGGTTAAATAATATACCGTTGCAGGCAAATAAATCATAAGCTTCACGATAATTCACAATAATCCAATAGCCATAGAGTTTGGCCACACCATAGGGTGATCTTGGGTAAAAAGACGTTTTTTCATTTTGGGGCACTTCTTGCACTTTTCCAAATAGTTCACTGGTAGATGCTTGGTAAAATTTAGTTTCTAATCGTGTTTCTCGAATCGCATCTAAAAAGCGTAGAGTGCCTAAAGCGTCCACTTGAGCAGTGTAGTCTGGGATTTCAAAAGAAACCTGCACATGGCTTTGGGCTGCAAGATTGTAGATTTCATCTGGTTCAATCGTTTCTAATAACCGGTTCAAGTTACTCGCATCTGTAACATCACCATGATGAAATAAAAATTGATCCTTATACTGTACATCATTAATAATATGATTAATTCTCCCCGTATTAAAAGAACTGCTTCGTCTAATAATACCGTGGACTTCATAGCCCTTTTTAAGCAGAATTTCTGCAAGGTATGAACCATCTTGTCCAGTGATGCCTGTTATGAGTGCTTTTTTCATAATTAATAAGTCCTTAAGTCAAAAGTCAAAAGTTATAAAGTTGAAAGTCGGAAAGTCGGAAAGTGGAAAGTCTGAAATAGTCGAAAGTCTGAAAGTCGGAAAGTGGAAAGTTTGAAAGTTGAAAGTTTGAAAGTTGGAAAGTTGGAAAGTTTGAAAGTCTGAAAGTTTGAAAGTCGAAAGGCAATAATAGTCTAAAGTCGGAAAGTCGAAAGTAAAAAGTCGAAAGGCAATAATAGTCAATAGTCAAAAGTCGGAAAGTCATAAAGTCAGTCTAAAGTCGGAAAAACTAATAGCCACAGAGATCACAGAGAAAAGCGAAAGGCGGAAAAGAGTCGAAAGTGGGAAAGGCAATAATAGTCAAAAGTCTGAAAGTCATAAAGTCTGAAAGTCGAAAGTCATAAAGTTGAAAGTCATAAAGTTGAAAGACATTAAGCTCAAAGTCATAAAGTTGAAAGGCAATAATAGTCAAAAGTCAAAAGTCGGAAAGTCAAAAGGTGAAAGTCATAAAGTCGGAAAGTCGATAGTCTGAAAGTCATATTATGATAAAACTTTGATAAATCCGGAAATAGCCTTTGATATCTCTATCGCATTATTCGACAGGTGACTATACTCCGAATCTGTAACATATTTAAACTCCTTCGCTAAATACAACATCGATCTCACTTCACCACAAGATGCCTTCGCAATAAATAAAAACCGCCTGAAATCTGCATCACTCCCACGCTCAAAACCCTCAGCAATATTATTCATTATAGAAACAGATGCCCTTTGTATTTGATCTTTGAATCCGAAATCACGGTTGTCTTTAAAAATTTGATATAATGTAACAGTTAAATCCCTAGACTTCTGCCATGCAATTATATCTTCAAATTGGTCAATTTTCATTGGTTAAAAGTCGAAAGTCGGAAGTCTGAAAGTTGAAAGGCAATAATAGTCAAAAGCCATAAAGTCGGAAAGGTTATTGCTTATTCGCTCTTTTCCGTTTGATCCACTCTTTGAAAAATGGGTCTTCAATATCATATTTTCCATCAATTTTTAAAACGGTACCACTATTTACCATTCTCTCTAAACTACTTCCTACAGTACTCGTAGAACTAACTCCCGTCAATAATAGAAATTCTGTTGATGTTGGCAACAATTCCGTAACGCCCAAACCAATTAATATTTTTCTATCCGTGTTAATTAATGAACCCCAAAGGCGTTCAAAATCTCGGTCATGATTTCGTAAGATAGTATTGACTGCTTCTTCTATAGATTCATTAAGTTCCTGTTTCCCAATATATGTTTCCCATACGTGCCATGCCAATTGCTGAGTATAATAAGGGTGGCATTTTGTAAGGGCTAATATAGACTGACAAAGATCTACTATTTTTTCTTGATTATCCCACCTTGATCCAAACCCATTGATAAGGTATTGCATGAAATCATCTTCTGATATTTTACCCAATACCAAAAGAGCACCAAAATGATAAAATGGCGATGCATGTTTTTCAAATATATCTCGCATCATAGATTCTTGGCTTCCCATAAAAATATAATTTATATCTTTATGATATTGCATAATTGCTCTCATTTTTTTTTCGAGGTTTTTACCTATTTGTCTGATGGCCTGAAACTCATCAAACACAACAATGAGTCGTTTTTTAGGCGTGGATAAGTTATTTAACAAATTTATGACATCTTCAAGTGCAGTCTCGCCGCCCTTACGGTTATCAAAATGAACATCTGCTTCACCCGTTAACGGATTTATTGATATCGTTGGTGTGATTCGAAACGACTTCAACATCGTCTTAAATTTTTGAAATGGAAAATGCTTATGTATTCGGTTTAACAATTGTTCTGCAAAATCAATTTCTGATGTAAGCATTTGCATGTCCAATGAAATCACCGGTCTTTTTATTCCCGAGAGTATTTTATGGATAAGGCTTGATTTTCCAAACCGCCGAGGGCTTATCATAATTATATGAACATCGCTATGAATCATGCTCTTTAATTGCTTTGATTCACTTTTCCTATTTGTGAAAAATCTTGAATCAACAATTGTGCCAAATTTGAATGGATTTTTTATCATATTACGTAAATTTTCGGAACGAAATATATCGGAATATATAGTTGGGTAAGGTCTGCAAACAAGGTGAAAACTGTGAGCTGTGAACGGATGAAAGTCATAAAGTCGGAAAGTCGGAAAGTCATAAAGTCATAAAGTCGAAAGTCATAAAGTCGAAAGTCATAAAGTCGGAAAGGCGAAAGTCGATTATGATAAGGCCTTGATAAATCCAGAAATTGCCTTTGATATCTCTATTGCACTATTCGTCAGGTGACTATGCTCCGTATCTGTAACATATTTGAACTCCTTCGCTAAATACAACATCGATCTC
>Ga0233430_1003724_pt1 | contig 15024 bp, 12 predicted proteins | sample SI_118_April2016_2_FD_179883 | JGI IMG/M metagenome (GOLD analysis project Ga0233430, IMG submission 179883) | Seawater microbial communities from Saanich Inlet, British Columbia, Canada - SI_118_April2016_150_MG | ecosystem: Environmental > Aquatic > Marine > Inlet | place: Canada: British... | reverse complement strand
GCTTGCCAAAGATATCAATGCAGCGTTCTGTCTCCGCCTTGACGGCCTCGACTGATTGGTAAGGCAATATTTCCTGGGTGTTGATGCCGCCCCAGAAAGCCATTTTGTCACCGAATTCATCCTTCAGGAGATCCGGGTCCATGTTTTTGGCCGTGACCTGGACCGGGTTGAGAATATCAACACCGATATCGATCAGGTGAGGGATAAACAGATAGGCCGATCCACAGCAGTGGAACAAAGACTTGCCGCCGGTTTCACTTTTCAGTGTCTGGATAATGCGTTCATGGCGTGGCTTGATCAGCTTGCCATAGGTCTCGTCCGGATCGAACATGCAGCCGTCTTGCGTGCCCAGGTCTTCGCCAAAGAAAATAACATCAACGTTTTCTGCACCCGCAGCTTCGATCATATTCTGCGATGCCCTGATATTATAGTCAGCCAGCTTGTCCATCAGATAACAGGCTGCTTCCGGGGCGCGATAGAAATCCTTGAGGAAGTCGACCATGCCACGAACAGCATAGGCCCGATGGATCACCTGGTCCGGTACATTCAACACCAGGCAATAGTCGCCCTCCGCTTTGTAACCTGCGACCTTTTCCTTGATACCCCGGACAATGCCGGGATTATCCGGGTCAGGCCATTCCATGGCATCGATGCGGTCAATGGTCAGCTTGCCGCCACAAAGTGGCCCATCCTTATACAAAAAGTGTTTGTCATCCGTGCCCGTGGTTCCCTTGAAAGTAACGCCGAAGTGGTCAATGAATGTCAGGTCGTCCACCCAACCCACTGCCCCGTCATACCCACCTGCATTGATGGCGCGTGTATCCACACCCAGGCGGTTCATGATCATGGGGTCCGGTTCCGCCAGATGGTTGAGTTTCGAGCGTATCGCTGTCTCATGCTCAAGACCCAGAAATGTTTTGAGCCTGTCATAGGCGTCAATAACAATGGTGCTAGCTCCCGTGCCGCCCAGATCAATGGGTACGCGGTCTGCTTCTTCGTGGTTTATAGCGGCAAGCACTCGGTCTCTTGATGTCCAGGTCATTTCGATCTCTTTTCCGTATTCCAGAGTCTTTCGACAAATTTCAGCCGGTTATCCAGGTCCCGCGGGTCAAGCAGTGACGAAGCTTCGCGCCTGTTCGACCGCTGCGGGTGCATCCATGCCATAGGCATCGGCACCAATTTTCATGGCAAATTCCTGATGAACAGGTGGTCCGCCGACCATCACCTTGACGTTCAGATTGCGAGTCTGATTGGCGTCCTGCAGCGAGGCGACCGCCTTCTGCATCTCAGGCATGGAGGTCGTCAGCAAGCCTGACAGCGCAATGATGTCAGCTTCATTTTCCTGAGCCGAAGAAATGAACTGTTCAGCATCAACATCAGTGCCAAGATCGATAACACGAAACCCGGCCCCCTCCAGCAACATGCCGACAAGGTTCTTGCCGATATCATGCAAGTCACCTTTGACGGTACCAAGTACGACTGTGCCAATGGGTTTGACGCCGGTTTCGGCAAGCAGAGGACGCAGAAGATCCAGACCTGCCTGAACGGCTTCCGCCGCCATCAACATTTCCGGCACAAACAGAGTACCAGCGCTGAACTTTTCGCCGATGTCATCAAGGGCTGAAACGAGCCCATCTCCGAGGATGACCTGAATATCGGTGCCGTTGGCCAGTTCCGCACTAACCAGTTCAGCCACCTCTTCCTCATCGTACTCCATCACCGCATCAAAGATTTTGGCAACCGACATATCTTCGCTCCTGTCATAGCAGCCATCGCAATATTCGATGGCAAAATATATTGCAGTTCATTTCATACATAAAATGAAATTTTGTCAATAAATTTCCTGTTTATGGAATCAGTCGAATTCCAATGTAGTTTCTCGACTTGCTACAACAGCCATCGAGAACCGCGTCAACATTGGTCAAAACCGTTTTTAGAAATTGTAAAATATGAAGGCCCAGGCGATTCGGATTATCCAAAGTCGCTCCAGGGGACGACACTCTTATTATCTTATTTTTCGCGGATGCTACAGCGTTCGATAATTTCGAAACCGATATCAATGATTTTCGGATGGGGGTCAGCACCGCTCAGTCGGTCGACGATGACTTGTGCGGCCCGTTTGCCAATATCGTGGCTCAGGATGCGGACGGTCGTCAAACCGGGATTAAGATGGGCTGCAACCTCGAAATCGCCAAACCCGCAAATGGCAATATCGCCGGGTACCTGTATCCCCGCCCGCTGACATTCAAGGATCGCACCGGCAGCAGAAGCATCATTAAAAAATATGATTGCGTCAGTCCGGGGCTGTAGTTCAAGTGCTTTTTTCAAACCTGAAATCCCGGCACTCATCAACGAGGGATGATCACCGGTTTCAAGTGACAGGGCTGACAAATCCACCTCGGCCATGGCCTGCAAATAACCTTGTCGGCGCTCAATGCCGCGGGCATCTTCCTCGCCGCCAACAAATACGATTCGCTTGTACCCCCTGGTCAACAAGAGCCGCGTCAGCGTGGCCGTTGCCACCTTGTTGGAATAGCCGACGACCGTGTCTATGGGAGTGTCCGTCAAATCCATTGTTTCAATGATTGGAATGCCGGACTGGCGCATCAGGGCTTTCGCCCGATCTGTATGATCAACGCCTACGACAACCATGGCTTCCGGACGACGACCAAGGAAGGCAAAGATAGTGGCTTCCTCAGAATCAAGAGAATATTCCGTGTTGCCTAATAACAGTTGGTATCCAGCAGCGAGCAATTCGGATGACAAGGCACGAACGGCATCTTCATAGATCGACATCGAAACACTTGGTATTACAGCAGCAACAAAGCGACTGCGATTAGACGCAAGATCGCTGGCCGTTGAATCAGGCACGTAACCCAGTCGCTCGATTGTGGCACGCACCAGGTTTCTGGTTTCTTCCTTGACCAGTCCGGGAGACCGGATCACGCGGGAAACTGTTTGTGCCGAAACACCCGCTTCCCGGGCGACGTCATGCATGCGAACACGCCCGGAAGATGGCCGGTTTGTTCGCGCCGGTTTGGACTTATTCTTTTTGACGGTCAAGAAATCACAACATTACAATTCATTTGTACGCCAACCAGATGCAACTGTTCTCTGGTTTTCATAGATCGATCCCTGATATTGGGCCGGGGGCAATGGCATACGAACGGGTACGGCCTCCAGTCGTGGCACGCAGGATGTTTCGCCGGAAAGCAGATTTTCAGAGAATTCCTCAAAATTGCTGATGCCCATCAGGGGGAAGGCATCCGCCGCAATATATTGAAACAACAACAGCCTTCTGGCCCGGGCAGAGACATTGGGAGCGGAACCATGCGTGGTCCGGCAATGGTGGATGGTAATGGAGCCAGCCTTGCCATGCAGCGGCACCGCCTTGTCCAGACCAATGTCTACATTCGCGATATCGATGGCACCACAAAAAGCACCGTCGGCATGATGATCAAAAACCGGTCCCTTATGGCTGCCAGGCACGACCATCAAGGGCCCGTTTTCTTCGTCAACATCGTCAAGCAAAATCCCCACTGCCAACAGATCATCATTGGTATGAGGATAAAACGCCCAGTCCTGATGCCATTCCACTGACGCCCCGCCATCTGCTTCCTTGAGGTTAAGCTTGCCGGTGTCAAACCGTACCCCCGGGCCGATCAACCGGTCCAATATGCTCACCAATCGCTTGTCCCGTGCCGCAGAATCATAAACCTCATGATGAAGATGTGGTGTTTTGATCCTTCGGACTCTGGGACGCGCTGCACTGTGATCATCTTCAAGATCAAATATTTGATTATGCTCACTGACCTCGCGGGAGGATTGCACAAAGTTATCCGTGACAGCGTTTAACGCTGCCACTTCAATTTCGTTGAAAACGTCCCCTACCACGACGTATCCATCACGATGATACGCCTCCACCTGATCGTCAGAAATCATGCTTTTTCCTCTACACATTTATCAAAATCTGAATCGGGCGACATCAGGCATGTTGTTCCATTTCTTCCATATATTGTTTTGCAACAACAACCGCCTCACCCGCATCATGAGCATAACCATCTGCACCAACATGGTCAGCAAACATCTGATTTACCGGTGCGCCACCAACAATAACCTTCAGATCATCCCGCAAACCAGCTTCACTCAAGGCATCAATAACTTCCTTCATTTGCGGCATGGTTGTCGTCAGCAGGGCTGACAGGCCGACAATATCCGGGCGATGTTCGCGCACTTGCTCGACGATGTTCACGGTGCTGACGTTAACACCCATATCGATGACTTCAAATCCCGTTCCCTTCATCATGCTGACAACCATATTCTTGCCAATATCGTGCAGGTCGCCAAGCACTGTGCCAAGCAGAACACGCCCGCCACGTTTGACGTTACTGCTTGCAAGATATGGCTCAAGCAAATCCAGACCATCATTCATGGCACGGGCAGACAGCAGTACCTCGGGAATGAAAACAGTTCCATCCGAGAACCGTTCCCCGATAACATCCATGGCCGGCAACATACCCTTGTTGAGAATGTCAGCGGCTGAAAAACCCTGATCCAGCAATTCCTGGGCATGAACCAGAATGTCCTCCTCTTCACCCTCAAGGACATCGGCGGTGATTTGTGCCAACGCTGCCTCAACATTCATGTCCGCAACAGTTTCTTCGGTACTTTTGGGCGTAACCATCTGGCGGGCAGACTCCAGATCGGCTGAGCTTAACGGATTGTAACTCCCCGCCGCCAACGGCAGCTTGCCTTCTTTTTCAAAGCGGTCACCGATATACATAATGCGATCAAAATCGGCATCCGGCGGTGTTGTATCACCCATGGAGGCGATAAAGCGGGTGCCGGGTGAAATCGTTTTAAACAGGTTGTCCATGAAATCACTCAGGTCCTCGCGGGTTGAGGATTTTTCCAGCAACAACATTTCCGGGATGCCGCCATGGATCGTCATATGTCCTGGACGACACCATTGGTCATAATAATCCTCAATTTTGACCTTGGTCATGGGCCAGGGTGTAACGGCATCAGCCACGTCCAGTCCACTGTCGGTTAACAGGCTCATCAAACCCTGATTTTCGCCATCCGGATGGCTGACCATGATCACACCTTTCTCCTTCAACACTTCGGAAGCCTTGCGGATGTAAGGCTGGAAATGTTTTTTGTAGAGGTCGGGATAGGTGATCATGTCATCAACGTTGGATACCCAGAGCACGGCATCCATTTGTGCCCCCGACAGGATGTCCAGGGACTGGTCATAGGCAAGCTCAACAGCTTCGACCAGCTCAGCCATTTCATTCGGGTAGTCATTGTGATGGATATAAAATTCCGTCGCGTCCATCAATGATTTCTGGATGAAGTGGAGGGGCGATCCACAACCAAGACCCAGCCCCTGGGCCACGGCAATGCCGTCTTCACCGACCATCTCACGAAATTTGTTAAAACGTTCGTACGACGGCTTGACCGTCATGTTGCCAAAAATGTGGGCCAAAACCTTGTAATCTTCGCGTCCCTTGAGGGGGTGTTCCTTAACCCAGGAGATCGAAGCACCGGCATTTTTCATTTCTGGTGTTGAGCCATGCGCCGCACTCACCATGCCAACCGGCGTGTGGTATTCGATGCGCGTCATTTCCGCACCCTCTTCTTCCTTGACCGAAACCCGAATGTCGACGTCAGAAGAAAATTCAAAGGTGCAAGGATGTTCCTTCAGGTCAAAGAGCCCAATGCCGCGATGATAATTATCCTCGGGCGTGTCAAAACGACTATATTCCGGCGCCATCTTGTGCAGCGCCCAACCCATGGAACGATGAATTTCCTCAACCGTCATGCCTTCGAATTTTTTCGGCAATGTTCCCCTGTGCTGATGAGCATTGTGCCACAGATCAATCCGCGGCACCCAAGGTATCTGGTCAACCATTTCGCCACGAATGACAGCCAGCAAATTTTCCCGATGTGTAATCGTCGCCATGACACTTCCCTCTCTGAGACACATTGTTCATTGAAATAAGCCTGAAACAGCATTTTATGATAGCGCTAACATATGATACTGTCGAGTCAGAAATTTGGCTGGCTGATGCTCACATCACGGACTCAGATTCCGGATTTTGATGAAATGCCCTGAATGTCAGGGGCAGAGGCTGGCTTCGCTGAATTAACGAACAGTGTTCCCACTGCGCAATGGAACGCCAAATTCCTGATGACAAATATCGGCCAGCTTTGCGACGCCTTCGCGGATGGTTTCATGATCGGGATGGCCAAAGCAGATACGAAAGCGGCTGCGGTATTTTTCCGCGTTTGTGCTCCAGATCGATCCGGGATTCAAACCTATGCCATCTTTGGCAGCGATTTCAGCCAATCGCACGGTATCAACATTTTCTGGCAAATTGATCCACAGGAATATGCCGCCTTTGGGCCTGGAGAATTCTGCACTCGCCCCGAAATTCTCCTCAAGCGCTGAAACCATGGTGTCGCATTTGTCCTTGAGAACGCTTTTCATCTTTTCCACATGATCATCGAAGTGAGTCGGACAATATTCCGCCAGCATCAACTGTTCGAGGGCCGGGCTGCCTGAATCCGTTTTCAAAGACAGCATCTGTGACAGAACCGGCCAATCAGCAACGATGTATCCTACCCTCAAGGCAGGGGCCAGTGTCTTGGAGTATGATCCGCAATAGATGACACGCCCTTCACCTTCTTTGGCATTGTCCAGAGCCCTGATCGCCGGGGGTCGCTCACCTTCCCACAGCAAATCGGCGTAACAATCATCTTCCAGTATGGCACAATCATATTGGGCTGCCAGTTCCAGCATCCTGGTGCGGCGCTCAATCGGCAGAACAGTCGCTGTGGGATTTTGTACGGTCGGGATGGTATAGATAAACTTGACGGGCTTACCGGCAATTTTCTGTTCTGACAGAATGTCCGCAAGATGGTCCATGTCCATGCCATGTTCGTCCATACGCACACCGCGGCAAGTAACACCGCTTCTGGCAAAACGACCCAGAGAACCGACATAACAAGCCTCCTCGGCAATTACGACATCCCCTGGTGTCAACAATAAATCGTTGACCAGTTCAAGAGCCTGCAGTGATCCGGACGTCATCAAAATATTTTCAGCACCATCCTTCATACCTGCCGTTCGGCCCAGCCTTTTCGCGATATGTTCGCGCAACGGCATGTACCCCTGGAAGCCACTGAGCAGACCATAGGTCGCAAGGTTTTTTCCCTCGGCTTTCAGGCTGCGCGTCATGGCCGCAATGAAATCATCAATCGGAATACCGTCATTGTCATTGTGGCCACCGACAAAATTGTATTTCGGATAACCGCTGAAACGGGCGGCGACCGGGGCCGGCAGGCCTTCGCGGAACAGATTGTTGATCTCAAAACTCATGATAGTTGCCTCTTGTAAGTAAGTCGTTCTCAGATGTCGTTCGGCGTAAATATCCGACCCGGGCTGAGTATTTCCCCGGGGTCCAGTGCCTGTTTAAGCTTTTTCATCAAGGCCAGTTCTGCCAGATTGCGGCTGCTGGATAAATAGGCCCGCTTTAACATGCCGATCCCGTGCTCTGCAGATACCGAGCCATTGAGTTCGCCAACAAGGCCATAAACGATGGCGTCGATTTCTTCTTTTGGATGGGGGTCAAGTGATCCGGCTTTGGCACCAAGATGCAAGTTGCCGTCCCCCAGATGCCCACCGATATAGACACAGGCGTCAGACCAGACTGCTGTCATGCGTCGCGTGACTTCGTCCGCAAAATATTCCATGTCGTCAATCAAAAGACTGACATCAAAACCAACGGCAGGCTGTTGCGATGCCATTGCTTCGGCAAGGGCGTCCCGCACCCGCCAGAGGTCATCGATTTCAGCCTGTGATTTTGAGATCACGGCATCGACAATTAATCCTGCTTCCAGGGCCTCTCCAAGGACTGCTTCAAATCTCTCCTGATCCCGGGACTGATCACCCCCCATGGTTTCAGTCAAAATGTAATAGGCGTGCTCCTGGCTCAGCGGTGCCTTGACGCCAGGTACATTGTCGATGGTGACCTGGTAGGTGTTTTGCCAGATAACTTCAAAGGCACTCAGGTTTCCACCAAGACCGGATTTCATATGATGCAGGAACTTTGCAACAGCATCGAAATCGGGTGCTGCACAAAAGGCCACAGCCTGGCTTTTTGGTTTTGGACTAAGACGAAGCACAGCCTTAGTGATCAGGCCAAGTGTACCCTCACTGCCGATAAACAGTTGTTTCAGATCATATCCGGTATTGTTCTTGATGAGCTTGTTAAGACTGCTGACAATAGTGCCATCCGCCAGCACCGCTTCCACCCCCAGAACCAGGTCGCGGGTCATGCCAAAGCGGATTACCCTGTTGCCGCCGGCATTGGTCGCAAGGTTGCCACCAATGGTGCAAGAGCCCCGTGCACCAAGATCAAGCGGGTAGATGAAGCCGTTCGCTTCCGCATACTCGTGGATGACCTGAAGCGGAGTGCCACTTTGCACGGTCATGGTGCCAGTTCGGGCATCCAGTTCATCTATGCCCGTCATACGCTCAAAGGATATGGGGAGTTCGTTTTGATGGGGCCGTGCCGCAGCGACCAGGCCCGTCATTCCACCTTGGGCGACCACAGCCTGACCTGCCGCGTGACAGCATTTCATGATCTCTGACAGCTCCTCGGTGCTGGCAGGGCGCAAGACGATGTTTGGGCGAAAATCGCCCTGCCCTCGCCAATCGCTGTAATATTTTTCGCCCACGGCATCTCCTTCGAGATAGCCTGCCTCTCCAACGATGGTTTTGAGGGCTGTCGCCAGATCACTGTTCAATTGATATCTCCTTACGCCGGACCGGTTCGGTCATCGATCCAGTTTTGCATACCCTACCGGTTCAACAAAACAAGAGAGATTTGCGGGAACCAGACAACAAGGATCAGAACAAAAATCATCAGCAGAATGAACGGCAGTACCGCCTGGCAGATCGTCAGGAATGATTCCTTAAAGGCCGTCATGGCGACAATCAGATTCAGACCGATAGGCGGCGTGATATAGCCGATTTCCAGATTGACGACCATGATGACGCCGAAATGGATTGGATCGATGCCATAAGCCATGGCGACCGGTAACAAGATAGGTGCCAGCATCAAAATGGCGGAAATGATATCAACCAGGCACCCGACAATCAGTAACATGACATTCAGGGCAATCAGGAAGGTAATTTTGTCATCGACAACACTAGTCATCCAGGCTGCAAATTCCTGTGGTATTTGTTCTGCCGTCAGCAATATGTTGATGCTGGTGGCGACTGCCAGAATAGGCAGGATTGTGCCCAGCAACCGGGCAGTGTCGATAGAGAGGTCATAAAAATCAACAAGTTTGATTTCCCGATGCACAAAGACTTCGACCAGTAAGGCATAGGCAACGGCCACACCGGCCGCTTCTGTTGCTGAAAAATATCCGGAGTATATGCCGCCAAGCAAAATGACAGGCGTCATCAAGGCGAAGATGCCACGCTTCAAGGCATACCAGACAGCGCTGATGTCAAATGGCTGACTAGGAATATTCCGGTTCACGACAAGGGAATAGATCGAAAGCACTGCCGCCAACAACAGGCCCGGGATCAGGCCCGCCAGGAAAAGGTCTCCGATGGAATTCTCTGTAACAATGGCGTAGAAAATCATCGGAATACTGGGTGGAATAACGATTCCCAGTGTTCCCGCAGAAGCCAGCGCACCGAGTGCAAATTTTTTGTTATAGCCCTGTTTGATCAAGGCTGGATAAAGGATGCTGCCGACGGCCAGCAATGTCACAGGGGAGGATCCGGAAATTGCTGCAAAGACGGCGCACGACAATATCGTCGCCACCGCCAGACCGCCTGGCAGCCACTGCGTCAGCGACCTCATGATCGCAATAAGCCGTTCGGCAATAGAACCACGGGACATGATATTGCCCGCCAGGATGAACATGGGAATAGCCAGCAGGATATCCCTGTTAACCGCCGTCCACATATCATCGATCAGGTAAGTAAGGTCGCCGTCACCATAAAACAGGTGAATATATCCGGCACACACGATCAGGACGAGGATTACGCTTTGCCGCAGGACAAGAAGCCCCATAACCAGAACAAACAGGAACACGGCTTCCATAATCTATTCCAGTATTTCTGCTTGGGGTTTGATTTTAGGCCAGAGGGCAAACGCCAGATGACGAACACCTGACGAAAGAAATGAATAGGCGATGACAAGCTGGATGGGCCAAAGCGGCCAATAAATTACTGCGGCCCGGTCTTCATTTATGAAAGTATCGGAGACATAAATACCGGTTACCACGGCAATTCCAAAAAACAGGAAAGCTGAGAAGAAATCCCCGCCACGCGCAACTTTCTTTTGCCATGGGTCTGGCCACCAATGATCGGTAAATCTGGGGCGGAGATGACTGTTGGCAGCGGTCGCCAGAGTCAGACCCAGAAACGCTGCGAAGACAGCCGCAAACACGGCAACTTTTTCCGAACCCCAGATTGTTGTCGAAAAAAGTTCACGGGCGATAATGCCGCTGAGGAGGAGACCTGTCACCAACACATAGGATATGGCAGCCAGAGCGGCTTCTATCCTGTGCAGACGATCAAGCAGCGAAATTATCACCCGTTGAACCTACTTTGCCGAAACCCGTGTGAAATCAACCACCACATGCTTTGACGGCAGCCTGAATCTTTGCCCAAATCGGTACAGCGCTCGGGCCGATAGATTTGACCAAAGCTTTTTGCGCTGCGGCACCATGCGCTTTGAATTCATCATAGGCCTTGCCACTCGGGCGGAAGACTTTCGCGCCATCTTTCTCGACGGCCTTCTTCAGCAGGACTTCCTGGGTGTTGCGAATACTCTTGCGCAAGCCATTTACATCTTCTCCCATTTTCATCATTGCGTCTTGCTGATCCTTGCTCATTTTCAGCCATGTCTTCTTACTCATGACAACTGCGCCGATATCGTGATGGGATTCAAGATAGGTCACGTTGTTGGCCAGTTTGTGATAGCCCACAGCCAGGCCAAATACGGTTGACGTATGCAAGGCGTCCACGCGTCCGGTTTTCAGAGCAGGAACATTTTCGGAACCACCCAGCGGGATCGCTGAGGCACCTGCTTCGTTCCAGTATAATGGATAAGGCTTGCTCGGCGCGACGCGAACTTTCAGATTCTTGAGATCTGCGACCGTCTGTACCGGTTTTTTTGAATAGAGCGATGGATAACCAATTTCCATATAGGAAAGCAGAACCAGCCCCTTGTCATATAGCAAGGGGCTAAAAATAGGCTTTACGTGATTGTCAAAAACGCAATCAGACTGGGCACTGTCCTTGAACAGGAACGGTGCTGCCAGCAAGGAAAATTCAGGTACGACCAGCGAAGTAGCGGTGTTTGACTGGCCCGCAATATCAATACGTCCACGCACAACCTGACGTACAACGGTAGGCTCATCACCCAGTTGCGAAGAGAAGAACATCTTGACCTGGATGTCGCCTTTTGAGGCTTCTTCTGTTGCGGCCTTGCGTTTCAGAAAATGTGCGCCCCAGGGCGTTTTTTCCGGTGCAACAGTTGCGTACTTAAGTTCTATTGCCTGGGCTGCGCCTGCGGTACTTACTGCAAATGCGCCAGCGGCCAATGCGGATACAAGTCTCATTTTCATATTCTGATCTCCCCGAGTCATCCAGTTATTTACACTGCCTGAATTTAGGGGCTGAACACATTCAACGCCCCCTGATCCCTGCATTCAATAGCGATGGTCAATAACCACTGGCAAATTCGAGTGCCAAGGCGATTTGACAGCCTCGACTAAAAGTTGATAGCCGATCTGAAAATTGACCCTGATCAAAACTCTGCACCTATTTAAATTTTATGTCAACCTTATTGATATAGTATAGATGATTGTATTAATGAGCGATTTTGCAGTGGCTCGTTGAGACCATCTCATCTTTGAAATCAGTGCCTTATTCGGGCGTAGATACAGATTCAATGCCCTCAAAGTTCTTTCAAATCCTGAAGCAGCCAGTCACGATCTGCTTCATCCATAATATGCCACAGCACCCGCCAAAACTCGCGAATCGAGTCTTTGCCAACTTCTTTGTATACCTTGCGATAGCGCCCGAACTGTAGCTTCATCAAGTCTTCGAAAACCTCTTCACCCAATTTTGTGGCATGCAATTCGCGCTTGCGCCGGTCTTTTGCTGACGTTTTCTGTTCGACATAGCCAAGATCGACCAACTCTCCCAGGGGACGATGAATGTTCTGGTTCGTAACACGCAACAGGGAAAGCACCTCACCCACTGTCTTGCCCGGTTTTTTGACAGCAATGTAGAGCAGGCGATGGTGAATGCGCCCAAGTTTGTTTACTTTCAACTGTCGGTCGGTATCGTCAATGGTACAAAGATGGGCGAGAAACATCAGTTCTGTTGTTTGAAACAAATCGTCCCGGGTTATGTTCCTGGCTTGATCTTTGGACCCAACCCAGGATCTTTCGTCAATTAAATGGGCTTCGACATCACTGAAATTGTTGCTCTTACCCATTAAGGTTACCTCTTCCACTTAATATATGCCCGGGATACGATCGCGTCCCCAAGCCTGCTTGACGTCATGAATTTGAAACCCAAGAATACTACTCATGCCATTACAATCACAATATCATAAATTATATCAATAAGATTGACATAACTTGATTTTGACTTGATGATTTTGCCTATGACTGAACCAGATTTGTGCTCAGGGATATGAGATGACTGAAGAACCTGTAGATGTGCTGATCATTGGCGCGGGCGCCTCGGGTGCCGCAGTGGCGTGGAGTCTTCTGGACACGCGCATGAAAATCGTTTGCCTTGAACAGGGGGGCGCGACCAATCCTGCCGATTACCCCAGTACAGGTAATGAATGGGAAGCCCGCCGCAGCAGCGACTTCAGCATCAGCCCCAATCAGCGCAAGCTGAAAACGGATTATCCGATCAACGAAGATGATTCCCCCATCAAAGTCGCTAATTTCAACGGTGTTGGCGGCAGTACCGTTCTATATGCCGGTCAGTTCCCTCGATTTCATCCTTCGGACTTCAGGATCAAAAGTCTTGATGGTGTCGCTGATGACTGGCCAGTTGACTACAAGACGTTAGAGCCCTTTTTTGAGGAAAATGACCGCATGACCGGTGTGGCAGGTCTTGCCGGTGACCCAGCCTATCCGCCTCGCGACGCCAGGCCCATGCCCCCGGTTCCGCTGGGCAAAGCTGGCCAGGCGCTGGCATCAGGTTTCAACAAACTGGATTGGCATTGGTGGCCATCTGACGTTGCCATCAATACAGAAGTTTACGACGGCCGGGATAAATGCATCAATCTGGGGGCCTGCATCAGTGGCTGTGCGCAAGGAGCCAAGGGTAGTGCGGACGTGACCTATTGGCCCCATGCCCTGCGCGGTGGCGTTGAGCTCAGAACACATTCACGGGTTCGGGAAATAACCGTCGATGATGACACCGGCATGGCGACCGGTGTCATCTATTACGACGAGGACGGCGTCGAACAATCCCTCAAGGCCCATATCGTTGTTCTCGCCAGCAATGGCATTGGCACACCTCGTATTCTGCTTAATTCAAAATCAAAATTGTTCCCGGACGGCCTGGCCAACAGCAGTGGCCTTGTTGGCAAGAATCTTATGTTCCATCCCTATGCGGCGATCCAGGGCATTTTTGATAAACCTTTGGATGGCTATAAAGGGCCACACAAGGCTGTGCAAAGCCAGGAATTTTACGAGACAGATCCGTCACGAGATTTTGTCAGGGGCTATACCTTCGAAACTTCCCGTGGCATGGGACCAGCCGGGACTGCCATGACCGGAATGGGCTATGGCCGCATTCCCTGGGGCCATGGGCACCACAAGGCCTTTCGTGAAATGTTCAACCGGGTAACCAGTATTGCGGCCGTTTGTGAAGACCTGCCGGAGGAGCACAATCGGGTCACGCTGGACGATTTGCTCAAGGATTCTGATGGTATCCCGGCACCAAGGATCAGCTATACCCTCAGCGAGAACAGTCGCAAAATGCTCGACCATGCCGTGGCCCGCGGCACTGAGATGATGACTGCCGCAGGCGCTCGCGAAGTTTTGACATTAGCACCCATAAAATATGCTGGCTGGCATCTGATGGGCACAGCGCGCATGGGAACTGATCCGGCGCGTTCGGTGGTCAATGAATGGGGTCGCAGCCATGATGTGAAAAACCTCTTCATTGTCGACGGCAGCATTTTCGTCACCAGTGCCGGGGTCAACCCGACCAGCACCCTGCAAGCCCTGGCCCTGTACATCGCTGATCAGATGAAACAGCGCCTGGCCAATTTGTTTGACTGAGGACACAAAATGATGAGCAAATTGAATATCACCTCGCAACTGTCAGACAGCGACATCAGAGATTTGAAAATTCTGGCTGCCATGATTGTTCCAGCCAGCAAGGACTATGACCTGCCAGGTGCCGACGACCCATTGATTTTTGACGACATTCTGGCGGCTGCAGCGCCTCACAGTGCCACGATAGCTTCTGCCGTACAGGCTTTGAATACTATCGCGCGTGATTTGCAGGCAACAGGATTTGCTGATCTGGCGGTCGAGCAACAGGAAACTTCTGCCGATACCTTCCGCAAACATCACGCGGCAGAAGCCGAGTTGCTGGAAGCTCTGACTGTGCAATGTTACTACCGCGATGAACGGGTTAAAAACAATCTGGACATGGATACACGCCCACCCTTTCCGGCTGGCTTTGAGCTGGAACAAGGCGACTGGTCCTTGTTGGACAAGGTCCGGGAACGACCGGCTTTATATCGCGCGGATTCTGAAACGGGGAAAAACTGAATGTTAATATCTGTAGAACGCTTGACCGAACTTGTGGAAACCACATTGCGTCAAGGCACCGGAAATGCAGATGGCGCCGCCAAGGTTGCCCGGCACCTGGTAGAGGCCAACCTGATGGGGCACGACAGCCACGGCGTGGGCGTTTCTCCCCTGTATATGGAAAGCGTAAAGGCT
>Ga0233430_1003719_pt1 | contig 15030 bp, 13 predicted proteins | sample SI_118_April2016_2_FD_179883 | JGI IMG/M metagenome (GOLD analysis project Ga0233430, IMG submission 179883) | Seawater microbial communities from Saanich Inlet, British Columbia, Canada - SI_118_April2016_150_MG | ecosystem: Environmental > Aquatic > Marine > Inlet | place: Canada: British... | reverse complement strand
GAGGATGATACCTTCCCAGGATTCCGAGAAAGCCCTCAGAAGGCTGTTTCGGAGAAAAACTGTTGCCGACCTGCACGATCTGATGAAAACACTGGAAACGTCGTCCCGCATGACCGTTTTCAGGAGGTTGAAGCCGTTGGGTTATCAAAGCAGTTTCACCGACGCAGGTAAGTACTATACGTTAGTTGATATACCGGTATTCGACGACTTCGGATTATGGTTTTATCGAGAGATCGGTTTCTCCCGAGCTGGCACCTTGAAAGCCACTATTTTGGAGATTGTCGAATCGTCAAAGGCCGGAATGGCTCCCAAGGAGTTGCTTTGGCTATTGAAACTGAAGATGCCCAACAGTCTGCACAATGCGCTGCGAGAACTGGCAAGGTCTGGTCTTCTACAGCGCCAGATTGTAGATGGTGTGCATTTGTATACCAATCAGCATGCCGACCGAGTTGAAGAGCAGATTCAGATGCGCAGGCTCAAGATCAAGCAAGACGGCTTAACACCGGCTGAACCTTCGCTGGAAACCACGATTGCTGTTTTAGTCGAAGCCATTCGAGCGGGAACAACCCTGGCGTCTCCGAAGACAGTTTCTTCGCGTCTGACCGCGAACGGTATGCCGGTTCCGATTGATCAGGTTGTTTTGATCTATCGGCGTCATGGTCTTAATGCAGAAAAAAAAACAATGGAGCAACCCTTTTGACACTCCGTCAGATCAGAGAGTATACAGACAAGATGCATGGCCATTGTCTCCAGCAGTTGGATGCACTTTCCGGCCTGACGATATCGGCCCGGGAGCAGCCGGATCACTGTGAAATTTGTCAGGGGCGGATGCTGGTGCGAAAATCATATACCCACCGGGGACGTACCCTGGCCCATGGCATGTTTGATGTAACAGAAACGTTCTGGGTATGTGCTAACGGTTGCCTGCATCCTTCCGGCAGGCAAGTTATTCAGAGAGCCGGATCAGTGGCCCGAACCCTGATGGCAGGTAGCAGCATTGGTTATGATGTGCTGGTATTCATCGGCCTTGGGCGTTATCTACATCAGCGGCAGCGGGAAGAGATACAATCCGTGCTGTTAACAAAATACGGGATCCGTCTCTCTACAGGGGAGATCAGCTTGTTGGCCCGTCGTTTTGTCGAGTATCTCGCCCGACTGCATATGGTTAAAGCAGAGCAACTGAAAGCGGCTCTCGATCAGGACGGTGGCTGGCCATTACAGGTGGACGCCACCGGTGAAAGTGGGCGAGGAAGGTACTATTGAAAAAGCAAATCCCGAGTTTTGCAAGATGTTTGGAGTAGGGGAAGAGGAAATAGTCCAATCAAAGTATAATTTGTTTACTGATCAAGCCATCATTGATGGTGGTGTTATCCTTTATCTGAATACTTTATTTGATGAAAAGAAACCGACAAGCTGGACTGTTGATTTTGATATAGATACAGCGTCACAATCAACAGAGACGGCTACAACAAAGCAAGGTAAAATAAAACTTGGGGTGCGAGGTTATCCGATTACTGGCGAAAATGGAGAATTACTTCATGTAGTTCTTCAACATGAAGAGAACACTGATTAAAGAGAAAACATATGATCTTATGGAAGTATATTTCAAAAAGGGACTCTAATCCTGTTGAAAGACCAGTGTTAAAGCCTCATCATCAAAATCACTTCACCTCACTCAATCGCTTCTGCTGAAAATAAAGATCCTGCTTGATCCCAATTCCCTGAACAACAAACCCAACTGCCAGATAGTAAGTTTTGTCCCACCCATTGTCCCATTCTGGACGCACCAATCCCAAATAAGTCCCTTACCGTTCAACTCACCAGGGACCACCCAAAACAAGGTATCAGGTAGTAACTGATTTTTGTCCCATCATTTGTCCCATTCTGGGCGCACCAATCCCCGAAAATAATAAAATTCCCAAGGCAGTACACAAAAACTAGCATAACACAAAAGAAGTCTTTTGCAATCAGTAATTTATGCTGCTTTTCTTCTCGCTATCTTGTTTAGCAGAATAATTGAATGAGAATGAAGGACCTCGATAGAACAATGAGTATAAAAGCGAAAAAAAGATGTAAAACTGTGGGGAATAGTGTGGGGAATAGAATTTTTAAGTTATCAGTAAAACGCCTAAACCCTTGATTTTACTGGTCGGAGTGAGAGGATTTGAACCTCCGGCCCCTGCCTCCCGAAAATTGAGGTGTACCAGGCACTAAAGATCATTATTTTAACAAAAAAGTCTGAAAAATCAGTCTTTTAAATTTAACATATTATTTAACCAATCGAAGAATATACCATTCATAAGGCACTCAACAGGTACTCGAATGGCATTCTCCAGTCACAGGACAGTCACAGAATTTTAGAACAACTCGGCACTTAATTTTGTGGTTAACCGATAATTTAAATTGAATCAGGGTGTGGATTTAAAACTCGATATCTTCTTGACCCTGCAACAATAATTCGTCTGAAATTCGCCGTACAATCTTACCAATTTCAGAGTTTGCATCATATCTCTGCTTTAACTCGTACAGTGCGTCATATCCATCATCAACGGTATGATAGTAGAAATCTCTGATTAGCTCTTCAAGTTTTCCTGGATCTTTCTCGAAGTCACAAGCGATCAAATACTTCTCAATCAGTTCACCCAGAATACCATGTATCCAATGGAAGAATGATAGATCGGCTAATAACCCTGCATGTGAAGGTGACTTTTCAAGTCCAAACGATATTAGGCTTTTCAAATTACAGTTCCCTTGTTTGAAATACCGCCTGAACAATGGGTAATTCGGTGCTTCTAATTCTTTCTCTGATAGAAACAGTTCCAATAGATCAATCGTTGGAGGTGAATGGCTCTCAAAAAAATCTACCAGTGTCTGTTGGTTCTGATTTGCAGGTTTAGCGTTTTGTTCCTCAACCTCTTCTGAGTCATCTTCATCATCAACCCACGTAAATCCAAGCTCTTCAAGATGTTTCGACCAATCTTTCTGGTCTTTTTTGAATACTTCAGTGACCTGCTTGAATCGGATTGAGCGTTTCATTTTTTCATATTCGTCATCTTCCATGGCTTCATCTCTCCGTCATTGCTTTAGGTTTCCTCTTGTTTTTGTAGGCAATTTGAACGGAACCACCTGCGCTAATTGCTTCCTTAACTCTCTTCAAAAAATCTGCAACGTCCTTCTCTTTGGACTTGATCTCGAATGTCTCCCCTTCAACTGAAATATCTTCAGAAGAAAAGGTTCGTAGGCTTTCATTTATCGTCTTGACCTGATTGATTTCCTTTTTTGATACCGTTTTGGTACCATGCAAAATTCAGGCGGCTTTACACTCAAATATTCTGATCATTCTCAGGAGGACCAGAGTAAGGACGTCGACAACAAGATTACGTCCACCGAGCAGTCGAAGTACTTCAAGTAGACTTCCTTACAAAGTTCAGTGTCCAGTTTGTCAGAAGATATTTCCAAGAAAAAGTGCATCCGCCACGAAGTTGAATAAACATAAAAATCAGTATGGAGCGGTTTGCTCTGGAAAAAGGGGTTATCTTGTGAGCTAGAAACTATGCTCTCTCCTCATGATCATCTCAAATCATTCCTCACCTGTTTAATGGCTTCGTAGACCATCGTTTTTAGGTTTTATCAATCAAGGTTTAGCTGATGTGCCTATTTTTTTAATAACAATTTGGCATGCTGCCCCCACCAGGACCGGAACCTGGAGGGGGTCAACAATGGTAGTGGATAGCGAGTGGCCCGGGCCACATTGATCATTTCCGCTTTTTTAGATTTCTGGACTTAAGACATCACAATCTGGAAAAACTGCATTTGAATGGATCCTGTGAACAGATATTGACTCTTGGGAGTGGGGCAGGAATCGAACTTACCCTCCGTCGTGGTATCAAAGGTCTGGCTGGGCGGGTGGAATAATGTTGGACTAATCAGTAGAGGAAAAATTCCCACCACCTCCATCATTTGTCCCCTATTACCAAGCATATTAGTCGTTGTATATGCAGTTTATCCCTGTAATATCAAGTATTTCAAAATACTCCCTGAGATTTGCCTCACGTTTTCTGACTTCCCATTATTTCACTTTGTTTCATTCTATTACGCTACAGTTAGTCCGATTTAGGACAAATTTGGATTCAGGATTGGACAAGATTTTTTTGAGAGCTCCATTTGGACCGCTGGTGTCAGTCCAGGCAGTTGCTTAAAGATTTTCTTTTTTCAATTTGATTTTCTAATGCGGATACGCCTAGAATAGTGAACATATGTTTCCTTATTTTACTCTTCTTCACCGGATTTTCAGGACCGGTCATGGCAGTACTCAGTGTATATCAGCCCAGGAACCGAAAGGCGTCGCCTCTGTGGCAGATCTTCAATCGCTGCTACCAAGCGTTTGAGGATATGTACGATGAGAAATTCGAGAAGCGATTTGGGTTTTTCCGGGCCGTCATTGGCGAATCGGTTCGTGCTTTCCTCAAATGTGGAGATCTGAAACAGGGGTTTGCCCGAATTCGCTGCCCCAATTGCGGGAATGAGCAGATCCTTTCGTTCTCATGTAAAAAAAGGTGTATCTGCGGATCGTGTATGGCTAAGCGCGCCATTGTTTTCGGGCATCACCTGAACGAAAACGTCTTCTATCCGGTTCCTCACCGACAATACGTCTTCAGTATTCCCATCATGTTGCGTGTCTATTTTAAGTATGACCGTTCATTACTGACTGGCCTCTGCCAGTGTGCATACCGGAGCCTGTTAACATTTCTACGGGAAGAGGTTGGTTTGAAAAACGGGGTTCCCGGTGTAGTTATGGCGATCCACACCTTCGGCGAATACCCTGATAAATTTCATCCCCACCTGCACGCTATCGTCACAGACGGTCTTTTCCGAGATACAGGCACTTTCTATGTTATGCGCAATGTTGATCTCTCGCCTCTTGAGAAACTGTTTCGGGCAGAGGTTTTCAAATTTCTTAGGAAAGAGGGAAAGATCACAGACGAATTAATCCGGAAACTCATGGCGTGGCGACATAGCGGTTTCAGTATTGATAACGGTGTCCGTATCAAAAGAGAGGATTCAAAGGGCAGAGAAGCCATTGCTCAGTACATCATACGGAATGTCTTCAACATCAAGAAGGTCAAATTCGTTGAGAAAACCAACAAAGTAATTTACCAGGGACGGATGAAAAAGGGGAAAAACCGGAAAAACTTCGAGGTATATTCTGCTCTGGAATTTATGGCAGCAATTACACAGCATATTCCCAACAAATTTTCCCAACTTTCTAGATATTATGGATTCTACTCTAACAAGAGTAGGGGAATGAGGGCGAAAGCGGAACAGATGGAGCCGTCCCCTAGTACCGCAGAAGAAAATAGCAAAGAGGGAATCAATATAATCGATGTTTCACAATATCAGCCCAAGAAAGTACCGCCTTTGACCTGGCGCGAATGCATAAAGAAAATCTGGAAAGAGGATCCGTTAGTATGTCCTGAATGCATGGGGCTTATGCGAATTATCTCGTTTATCACAGAAGGCCCAATAATTCATAAAATTCTTAAACATCTGGGGCTATGGGAGGGGGAGACTGCTCGGGATCCGCCACCGAAGACGGATGCCCCGGAGATTGTGTGGATACCCATAGAAGATGCGGGATGGGCAGTACCCGATCAACCGGATATTGTGGGTTAACATTTCCCGTGTCATGAGCGTGGCTGCGAAGAGCGGTTACATCTGTTTCGAGTATGGAAAAAACTACGAAGACTAGTAATTCCAGCCTGACAACATCCTAGCAAGCTATTTTAAACCGTTAATTTACTTCAAAATCCCCAGATATTGATGCCAAATCTCCAAATCCGATTCATTGCCACTTGACTTGCTAAAACCAAATTCCTATCATCTTTGTACCCATCTATACCCAGCTTATTCCCATGAAGGAGCAGGTCTCCGCCCTCCCCGGTGAAGCTGACAATACGACCACCCAGAAAATCTTCACGCTCCAGGATCAGAACCCTTTTTTTCTCCTCACACGCAAGTATCGCTGCGGTTGTCAAGCCGGCCAGGCCAGCTCCTATAATAATGGCATCATATTTTTCTGCAGACATTGAATACTCCTTTCAAATCAGCCCAACTTTCTTAACAATGATGGATCGGATATGGATGTTGCTCTGATTATCATTGCTCAAAGCGACAGTCAAACGATTCTTTAAGATTTTGTTTAATAACCAGAATTCAACAGACACAAAACAGATGTCTTACCCCCCGGTGTACTCACTTTTTGTAGGACCTCAAACGGCATAAATGAATTGTGAGTCAAATTTTTATTTGACAAACCCTGATTGGCTGAATATTGTGATTTTAGATTTTAGATAATCTATAATTTATCCAGGTAACAGATGATATTCAATCATAAGACAATGACAGAGGAGGCGGCGCTGGCTTTAAGAAAGGGCATCCTGCAGGGGAGTTACCCGTCTGGAACGCGGCTGGTGCCGGCAAAGCTGGAAGAGGAACTGCAGTTAAGTCGAACAGCGATTCGGGAAGCGATCCGGGAGCTGGTTGGGACTGGTCTCGCTGATTCAGAAACACACAAGGGCGCCTGCGTGGCTGAACCTCTTGAGTTGGAAGAGATTCGGTCCATATTTAACATTCGGTACCAGTTGGAAGGGGAGGCTGCATTTCGGGGTACAAGGCAGATATCCAGTCAGTCTATTGAAACGATGGAATACCTGCTGGATCAGATGTCCAGTGCAGAAACCAGCGGACGCTACGTGGACTTTCTATTAAATCAGCAATTTCATGTTGTTCTCTATCAGGCAGCTGGTTGGCGGTACCTGGTAAAAGTCATTGATCGCATGTTTGACCAGGTCCTGGTTTTTCGAGCCGGTCTCTATAAGCAGTTCACAGATGAACAGCGCGATACCCTTCTGACCAGGGAGAGTTTCAAGCCTTATCATGATGATCATGTTAAGATCATGTCATTTGTCAAGAAAGGAGATCAAAAAGGGACCCGGAAGGCTGTTGTTGACAATCTGAAAAGGGGGTTCGCCGACCTGGAAAAGATTGTCTGCTTTCTTGAGGACGCTAAAACCTGATACAGAGCTGGTAAGAACCCATATATTCCAAACCATTTCCGGAAAGCGCATGACGGATACACATCGAACAGAACAGGCATCTGATTACATATCCCGACTGGAACCAGATTCCAGAATGGAATCCCTGTTGGACCTCATCGACCGGAATATTCGCTGGCTCTTTTCTCTGCCGGCCATTCTGGTCATGCTGCTGCTTTTTGCTTATCCCCTGGCTCAGCTGATCTGGACCAGTTTCACCAATACGACGCTCTCTTCTGTTGAGGCGCCAAAATTTGTCGGCCTGGCCAATTACATAAGGGCTTTTACACAGGATACCCATTTCTGGGACTCCTTTTTTCTGACCCTTTACTATGCTGTTGGTGCCACTATCGGGCAGCTGTTACTGGGGCTGGTTCTCGCACTTTTCCTGAACAAGCAGTTCAAGGGGGAAGCCGTGTTCCGGATGTTGATCATGTTCCCGCTGATTGCCACGCCGGTCGCCATGTCCCTGGTCTGGTCCCTCTTGATGAATCCGATGATGGGACACCTGAATTATTATCTTTCATTGATAGGAATTGGCCCTTCATTGTGGGCCGCAGACACAAAAACGGTCATGCCCACACTGATCGGTCTGGAAATCTGGCACCATGCTCCCATGGCCATGCTGGTTCTGCTGGCTGGATTGAGAAGTCTTCCCAGGGAACCGTTCGAAGCAGCTCGGGTGGATGGTGCTTCGCGACTTCGCATTTTTTTCCATGTCACACTGCCGCTGCTGAAGCCTTATATATTCCTGCTGTTGCTGTTGCGCATCATTCACAGCCTCAAGGTGTTCGATAAGATTTTTGTCATTTCCGGTGGGGGCCCCAACCGGGCATCTGAAACGCTCAACATTACTATTTATCAGCAGGCCTTCGGCTCAATGGACTACGGTTATGCATCAGTACTGAGCGTTATTATGCTTTTACTTATCTTAATGATATCTTTCTCGATTTTCAGGTTTCGGGAACGACAATGGAGATACTGAAAATGGACCCGGTTCGATTTTTGCGCTACGTCAACGGACTTGTTTTCTACCTGGTGCTTGTCGCCATTGCTGTAGTATTTCTGTTTCCTTTTTTCTGGGTGGTTTTTACCTCACTTCAGTTCCCGGAAACAGCCAGTCAGGTACCTCCCGAACTCCTGTTCACACCAACGCTTGATAACTTCCGGGAGGTGTTCAGTGAAGGAGGGTTTTTTATCTGTCTCTGGAACTCTGTGGTGGTTGTGATCCTTACCCTGTTGGTAAATCTGCTGGTTTCACTGCCCAGTGCCTATGTGATTGCCAGAAACCGTCAGCGCTGGATGATGTTTCTGATCCTCTTTCTGCAAATGGCCCCCTGGATTACGCTATTGCTACCCTGGTACGTCATATTCAAGAACCTGGGGTTATATGATACACGCCTGGGCCTGGTGTTATCGAACCTGACTTTTATGATTCCATTTACCATCTGGCTGATGCTGGGGTTTTTCGAAGATGTCCCGGTCGAGGTCGAGGAAGCGGCGTGGCTGGACGGATGTTCCCAGATTGGCACCTTTATTCGTATCGTTGTTCCCCTGGTCAAAGGAGGCATCATTACCATTTGTACGCTGGGGTTCATGATATGCTGGAACATTTTCCTTTTTCCCCTGGTGCTTTCAGGTTATCACACCAAGACACTGCCTGTTTTCGTATACGGATTTCTCGCTGACAACCAGCTGGATTTTGGCCCCTTATCAGCTGCCGCTTTACTGACAACGCTGCCGGTCATCATATTCGTGCTGATCAACCAGAAATATTTCAAAGGGGGAATCGCCTTCGGGGGAAGTAAATAAGCGGGTCTTTGAAAACAATTAAACATTAACTGAATTCGACATCAATCAGATCTAATCTTCAGGATAGCAACATGGCAAAAGTCAGAATTGAAAATGTGGTGAAACGATTCGATCAACAGGAAGCGGTCAAGCAGTTTTCCCTGGACATCGATGATTCCGAATTTATCGTGCTGGTTGGCCCTTCGGGATGTGGCAAGACAACACTGCTAAGGATGGTGGCGGGCCTGGAAAAGGTCTCTGAGGGGGAGATTTTTATCGATGATGTGCGGGTTACCCATGCGCCTCCCAAGAAACGGGATATCGCCATGGTGTTTCAGAACTATGCTCTTTATCCGCACATGACCGTTTACAACAATCTGGCCTTTTCGTTGAAGCTGCGAAAGTTTTCAAAGCAAGAGATCAGGGAGAAGGTCACACAGTCGGCGGAGATGCTTGGGTTGGCAGAATTACTGGACCGGCACCCCAACCAGCTCTCTGGCGGTCAAAAACAGCGCGTCGCTCTTGGCAGGGCCATTGTCCGCGATCCGAAACTGTTCCTGTTCGATGAACCCCTTTCCAATCTGGATGCCAAGTTAAGGGTATCCATGCGGGCAGAAATCCTGGATATTCATCATCGATTAAACAGTACCGCTATCTATGTCACGCACGACCAGATGGAAGCCATGACCATGGGCACTCGAATTGTGGTGATGAAAGACGGTTCGATTCAGCAACACGGCACTCCCCAGGAAATCTATAACCGGCCGGTGAATAAATTTGTCGGCGGGTTTATCGGGTCACCAGCCATGAACCTGATCTCCTGTACCGTCGAAGCCGAGGGAGACTCGGTTTATATCTGCAGTGACCTGTTCAGGCTGCTGTTACCGGCGTCCAAGGCAAAATGCCTGAATGCTGCCGAGGAAGAGAACATCTATGTGGGTATCCGCCCTGAGACCCTCTACTTTGTTGAAAAGCAGGACCCTGCCAATAAAACAGAATCATTCCAGGTCGATGTAAAGCTGGTTGAACCGCTCGGAGCAGAGCAACTGATCCACTTCACCATGGCAGGAACGACTATGGTTGCCCGACTCGATCCCCATATTCCTATCAGGTATAGAGATCGAATTACACTGGGTGTGAAAATGACAGAAATTCAACTGTTTAACCACCAAACTGAAAAAAATATTGAGGACTGTTAGCCGATAACGAACTGGCATAATTCATTTTTTCAATACCTTGATAGTGTTTTTTTTGAATTTACACAAAACAATGAAACGAGAGCCGTTATGAAAGCAAGTGGTCCGCTCGCAGGTATCAAGATTCTTGACTTCACCCACGTTCTTTCAGGCCCTTTTGCCACAGCCCTTCTGGGGGATCTGGGGGCTGATATCATTAAAATAGAATCCCCCGTTGGTGACAGTACTCGTTGGGCTATTCCACCAGACATGGCCGGAGAGAGTTCCTATTTTTTTTGTGTCAACAGGAACAAAAGAAGTATGAGCATGGACCTGAAGCAGCCGGAAGCCGTTGAGACCGTCAAGCGAATGGTTAAAGAGAGTGATGTGGTCATTGAAAACTTCAGACCCGGGGTAATGGATCGATTGGGTCTTGGTTACGATGCGTTGACAGCCATCAAACCGGACCTGATTTATTCATCCATGTCGGCCTTCGGAGAGAAGGGACCCTATAAAGACAGACCCGGTTATGAGTTGATCATTCAGGCCATGACAGGTTTGATTGATATCACGTCTCCTGCAGAGGGACCAAAGTCAAAAATCCAGATCCAGGTGGTTGACCTTTGCACCGGGATGTTCCTGGCGTATGCCACCCTGGCCGCTCTATATCATAAACTGAACAGCGGAAAGGGACAGAAAGTGGAGACCTCGCTCCTGGAATCAACCCTGGCCATGACGGCCAACCTTTCGGCGATTTACTTCATGACGGGAAAGGTACCCTCGAAAATGGCCTCACGAAATCCGCAAACCGTTCCTTCCCAGGTATTTCGCTCCAAGGATTCTCACTTTGCCTTTGTCGGTCACTGGGAAAAATTCTGCAGGGCCATTGGAAAGGAAGAATGGGCAAGCCATCCAGACTATGGCCAGAATAAATACCGGGTTGAGCACTACGACGAGATGGAAAAACTGATCGAGTCCGTGACCACAACACGAACCACAGACGAATGGTTGGAGACGTTTGCACAGCATGACCTGGCCGCAAACCGGATTCAGACCATGGAAGAGGCGCTTGAAGACCCAGGCGTCAAGGCCGTTGACATGATTAAAACCATTAAACACTCAACTGCCGGTGATATCAGGATTATGGACAAGCCATGGCAATTGTCCGAATCTCCCGGGGAGATCCGGTATCCCCCGCCTGTTTTTGGAGAACACACATCAGAAATTTTAACAGATTTTGGATTTGATGGTGGCGAAATTGAGGCTTTAAAGGAAAAAAAGGCCCTATTTGGAACCTGACCACCACAATCCTTGATGCACCCCCGTATAGAACCCCACAGAAAACCTGTCAGACGTTCCAGGTTTTCATGGGCCGACATACGGTTTTTCAGCAGGGAATCCTTTGTTCCCAATTGATCATAACCTTCCAATCAGGAGGATATCATGTTCAACATTATTAAGCGGCAGTGTATCTGGAAAATGTCTGCTGTGCTGATCGGCCTGTTTTTCCTTGGAACCTCTCTGTCTTTCGCTGAGCAGTTCAGCTGGCGGAAGTTTGAAGGGACAACACTTAGGGTAATGCTTGGGAAGTCGGCTTTTACAAAAATCACCAAAAAGCAGGTTCGTGAATTTGAAAAACTGACAGGCATCAAGGTGATGGATGAACATTTTCCCAGTGCGCCCGGGAGGCGCAAGGTTATCATGGAACTGGGGGCTGGCAACAAGGATCTCGATGTGTTTCAGGGTATGATGAAGACAGCCTTTCAGTACAATGCGGCGGGTTGGCTGGAGCCACTGGACAAATATCTCGCAGATCCGTCTCTGACGTCTCCTGATTTTGACTTTGCTGATTTCTACCAGTCCTCCCATCCTGTCATTGATGGAAAACTGATCGGCATCTCGGGCAGCTGCAATCCCCAGGTTCTGATGTATCGCAAGGACCTCTTCGACAATTACGGGATTGCGGTTCCCACCACATGGAAAGAGCTGGAAGCGGCCGCCAAAAAACTGAAACAAAATCTCGACAAGGGAACCTTTGCCTGGGTGGCACGCATGAACAACGAAAACTCGGCCCCCTTTTCCGCCTTCCTGCACACCAACAACGCCAGCTGGCTGGGACCTGACGGGAAACCGGCTTTTAATTCCCCTCAGGCCATTGAGGCATTGGAGTTTTATGGCCGCATGGCCCGGGAATATGGACCACCGGGAGCATCCAACATCGGCTGGAAAGAGGTAGTAGGGGCCATGGCCCAGGGCCGTGCAGCCATGACGGTCGAAATCTCAATTTTCGCCGGGCTGGTTCTGGAAAATCCGAAAAGCTCTAAAGTGGCAGGCAAACTGGGATACGCGCTGGTCCCACCGGGAATCCCCGGAAATTACAAAACCATGCTGCCATTAAACATGATGCATATCAGTGCTTTGTCCCAGAAGAAAGAAGCTGCCTGGCTGTTCCTCCAGTTCATGAACGGTAAAAAGCAGAGCCTGACATTCAAGTTGTTTGGGATGCCCACGACACGAAAATCCAACTGGGAATCCCCGGCATGGAAAAAGAGAGACCGGTTGCCCGAATTGACCAGGATTCAGATGGAAGGTATTGCATCAGGAAAAAGGGCTTTTGAGATTCCCATTGCCCAGTTTACCGAAGCCCGACCGGTAATACAGAACCTGATCTATACTGCCTACGAAGGAGGTAATGTAAAGCAGAAGGCAGATCAGGCAGTAAAGGAAGTCTGGCGGATTATGCAATAGCGATCTGTGAGTCATGCCAGAGATCAGTAAGATTGGGGGGGGCTATCAGTCGCAAAGGAGATCAGCGTTCTGGCGGGAATGTTCAATCGGACACTCTCCCCACACGGTTTCCGGATCGGTCCGGCCCTGTATACAAATATCCACTGGACCCTGACGACTCCGAACAGCGACTGGCTTGGGATGCCATTCCTGCCGGAAGGCTTTGTCTTTCCGGCAAAGATCCGGCAGCCCCCTATAATCGATGGGAAAGCCTTATTACCATCCAGGTCAGGACCAGGTCTGGCCCTTTTATCACAGAGCAGTGGAGATAGTAATCGCCTGTTTCGCAAAAACATGACCGTCTTTAATGTAAGTTAAAAGATTACTTTTATGCTCACGTTCCAGCCATTGTCTTTTTATTAGAGGTTTGAGCATGACTGATCCCAAAGTATCAATCCGCTTTGGTGAAACAGTAGAATTTTTTTGTGGATATGGAATCTGCCATTTTCTTTGATACGAATACGGAAAAGCGCATCGTATGAATAAAACAGATAAGAAACTGCCATTGGATGGCATTACGGTCATTGATTTTGCCACCCTGCTGGCCGGACCCGTGGCAACAACGATCCTGGGAGACTTTGGGGCAACCGTCATCAAGGTCGAACAGCCCATAATCGGGGATCCAACCCGCGGGCTGCCAATGATTGAGGATGGGCGGCACTTTAGCTGGTTGAACGAGGGACGAAATAAAAAAACCATCACCCTGAATCTGAGAACGGATGAAGGGCAGAAACTGGCTCACAGGCTTGCAGAAAAAGCAGATGTCGTGGTTCTGAATTTCCGGCCCGGTCAAGCCGAAAAATGGCATATTGGCGCCGAAGATCTGCATCGAACCAATCCCAACCTTATCATTTCACTTGTTTCAGCATACGGTCAGACAGGTCCCTACAGCAGCAAGGGTGGATTTGACAGAAACGTCAGCGCCTTTGCCGGATTGACGCATGCGACCGGTTTTCCGGATCAACCACCTGTTCGGGCCGGATACGCCACCGTCGACTACATGACAGCCTATCTGAATGCCTATGGCATCATGCTGGCGCTCTACAACCGGGATGTGAATGACAGCGGTGGTGAAGTGATCGATGTCTGTCTGGCCGAGGCGGCTTTTCGCTCAACCGAGTCCGCCTTGATTGACTACAGCCTGACTGGAAACGTCCGGCAAAGAACTGGTAACAGAAATGTGGCATTTGCTCCGGCTGAAAATTTTGAAACCAAAGACGGAAAAATCCTTGCTATCAATGCAGGAACCGACCGCCTGTTTAATAAACTGGTTGCGGTCATGGAACAACCGGAAATTCTGACTAATCCCCATTTTGAAAACCGAATCGCCAGGACACTCTGCCAGGAGGAACTGTATGAAATTATCGGCAAGTGGGTAAAGCAGATGACGGCCGAAGAGGGATTGAAATTGATGGATGAAGCGGGCATTCCGGCCGATCTTGTCCGTGATATGTCTGAACTGGCACATGACCCCCACCTTCGGGAACGGGAAGCGGTGATGGAAGTCACCGATCCTGAGAAGGGAAAAGTCCTGATACCGGGCGTCTTTCCAAAAATGAAAAATGCCCATGGGCGTGTGAAATTTCTGGGAGCCAGACTGGGGGAGTACAACCAGGAAATTCTTGGCGATTTGCTGGGATTGTCATCAGAAGAGCTCTCAAAATTGGAGAAAAAAGGGGTGATTTGAAAAAATGAATGCGAGCGTGAAGGAGTTCCTGAAGACACTGTTTTCGAAAAGTACTTTAAACCGGCTGCCTGATACATATGGCTCTGATCGGATATTTGATTCCCCATTGATCGGGGTGTCAGGAGGTGAAGACCCGATTTTTCAACGCTATAAAGAGGTGGTTGGCCCTGAACATTTGACCCCCTATGAGATGTGGTGCCAAAGCAACCCTGAATTGAGTGGCACAGACCTCGGAAGTCTGCGAGTATTATCGATCATCTTCCCTTATACCACCCGAATCCGCGAAGAGAGTAAAACAGCGAAAACCATGCCGGCTGAGATTTACTGTGTTGGTCGGAATTTCGCGAATGTGTTTATGGGAGATGTTTTAAAAAAATCTGTCAGCTACTTCCAGGAAGCAGGGTATCGGGCTATGGCGGGAATGCAAAGTCCGGTTTTTCAGATCTTAACCAAAGAGGAGCCTCTGCAGATCTATTCGGTCTGGTCTGAAAGACAC
>Ga0233430_1003713_pt1 | contig 15039 bp, 6 predicted proteins | sample SI_118_April2016_2_FD_179883 | JGI IMG/M metagenome (GOLD analysis project Ga0233430, IMG submission 179883) | Seawater microbial communities from Saanich Inlet, British Columbia, Canada - SI_118_April2016_150_MG | ecosystem: Environmental > Aquatic > Marine > Inlet | place: Canada: British... | reverse complement strand
TGGATCAGAGATCATACATTAACACTGATCGTCGGAGAGGATAATCCACGAGATATTCTGATTAGGGAGCTATCGACTGCTGGTTATCATCGAGAAAATCTTGTCGCTTCTCAGGGACAATTTGCCGTAAGAGGTGGATTAATTGATATTTATCCATATGGGCACGAAGATCCTGTCCGTATAGAATATGATTTCGATAAAATCATCAGTATGCGAAGTTTCAGTCCTACAACTCAGAGAAGTGTTAAACAGCTAAATGAAATTACTTTTCTTGCCGGATTAGAAGGAGAAGGACAGAAAAGCCGAATACTGGATTTGCTGCCAAAGGATTCTGTAATATTTTGGTTTGGTAAAGAAGAAATTAATGAGCGAATTGAAAGTTTCCATAAACGTGCAAAAACCGCCCATCGTGATGGTACAGGCAGGGACGAAATTGACCCAAGGGAATTATTTAGATCTGTCGATGATTTGATTTCTAATGCACCACCGAAAAATCAAATTATTGGCTTACAGATATCGAGAGGTAAGCAGGTTGATGTTGATTTCAAGGCACGATTTCCGGATTCATTTGGCCCGAATGTAAAAAGTATATCCGATTATTTGAGAGGTTATGTAAAGAGGGATTACGGCATAACACTCACGACGGGAACATCAGGTGAGAAAGACAGGCTTGAAGAATTACTCTTTGATGACAATCTGGATCAGGTTCGAGTTACAACTCCAACAATTTCAAAAGGATTTACACTCGATCGCAGTCATCAGGCAGTTTTAACGGCTCATGAATTGTACGATAGGCGTAAACTGAGATCAAAGCATACACGGTTCAGGAGGCGGGCAGCGCAATTTGATCGACTGTCCCTGCGAAGGGGTGACCTCGTTGTTCATGCTGAATATGGTATTGGGAAGTATGAAGGTCTTCAGATGATTAAAGTGCAGGGGCATCCGCATGAGAGTATCAGGATCAGGTATGCAGATGACGTAATTCTGTACATTAGAATAGAGCAATTTGGATTAGTTGAAAAATATGCTGGCGGAGAGAACGCCAAACCGACGCTATCCAGAGTTGGAACCAAAGACTGGGAACGAACCAAAAAGAAAACCCGGAAAGCCCTTCAGGATATGGCTGATGAGCTGGTTGCCCTTTATGCCAAACGTAAGGTCGCAAAGGGATATGCATTTCCTGAAGACACTCACTGGCAGAGGGAAATGGAAGCCTCTTTTGAGTTTGAGGACACGCCAGGTCAAGTTGAAGCAACGGAGGACATAAAAGATGACCTCATTAAATCTCAACCGATGGACAGACTTCTATGCGGTGATGTTGGGTTTGGTAAAACTGAAGTTGCAATCAGAGCGGCGTTTAAGGTTGTGCAAGAAAGCATGCAGGTCGCGGTTTTAGTGCCGACTACAATTCTCGCTCAACAACATCATGACACTTTTAGAGAGAGATTAGCTTCATATCCGATCTCAATTGAAGCGCTTTCCAGGTTCAAAACTGCAAAGGAACAGCGAGAAATTGTCAAAGAGCTCAATGATGGGAAAGTTGATATTGTAATAGGGACACATCGTCTGGTATCAAAAGACGTGAAATTTCATAAACTAGGGTTACTGATTATTGATGAGGAACATCGATTCGGAGTGCGTCATAAAGAGAGATTAAAGCAGTTAAAAACTAATGTTGATGTTCTAACAATGACAGCGACACCTATTCCGAGAACGATGCATATGGCGCTACTGGGAGCTCGAGACACTTCTCAAATCAATACTGCACCGGTAGATAGACTGCCAATACAAACCGAGGTGCATGCTTGGTCAGAGGATGTTATTCACGATGCAATTCTTCGTGAGGTTGACCGACAGGGGCAGGTATTTTTCCTCCACAATCGGATCAGCTCTATATATTCGATAAAAGGTATGTTAGAACGACTTGTTCCCGGCATAAGTTACGGTGTTGCTCACGGTCAAATGAAAGAAAGGGATTTAGAAAAAGTGATGCATGATTTTATCCATGGTAGATATGATGTACTCATATCTACTATGATAATTGAATCCGGGTTGGATATTCCGAATGCAAATACCCTAATTGTAAACCGGGCGGATAGATTTGGTTTAGCACAACTATACCAGCTTCGTGGTCGGATTGGGCGGAGCAACCGACAGGCATATGCGTATTTGTTAACACCACCTAAATTGGCAATGACAAATGATGCCAGACTAAGATTAACGACCCTGAGCGAACTCACAGACCTGGGAAGTGGCATGAAAGTGGCGATGCGCGATCTTGAAATCCGAGGCGCGGGAAATCTGCTTGGAGCTCAACAATCCGGACATATCAACGCAGTTGGATTTGACTTATACACTCAAATGCTGGAGGATGTGGTAAAGAAAGCAAAAGGTGAAGAATCCGATGTCTTGCCTGTAGTAGAAGAAAGCGAAGTGAAAATTGATTTTAAGGGATCTGCTCTCTTTCCACTTGATTACATCAGTGATAGTGATCATCGGTACGATTTCTATCGTCGATTGTCAACATCTAAAGATATGGAAACGGTAAACCAAATTGAGGAAGAGTTGGTTGATCGTTTTGGTAGATTACCTGAGCCATCAAGGAACCTGATTGCAATTTGCAGGTTAAAGGTTATGGGAAGGGTGGCTGGATTTAATCGAATAACTATCGAGAATAATCTGCTTGCAGCTGAATTGAAACTTCCGTCCGATCCGGAAGAGAGCCAGAAGACACTGGGACGCCTCGTCGCACAGGCTGATCCGGAGGAGGTTGAGTTCAAACTCAGTCAGCCATTTGAGCTAATTTATCGCTTTAACTCGCAGGAATCTTTATCTCAAGCCCAAAAATTCTTGCTTCATCTTACTCGAAAGGGTATATTGCGAGCTTAAACTTTTTTGTGTCGGGTATTACTGTGTAGACCCAACTGATTACTTTCAGGAGAGGAAAATGTCTAAACACCACAAGATGATGTGGATCTTTTTATTTATCAGTGTGATTGCAATCTCGTGGATGGGGTGTGCAAAAAAGCAGGCTGCGGACACTGATGCAGTTGTCACCTGGGGAGATACCACAGTGACTGTTGCGGATTTTAAGGCTAAGATGTTCGTGCGGTTCAGGAATGAGCCAACGGCAATGAAAAAGACTCTCGAAGATCGTCTGGACGTTCTTGAGGAGTATGTTATTCGCGACATGAAAATTGCAGAGGGATATCGACTTGGGTTTGCAGAACGTGAAGATATTGCCGAAGGTTTTCAACAGAGCCTTGAGCTGGCATCAACCGATTTAGTATACAATGCTTATGTACGTGACCGACTATTCTCGGATGAGCAAGTCGAAAATTATTACAATCATGACCTGTATGAGATACGCGCACGTCATATCCTGATAAAGGTGGATCCGGAAGCATCCGGAAAAGATACTGTAGAAGCCTGGGATAAAATCAACTCGATATACGACCAAGCCAAATCCGGTAAAAAGTTTACGAAACTTGTTGACAGGTTCAGTGAGGATGATTCGATTGATCGAAAATTTCACGGAGACCTCGGATATTTTAAATGGGGACGGATGGTTGATGCGTTCCAGGATGTTGCGTGGGATTTGAAGGTCGGTGAAGTTTCAAAGCCCGTTCGAACTCGTTATGGATATCATATTATAAAAACCCTGGATCGTCGTTCGCGTGGCTTGGAGTTTAACACCTCCCACATCCTTGTAAAATGTACCCGCCGAGCGGATCGTGCTGAAACAACCGCTGCCTGGGAACGTGCTAAAATGATTCTTGATGAAGCAAAGAAAAAGGGAGCTGATTTTGCACAACTGGCGAGAAGGTACAGCGAGGATGATCGCACTTGGGTGAATGGTGAGGTTGGTTATATCCCCAGAGGATCTATGCCCTCGGATTATTGGGATGGTGTCTTTGACATGAAGGATGGAGAGGTTGGCGGACCTGTCAGATCTTATAAGGGTTATCATGTCATTCTGGTTCACGAAAGGCGTATCGTGGAACCTAAACTTCAAGATGAAAAAGAGAGAGAACGAGTTCTTTCCGGTTTAGCAAGAGTATATCGCACGGAGTTACAAACAGCAGCTGAAACATTTCTTGATAGTCTGGTTAAATCTTTTGAAATGAAATACGATGAAGATGTTGTTGCTATGATGCTCAAAAAGCTGAATGACCAAATGGCTCCGGAAAATATGAATCGATTCAGCTTGTTTACCGCTGAAGAGCGAGAATTGAATGTCATAAACGATAAAATTGGCGGCTTGAAGATCGGCGATCTTGCGCAGAGGTTCGGAGACAATCAATTCCAACCAGAATATCGTAATGAGCGTGAGTTCATTGTAGAAATGGTTGATCAAATCATTATGCCCAAGTACCTCTCAGATGTCGGGAGGAAAGAGGGATTTTTAAATCATCCTAAAATAGCCGCAGATGGGAAAAGATCTTTAGAGAATGCCATACTCCCCGAAATAGAAAAGGAAATGGTGTTTAATAAGGCTACACCCGATGACGAGAGTGTGCAGGAATATTATGAGCAGAACAAGGACAAGTATACGACTAAGGCAAAGGCTTCTGCAAAAGAGATTATGGTAAAAGACAAACAATTTGCTCAGGATCTTTTAGATCGGATTAAGAAGGGCGAAGACATGTCTAAGTTAGCTCGAAAATACACACAACGTAATTCTGCAAAGAAGAATGGTGGAAAAATTCTGTCCTTCAATCCCGATAAGTATGGTGCTGTTTCCAGAAAGGCCTTTGAATTGAATCCCGGAGATTATGCTGGTCCAATTCAGGATGGAGGATTCTATTCTATTATCCAACTTCTTGAGAAGACACCGGAAATCGTTCAGACCGTCGAACAGGCTCGTAGTAAAATTGAATCAGACTTACGATTCAAGAGACAGAAGAGTATAAAAGATGAATGGGTCGAGCAGCTTAAGGTCTCATATAATTATCAAGTCAACATGGACGTTCTGAAGGCTGTTTGGCCGATAGTCGATCAGTTACCTGAACAAATGGAAGCAGAACGGAAGAATTGGTATGATGATAGAAAGGCATCTGGTGAAAGAGCTGCCGCAAGAAGGAAAGAACAGGGGCAAATCAAGCTTCCGGTTAAACCTGGTTCAACACAAACCTTTGAACGAGATGGGAAACAGATTAAAGTTGAAATAGGACAACCGCGAACAGTTCCCAAGGGAGAAAAAACAGGATCGACCAACAATCAAATTCAACTCAAACCAAAAGGTAAATCAGGGTCAAATAGCCCAAAGATTGAGCTGAAGCCAAAGAAAAAAGATAACTAAGAAATTTTAAGGATAAAGGTGAGGTTGCAATCAGTTTCGGTGAGACGACTCAGATTGCACTTCACCTTTTCTTTTTCACCAAACATATTCAAATATGTTTTATGATCAAATCAGGATCAGTTTAAATGGAAGGCAAATTATTCAAGATTTGCACTACTTAATGATCTGACGTTCTCGTGGTCAGGTTTTCTTAATACTAAGTACAGAGAAATATGCTCCTATTTGAGGAGTATTTGAGAAGAGATTTACTCATGCTGCAGATAAAAAAACTTTCATATCCCCTAACCTTCCTGTTAATAACAGCTTTTATATTCGCAAGTTGTTCCTCTGGCGAAAAGATTGATTCAAGTCTGGTCGCAACGTGGGATGATAGCCATTCACTTTCAACTGACGATTTCAAAACAAAACTCATCTCAATGTCAGGCTCAGTTGATAATGCAAAGAGGCAATCACTCGATTGGAGATTTTCTCAGCTTAATTCCTATGTAAATGAGCAATTACTGCTTGAAGAAGCACGACTGAGGGGTATTGATAAACGAACAACAATACTCAACTGCTGCGAGGAACAGATTCATACTCTCCAGATGAAGGAAGAGGAGGCAAGAGATCAAGAGGCTAATGAGCAAATTGTAAAGATCTTAGTTAAAGATCGTGTAATGACAGAAGAACGTGTGAAAGACTTCTGGGAGCACGATCAATTCGAGATGAGAGCAAGGCATCTTTTGGTTTACATGCCGCCTGAGATTGTTGGAGAAGACACTCTTGCATATTGGCAAAAAATTCAAAAATTAGACGAGTTAGTTAAAACAGGCAAAAACTTTAATGCCTTGATAGACAAATATAGCGACGACAAGCCCAAAGGTGGTAGACGGCATGGTGATCTTGGATTTTTCAGGTGGGGACAGATGGTTGATGAATTCCAGGATGCCGTGTGGGCGCTCGAACCTGAACAAATATCCGAACCGGTCAAATCGCAGTTTGGATATCACATTATACAACTAATTGACAAAAGATCATTAAAAATTCAATTTGACATTTCTCATGTCTTGATTGCTTGTCGCCGAAAATCAGATGTGGCTGAGACAACTCTTGCATATGAACGGGCAATGATGGTATTACAGAAAGCGCGAGAAGAAGGTGTTGATTTTGCTGAATTGGCTCGAGCTCACAGCGAGGACAAAGAAACCTGGACAAATGGTCACAGTGGATTCAAACATCGAGGGACACTGGATGATAATTTATGGGAAGCACTACAAGGGATGAAAGCTGGTGAATTAAACGGTCCAATAAGGACTTCTGTTGGATACCATATAATTAAGCTTCACGAAGTAAAAAAGGAAGAAACTCCATTTAATGATCCTGATGAAAAGGTTAGGATCACAGGAGTATTGCGAGAACTTCATAAGGAAGAATTAGCACAGGCAGGTCAGGCATTCGCCGATAGTATTTTCAGAGCCTACGATGTCGCATATTCACAAGATGGATTAAATTTCTTCTGTAGCAAAGTTAACACACCGGAGATGTTAGATAACATCGAGCTGGATCGTTTAACTAATTTCTCTGAGGATGATCTTAAAACGATAATAGTTGAGGATAGGCTCAGGAGTTTAACAATAGGTGATTTTGCAAAAAGATATCAGGCGTTCCCATTGCCTGCGGGTGAACTTGACGAAGATAGGGTAAAAAATGAAATTGTTGAACTGTACCTTTGGGAATTGTATTTTAAAGATATAGCAAAAAACCTTAATCTATACACTGATCCTGAAGTAATTGAAGCTCAGAAATGGTCTTCTGAGAATGTTATTAAGCTCGAGCTCGATTTCGACATTCTTCAAGAAAACGTGCATCCTACTGAAGAAGAAATTGAAGCGTATTATAAAAAACACTTTTTAAAAGGTCAAATACCGGAACTTGTTGAACCTCTTGAAAACATACACCGAGAGATTAGTGATGATGTCAGATATGAAAAACTTGATGAGACAAGAGCAAATTTCCTTAAGACATTAAGGAAGAAATTTGATTTAAGAGTTAACAGCAAAGCCGTTGAGGAGATCTGGCCTATAATTGAACCGCTTCCTCAAGAATCAATAGATGAGAGATTGGGTGCCGTTAAAGAGAGGCGCAGGATTGGAAAAGAAGCAAAACAGAGACGAAAAGAGGCAAACGAGATACAGATGCAACTAACGCCTGGTAAAACCCAGACGTTCATGAGAGATGGTAAAGAGATAAAGGTGAAAGTTGGTGAACCCAGACCTGCCACCAAAAAAGATAAAAATGAAGAACCAACTTCACGGGTCAAACAGTCAAAATCTGGGCAGTCTAAACAGGTTATAGAGCTTAAACCTAAGAAAATAGACAAGTGAAATATTCATGAGACCCGAGATAATTGAGTATATAGCACTTTTTTTGTTTGGAACTGCGATTGGTAGTTTCCTGAACGTTGTTATATATCGTATCCCGGCAGGACTGTCCATCGTTAAACCCGGATCCTTTTGTCCTAAGTGCAAGCGTTCAATCAAGCCTTATGAAAATGTTCCAGTTTTAAGTTACATCTTCCTGCTCGGGAGATGTGCCGGATGTAAATCTTCAATTTCTTTTCGATACCCGCTTATTGAATGTTCTATGGGGTTACTGGCGATCCTTATGCTGTGGAAATTTGGTTGGAGCTGGGATTTATTGATCTATACAACTCTCGCAGCTTTTCTGCTATCCCTTACAATTATTGATCTCGATGTATATCGGCTGCCAAATCCCATAACAATAACCGGTTCAATTTTCGCGATTGTTCTGACCCTCGCGTTCCGGCGATCATTTATCCTTGATATGATTCTCGGAGGTGTAGTGGGTATCGGAGTGCTCAGTCTTCAGGGGTTGGTAGGTTCGCTTATCGTTAGACTTACTCGGAAGAAAAAGACATCCGCACTGGGATTGGGTGACGTTAAATTCGCTGGTATGATAGGCCTTTTTCTCGGACCTGGGCAAACAGGTGGAATGTTTATTCTCGGAATATTTATAGCGACGCTTATAAGTATTGTTTTAATTGTAGCGGGAAAACGAGGCTGGACGCAGCGCATTCCATTTGGACCATACCTTGCCGCAGGAGCTTTATTATCTTTGTTTTATGGAAAAGACATCTGGGCTTGGTATTGGAGCTTCTTGAAATTGTAGATAACTTGACATTTGATTATATAGTTTCTATCTTTATTAAGTTAGGGACTTTTTCATCCCCTCACTTAAAAAAAGTAATTTTATTATAGAGCTCAAATCAACCCGAATCCGGAAGATTTCGGGATGGTGAGGAGTTGACATGGATACTCATTGGAGGTAAGATGTTACGGAAATCGTGGCTCATTCCGTTATTTTTGTTGTTATTAGTTTGCCAGTTGTCAGCACGACCGAATAATGCCATTGAAGATAATGGTTTGTATAATCCATCGGCATTAGGTGCAGACGCGAGACAAGCTGCAAAATTGATAACCCCTGAAACCGATTTTAACGTTAATCGTGTTTCACAGGTACCATACCGCGATGATCCAGCAGATGTCGCTGTTGGTGAAGATATGGTTATAGGTTATACCTGGTACGATTACCAGCATAATGGTTCTGTGGGTAAGATGGTTGCCAGAGATAGTCAGGGTGGTACTCATTTTACCTGGATGTGTGGTTATGACGCGCAGCAGGGAACCAGACATATGCTATACAATTTTCTTGATGCTAACGGTAATCTGCTAAATGGTGCGGATGACAGAGGCGTTGTAGATAATGCAGATCGTTCCGGTTATGGGAATATTGGTCTTCTACCACTTGATGAGCGAGCAGGTGTGTTTTATCATTTAACAGGTCATCAAGATGATCCTGCATATCTTGGAACAGCATTATCAGTCGATTGGATGTCCGGGATTGGTGCTTTCCAACCCAGTTATCCCATATCATGGCCTGAAATTGAATTAGCATGGCCAAAAGGAACATTCGATTCCGGCAACTTTGCACATGTTGTCGCCACTGAAAACAGTGGTGAGGATCAGAGCTGGCAGCGAGTTGGTTACTGGCGAGGCATACCGGATAACGAATATCTTAACTGGTCCTGGAATAATGGTAATGTTGCAATTAATGTTGACACATCCGGTGTAATCAGTTCTGTAGCTGCTGCTTCCAAGCAATCCCGCAAGGTTGCTTTAGCCTGGCATCACAATCGAATCGGTGCCGATCAGGGGATCTGGTCTGAATATGGTGGTGCATGGCAGAGAAATAATGATATCAGGTATATCATTTCTGAAGATGGCGAGAATTGGGATTGGGATGAGGGTATTGAGAGTATGACAAAAATTATTCCCCCAAACCCTGACCTCTTCGATATTGATTTACATGAAGCCTATGGTGATACATTCCGTCCCTATTGCGATATTGATATTCAATTCGATCCTTGGGAAGATGGCGATAACCTATATGGTGTCTTCTCCGCATCTGGCTTCAGAGAATTGCCTTTCCCTGATGAAGATGGAGCTCCTCTTGATGGTATGTACAGCGAGCAGTGTTACCTGTGGTTCTGGAGTTCAAATGGTGGTGTAGACGAAGCAGACACAATTACAGTAATCGCTGATGGTTGGTACTCAAATGTAACAGACAATCCATTAATGCCTGAGAATCGCAGTCGCCGTACAGGTGTCTGGCGTACTAACGCTGACCGCGGATCACTCGCATTTGATGCCACCAATCCTGGAACGATCTATTGTGTTTGGGTGAATTTCCCCAAAATTATGGAACTCGCCGAGGATGAAAACGGTGAATTGTTCTGGTCCTATCTCGAAGGTGCTCAGGATACAAGTGAAGCCGGTTACAATAATGCTGAAATCATGGTTTCCGTTTCAGATGACTTTGGTATCCACTGGCGTCAACCAGTTAATGTTACCGGAACCGTCTGGGAAGGCGATGATGCTCCGGCACCTGGTGATTGCATGAGTGAAAACTGGTCTTCAGTTGCTGAAGTTGCTGATGGCGAACTGCACATAATGTACATTCGTGATACAGATGCAGGTGGTATACCTCAGGAAGAGGGATCAGCTACAAATTCTCCAGTCATTTACCATAAGATAGCACTGGAAGATATTCCCGAAACAGAGTTAGTTGTGATTCCTGAAGGTTTGATGTTCCATAATTATCCTGATTTCGCTCCGAGGGTAGATAATATCGCCCGTGCTCAGGGAGCACCATTACCGAATGAAGCTGTAAATGTAACATCTGAGGTTACTGCCATGGGTGGCAGAGGTTTAGCTGATGTAGTACTGGAATACGTCGTCATAACCGATGGTGATGATGATACTTTATCCGTAGCTATGGATAACCCTGATGGGGACAATTATGCAGCAGAAATCCCTGGATTGGGAGATGGATCATATGTCTGGTACCGTATTGTTGCTAATGATGATGAAGATGGTCAATCCGTTAAACCTTCCGGGTATTGGTATGCTTACGTAGTTCGTCCAGCTGACGGGTTACAAATACATGACATTCAGTATCGTCCGGCAGAATGGCAGACAGATTACTCATCTTACAAAGATTATGAGGTAACAGTAACTGGTGTTGTTACCACCCCATCTGATTTCAATACGACAATTGGTGGCATGGCTATTCAGGACCAATCAGCAGAATGGTCAGGTGTATATGTGCGTGGTGCACTAAATGAAGCAGTTAACGTTGGAGACTTGGTTAGTGTAACTGGTGTGGTCATGGAACGGGACGAAAATGATCCAAGATGGCGCTGGGGAACATACATCAATGTTGACGATCAGGATAATATCACTGTAATAGGTGAAGGTGAAGAAATTGACCCGATTGTAGTTTCCATTCAGGATATTTCAAGTATGACCTTCCTTGCTGAAAACTACGAAGGTGTGCTCGTAAAAGCTGAAGCCATCCAGGTTGGTGCTTTGACTAACGATGATTTCCCAACATATATCCCGATTACTGAATTCGGTGAAGAACCAGAATTTTCTGCTTGGATGACGACAAACGGATTATTAGAAGACCAGATTGATGAGCTCGAGATGGAAACTTGGGTCCACGGTACAACAATTGAGTGGGTTATTGGTGTATTCTCCGAAAATCAGCGGTATGGTATTGCACCTCGAACAGATGCAGATTTCGGACGAGTTGATGCTCCTCTGACTGAGGATCTAACTCCAGTTCAGTTTGCTCTTGACCCTGCATATCCAAACCCGTTTAACTCAATGACTAATGTTGGATTTGAAATCTCACGGGCTGGCTGGGTCAACCTTGCAGTTTATGATCTTGCAGGTAGACTAGTATCTTCCATCGTTGATGGAAATGTTCAGGCGGGTCATTTTACTTCAACACTGGATGCTTCTCAGCTCTCAACGGGTGTTTACATCCTGAGGCTTGACACTGAACAAGCATCAGCAAGCCAGAAAATAGTACTTGTTAAGTAACATTCCGGTTTGAACAGAAATTGATTTTCCCAAATCCGGCTGTTCTGATTTGCTCAGGACAGCCGGAAACGGGAGTTGTATCGAGTGTGTAAATATACCGTTATCGGGAAACCATATATCTTGTTAACATTTGATAACAATTTACAACAGCTGATTCATCAGACTTTTGTTATCAAAGGGCATGTAAACTTCAAGTCAGTCACCATTCATACCGCTTAATTTATATGTCCGTGTCTACACAGACAATTTGGAACTCTTCAGGTGAATATTTCGGCCTGATTCACCCTTAAAACTTTAATTACAACCGGAGTAGGATGCGCTTCATAGATGAGGCAATAATTTCAGTTAGTGCTGGAAATGGTGGTCCAGGAGCAGCAACCTTTTTTCGCGCTCCATTCATCCCGAAAGGAGGTCCTGACGGAGGTGATGGAGGAAGAGGTGGCAGCATAATCCTGAAGGCCAATTCTCAGGTTAGTACACTATCTGACCTGAACAATCGTCGTTTGATTCGTGCAAAAAACGGATCACCCGGTGGTGGTAACAGAAAATCTGGCCGAAATGCAAAAGACGTTGTTGTCGACATCCCGGTTGGCACCGTTGTCTATAATGCAAAAACCGGGGACATATTAGCAGATCTTGTAAATCCAGCACAGGAAGTTGTTGTTGCCAAAGGTGGCAAGGGTGGGCATGGAAATATGAAATTTGTGTCTGCAAGAAACAGAACCCCCCGGAAGTTTGAGCCTGGGCGACCCGGTGAATATATCAGAATCCGTATGGAGATGAAATCACTGGCTGATGTTGGCCTCGTCGGACGTCCAAACGCAGGAAAGTCAACACTTTTATCGGCACTAACCCGAGCAAATCCTCGGATAGCTGATTATCCTTTCAGCACCTTAAGACCTGGTTTGGGTGTAGTTCCTTATGGCATATATCAAAGGTTTGTAATCGCAGATATTCCCGGTCTCGCTGAAGGTGCTGTTGAGGGAAAGGGACTTGGTCACAGATTTCTGCGTCATATTGAAAGAACCCGATTGGTTGTAATTCTTATTGAAACGCTCGATCCGGATTATCACAACACTTTGAAAAAATTGGTCACTGACATGTCTGAGTTCAGCGATAAACTCGCTGGATTACCTCGAATCATTGTTAGATCAAAGGCGGATCTTGATCCACCACCTGATACAGATGATGAAAACAAGACTGAAGTAAAATTCGAACATCACATTTCAGCAGTGACTGGAGATGGGTTGCCGAAATTAGTTGACATGATTGCCGAAAAACTTGGGTTGGAAAAGGAAGGCGAGTATTGAACAGACCCAGCATATCAGGATTAGACAGAATTAACAAAGTCGCTCTGATTGCGATACTTTCTGCGCCTGGTGTTGGGAACCGTAGGGCAATTGAACTCGTTTCATTATTTGAAACCCCTGATGCAGTTATCGGTGCTCCTGCGCGTGAAATAGCGCAAGCGCTAAGTGTTAATATACAGATCGGCAAAAGTATAGTACAATCCTGCCGCAATCTCGAAGCGGCAGAGAAGATTCTTGATAACACTGACAAATTCGGTGCTGAATTCGTGTCATTTTGGGATGAACGTTATCCGGAACGTCTGAAAAAAATTCACGATCCCCCGGCTGCGCTTTACATTTCAGGAGAAGATTCTCCACTGTATGACTATTCGGTAGCTATTGTCGGAACGCGAGGTGCGACCGATCATGCCAAAAGTATGGCTTTTCGCATAGGACGGGATATTGCAGCTACAGGTGTCACGGTTGTAAGTGGATTAGCACTTGGGATTGATACATCAGCACATGAGGGGGCTTTGCAGGCTGGGGGGCGTACAGTTGCTGTTTTTGGTTGTGGAATAGACGTAGTATACCCACCGAGCAACGCGAAGCTCATCGAACGTATCAGACATCAGGGCGCGATAATGAGCGAATACCCTCCCGGTAAGCAGCCAAATCCAGGATTTTTTCCGAGCCGGAACAGAATCATAAGTGGTTTGAGTCTCGGGGTTCTTGTCGTTGAAGCAGGACGAAAAAGTGGAGCTCTAATCACGGCCCGTTTAGCACTTGAACAGGGAAGGGAGTTATTCGCATTACCAGGTCTTGCGGGGGCACATCGAACAGTTGGTGTAAATAATCTGCTACGTGATGGATCTGCTCATCTTGTTGAAAGCGGAGCAGAGATTTTAGATCACCTCAGGTCGCAAATTGCACCTGTGACAAATGTTGCTGCGACATTGACATTACCACGCCTGGATGACTCTGAGTTCAGTATTTATAATCTTCTCGAAGATGGCCCACGTCAAATTGACCAACTGATTAGAAACAGTGACATGAAAGCCGTTGAAGTCAATAGGCTCTTAACATCAATGCAGCTTAAAGGGTTGATAAGGCAGTTGCCCGGTGCACGTGTAGAAAGAGTTTGAGAGCATTTTACCACATTTCAGGATGAACATTGAATCAAAACCACGACACTGCTACAAGTAGAAGTAAAAAATATAAAGTCAGGGTAATAGTTATTATTCTTATGCTGACAACAGGAATTTGGGTTTCTGCCAAACTGCTTCCCGCAGCTGGTAATCTTGTTTCAGAGGCCAGAAAGATTACTGCAATTATGAGACTTATCCAGCAAGCATATGTTGAGGACCCGGATCTTTCCCGGCTCTCTGAAGGTGCAATAGAAGGTATGTTAAAGAGGTTGGACCCTCATTCAGTCTATATTACACCTAAAAAACAACAAGAATTTTCCGAACGCGATATGGGGGAGTTTGAGGGAATCGGGATTTCATTTGTGATCCAGAACGAATTGATTACCGTGATTTCTCCGATTACAGGAACACCGTCCGAGCGACTTGGTATTCACTCCGGTGATCGAATAGTAGAGATTGACGGTGTTAGTGCATATGGTATTACAAATGATGAGGTTTTTAAAAAACTAAGAGGACCTAAAGGAACCGAAGTCTCAATAAAGGTAATCCGAGAAGGACTTTCAGAACCGTTAGATTTTACGATTGTGAGAGATAAAATTCCGATCAAGTCAGTTTGGAGCAGCTTTATGCTCGATGATTCAACCGGATATGTTATGCTCAACCAGTTTATGGCTACATCCACAACCGAGCTTGAAGACGCATTGCGAAAGCTGGAAAACTTTGGGATGACCCGGTTGATTTTTGACCTCAGAAATAATCAAGGGGGCAGACTTTCTGAAGCAGTTTCTGTTGCTGATAAATTTATTCCAGGCGGTCACACCATTGTTTCCCGATTGGGTCGAACTGAAAAAGAAAAT
>Ga0233430_1003711_pt1 | contig 15041 bp, 11 predicted proteins | sample SI_118_April2016_2_FD_179883 | JGI IMG/M metagenome (GOLD analysis project Ga0233430, IMG submission 179883) | Seawater microbial communities from Saanich Inlet, British Columbia, Canada - SI_118_April2016_150_MG | ecosystem: Environmental > Aquatic > Marine > Inlet | place: Canada: British... | reverse complement strand
GATAGTATTCATGCCCGGCGCAAAGGCTCAAGACAGGGCCAGATTATTGATTTTGATTCTGAAAAATTTGATTCAGATACTGATTTTATGAAAATCGGGAACGGGTCTCTTGGTGGGAAAGCCAGAGGGCTTGCCTTTATGGCATCCCAGATAAGGCGGGATACTTCTTTGCGGGACAAATTTCCAGAGGTGGACATCAGCATTCCCCAGACCTTTGTGATTTCAACGGAAGGGTTTAAAACCTTTATTGAGGTAAATGGACTGGCAAAGCTGCTTGAATCTGATGAGAAACTGGAAGACCATAAGATTGTTGAGCAATTTATTCAGGCCAGGTTTCCTGAATGGTTGAAAAAAAGTTTGCGTGCTTATGTGCAAAGCGTCAGATATCCAATTGCTGTCCGGTCCTCTTCTCTTTTTGAAGATGCCCATTATCAACCCTTTGCAGGCCTTTATAATACCTATATGCTGTCCAATTCCCATCCGAATTTTGAAAAAAGGCTTGAGCAATTGATTATGGCAGTCAAGTTGGTCTATGCGTCAACTTATCTTAAAGCACCAAGATCTTATGCAAAATCCACCATGCATCGAACCGAAGATGAGGAAATGGCTGTGGTTCTTCAGCAATTGACCGGAATGGCCTATAAAAATTATTTTTATCCATCAATTTCAGGCGTGGCCCAATCCTATAATTTTTATCCCATCTCCCATTTAAAGGCAGAAGAAGGGGTTACCTATATTGCTTTGGGATTAGGGAAAATTGTCATGGAAGGTGGCCGGACCATAAGGTTTTGCCCGAAATACCCTCAGTTTTTACCCCAGTTTTCTGTTTTGGACGATATTCTTGAAAATTCTCAAAAATATTTTTATGCCTTAAAATTAGATCAATCCATGGGTGACGAGAAAGCCATATCCACCTCCAATGAAGACCTTACCCTTGAAAAACTTGATTTAAGTGATGCAACGGATCACCCGGTTGTCCGGTTTTTGTCTTCCACTTACTATGCCCAGGACAACAGGATCAGGGATTCTTTTTCCAATAAAGGATTCCCCGTATTAACCTTTGCCAATATTTTAAAATATAATTCTTTTCCTTTGGCCAAACTTCTTGAAGAGGTTACAAAAATAGGCAGTAAATGGATGGGGGCTTCTGTTGAGGTGGAATTTGCCGTCAATTTGCCGGAAGACGAGAAATTAAAACCCCAATTTTCCTTACTTCAAATCAGGCCCATGGGGCGTTATAAACAAAATATGGGTGTTAAAATAGGAAAAAAAGAAATTAAAGAAGCCTTTGGCTATTCCACACTCTCGCTTGGAAATGGTGAATATAATGATATCCATGATGTGGTATATGTGGACCCTGAAACCTTTGATCCTGGGAAAACTATGGAAATCGCAGGGGAAATAAACAAAATTAATGCCTTGTTTAATGGAAATGGCAAACAATACGTTTTGATCGGACCCGGGCGATGGGGATCTTCCGACAGGTGGCTGGGAATTCCAGTGGTCTGGAATGATATTTCCAATGTAGGTGTGATGCTGGAAACCACTATTGAAAGTATTAAGGCTGATCCATCCCAGGGATCCCATTTTTTTCAAAATATTACTTCCCTTGGGATAAGCTATATCACCATTTCCGATAAAGGGGACGATTTTATTGATTATGAATTTTTCAGATGTCAGTCCTGTGAAAACACAACAACTTATCTAAAACATATAAAATTTGAAAAACCCATAAAAATTCTGGTGGATGGAAAGACATCCCAGGCAGTTTTGATACCCCATAAAAATGATGAATTGGATAATGCCATGGATGACATTCCCGTCATCACCACATGACAAAAGGGTAAGAGTAAAATATTGCCTTATTGAGGGACAGAAAGTTTTTTTGTGATTTTGTCGGCAGTCGCCATGGTTTGTTCAATAATGGACGGTATCTTTTTTTGGGACATGGAAGCTTTAAATCCAACAACCCAGATGGCCAGAACATAGGTAGCATAACCTTTTACAGGTGCTACAACCGCTCGTACTCCTGAAATATACTCTTCATCATCAAAGGCATAGCCGTTTTTTCGAACCTTTTCCAGTTCTTTGGCATATTTTTCCGGATCAATAATGGTATTGGGTGTGAATTTTATCAAAGGATTTGAGTTTAGATATTTTTGTGAATCTTTTGCATCCATCTGGGATAAAAATAATTTTCCAATGGCTCCTGCCAGCAGTGGAAGGGTTGTGCCGATGGGCGATGAAATTTTAAAATCTTTTCTGGATTCCACAATGTCTATAACAGTTACCTTGTGAGCGTTCCTGATGCCGAGAAATACAGACTCCTGGCATTGTTCCATCAACTCTTCCATAAAAGGGCGGGCAATATTTTTAAAATCAAGCCTTTCATAGGCTGCTCTTCCAAGTTCCATGAGGGTAATGCCGATGGTATATTTTTTTGAAGCAGGGTCCCGGAGAATGGCGCCCTGTTCTTCAAGGGCGGCAGTGATGCCGTGAACAGTACTCTTACTTATATCCAAACGACTTGAAATTTCACTGAGTCTTAACCCCTGGGTACTTTTTGAAATCACTTCCAGGATGAGAAATGCTTTTTTAACAATTGGAGCCTGATATTTTTTTGTCATTGTTCACCATAATGAATTTTTTTATATTACAATACAGCTAAAAAATAGCTTGACAACTATATAATAATAATATTTATTGTATTCGTGTTCATTATTATGAATTTTATTAAAATGCAATAATTAATTGTGTACAGATAATGGGCCGGATGTGGTAAAATAAATTTTTTAACGATAAGTCGTTTTGTCAAAATGGACTTCAAAAGCTAAATAGTTTATTTTTTTATATATTAATCATTAACAAAGGAGGGGTTACTATGGCAGTAGATACCAATACGATCTCGGGTGCCGAAAGTCTGCGTAAAACCAGAACATACGGTAAGTTTAGATGCCATAATCCAACCTGTATGGGCAGGCTGGAGCCTAAACCGGGAGACAAACATGTAAAATGCCCGGTTTGTACTTGTGAATTCAGAGTTGCATGGATTCGCCCTGATTTTCCAAGAATTCGTGGGCCGGTCTGGGAAGTCAATAAAAAAATTGCCGATGCAGCATTCAAAAAGAAGATGGAGGGTAAATAATATGGCGTTGGATAGAAAAATAGCATATATTGACCTTGCCACCGGAGAGATAGAGGTCAAACCGATTCCTCTTGATGTCAGAAGAAAATTCCTCGGTGGTCGGGGCCTTGATGCTTATCTGTTACTGAATCATTCTAAAAAAGGTTGTGATCCGCTGGGACCGGATAATCCGCTTATTGTCAGCGGCGGTATTCTTACAGCTACCTGCGCATCTGCAACTGCTCGAACCCATGTCATGGCAAAATCCCCATTAACAGGGCTTTTGGGTTCCTGTAATATGGGCGGATTTTTTGCGCCTGAAATGGCCTGGGCCGGGTTTCATCACCTGGTGATCAAAGGAAAAGCTGAAAAACCCAGTTATATTTTTATTCATAATGGTGAAATTGAGATTCGTGATGCAAAAGATGTCTGGGGCAAAACCACCACAGACACTCAATGGGCCATCAGGGACGAGTTAAATGACCAGGAAGTAAAATCCCTTGTAATAGGACCAGCCGGTGAAAATCTTGTGGCATTTGCAAATGTCATGACAGGGGTCAAGAATGCCGGTGGCAGAACCGGAATGGGTGCGGTCATGGGTTCTAAAAACCTTAAGGCAATTGCCTGCCGGGGAACCATGGATATCAAGATTGCCCATCCTGTGGAAGCTCTTGAGTACAACAAACGCTTTATCGATCAGATTACATCTGCAAAGGTAAACAAGACCCAGGGAACCCTTGGAACACCTTTTATCTGGGGTGCAACCAATTCATGGGGCGGGGTTCGAACTAGAAATTTTCAGTACAACCAGTGCGAATATGCAGATGACATTGAGCCTGAAGCAATTGACGAGATCTGTGAAGATACAATGGGACCCTATCATATGTCAGGTTGTTTTGGGTGCCAGGTTCATTGCCGTGCACAGTACAGAATTCCTTCCGGTCCCTTAAAGGGCAAATATGATGAAGGGCCTGAGTATACATCCCAGGGAGCATTTGGCAGTGAAACAGATACGCCAAGGGCTGAAACAGTTCTTGTTGGGAACCATCTTGTTGATCAATATGGTATGGATAACCTTGAAACCGGTTCTTTGATTTCATGGGCAATGGAACTTTATGAATTGGGCATTCTCACCAGCAAAGACACAGACGGACTGGATCTTAAGTTTGGAAATGATGAAGCTGTTCTTGAAATGATTGAGCGTATTTGCTTTAGAAAAGGTAAAGTTGCTGATGCCCTTGCAAACGGCGGTATTCCTGCTTCTAAAACCTTTGGTAACGATTCTTTTAATTATCTTATCCAGGTAAAAGGAATGAGCAATCTTCATTCCGATGAAAGGGCAACTCCGGCATTGGCATTGAATATTGCAACTTCTTCCAGGGGTTCTGATCATTTGAGAAGCCGCCCGGCCATCGATCTTTATCATCTGCCTGAAAAAGTATTGAGAAAGATTTACTCAAGTCCCATCCCCTATGACGGACCTTTGTCTTCCGAGCACACAGAATACATTGGAAAACCATGGCAGGTATTCTGGCAGGAAAACTGCTACATGGGTGTGGACTGTCTGGGTATATGCAAGTATCACACAACTTTCCTTGGCGCAACATTGCCAAACTTTGAAGACTGGCCGAAAGTTTTGTATTACAACACCGGTCTTGAATTCACACCTGAAGAGCTGTGGGATATTTCAGAACGCTGCAACATGGTAGAAAGACTTTTCAACTTAAGGGAAGGTTTGACAAGAGATGATCTTGAAAAAGGCGATATGATTAATCATCGTTATTTTGACGAGCCCACAAGAAGAGGTGCACCTGATGTTGTTGGAACAACAATAGACAGGGAAAAATTCAGCAAGATGATTGATGAATTTTACGAGCACAAAGGGCTGGACAAAAAAGGCAAACCAACAACAAAAACCCTGAAACGGCTTGGGCTGGTAAATGAACCATCCCATATGCTGTAAAAGTTTGAAAGGAGTATATCATGGAAACAAAGGATAAGGTCCTTATGATAAACCCTGAAAAATGTACAGGGTGCAGATTATGTGAACTTGTATGTGCGGTAAAACATGACGGGGTTTCCAACCCTGCCAGAAGCCGTATCAGAGTAATGAAATGGGAAATGGACGGGGTGTATATACCCATGGCCTGCCAGCAGTGCCAGGATGCCCCTTGCATGGGCGTTTGTCCTGCCAATGCGATTTCCCGCAATGACCAGCTTAACAAAATCGAAGTGGATTATGACAAATGCATCGGCTGCAGGTCTTGTGTGGCAGTGTGTCCCTTCGGCGCCATGGGCTTTAACTCCATTGAAAGGAAAGTATTCAAATGCGATCTTTGCGATGGAGACCCACAGTGTGTAAGATTTTGTGACGTCCAATGTGTTGAGTATGTGGATGCAGATGATGTTGCTGTTTTGAAAAAAAAGGAAGCAGCAAAAAAACTGTATGCAACAAGCAATAAAATTGCTTTAAAAGAAGCATAATCTTATAAAATCTTTTATAAGGATTTAAGATAGTTTGTGCCTGACTGAAAATCTGAAAATTTTTTTGAGCCCAACGCAGTAATCGAGAAAATTGGTGGTTTTAGGCCGAGCACTAGTTTATACTGCACGTTCCGGAAACTAGCCCGGAACGTGCAGTATTGTTTTAGGGGGGTGTTGTATAAAACATGAACAAGAAATCAAACAAACTTGTGATCCTTACCAGCTATTTTAAAGAAGAGTCATATGGGCTTTTAGGCCCTCAGATGGCAGCCACCATCATCAACGCCCATACACCACTTAAGGCCATTGTTGTGGGGGTGACCCATGAGGATGACCCACGGGATTTAAAATCAGCTTTAAATCATTATTTTGGAGATCAGCAAAAACTTTTGGGCTTTTCAAGCCTGGGGGGAAGGCCGGATCTGTTTGATCTTGCCAGAGTTTTAAAACAAGAAGGTGCTGTCACAATTCTTGCCGGTCCCCAGGCAGGGCCTGATTATAAAGGAGAATTTGAGTGGCAGTCTTATTCCCACCGTTTTAAAGGCGTATCAGATTGCTTTTCTTTTGCACTCCACGGCCCGGCCCAGCAGATTATCCCGATTCTATCCTCGGGTTTTGATAAAGATATATCAAGATTTGCCGGGGTATTAAGCCAAGATATTAATGGGCAAATCAGTGAAATTCCCTCCATTGCCTGGGATGACGCTTATCTTTCAGATGTTGACTGGCAAACCCTTTATGGTTTAAAAAATAAGTCTTTTAAACCCTTGAAAATTACAACAGCCCAGGTATTGCAGCAGATCGGATGTCAGCATGCCGCCCGCCCCAAAAAAATTTGTATTGACTATCCATGGGCGATGCAGAAAAAAGGAGTGAAGCCGGCCTTTGTGACCCTTTATCAGCAGGGGTGCAGTTTTTGTGATGTGGCAAAGGATAAAGGATATTTAGGCGGGGTGAGTGATGAGGCGCTAAAAACCCAGTTATTGTGTTTGCCGGAAGATGCCGAAGGAAGAAAAATACCCTTTGAGCTGATTAATGAGAGTCCGCTTCCTAAACTTTCAAAGATTTTTAAGCTGGCAGAAGAATCAGGCATCCAATTATCCCAGATCAACCTGACCCTGCGGGCAGACTATCTTATAAAGGGTATTAAATCGCTGGAAGAGACTTTAGAAATCGCCGCAAAAAAGAATGTTAGGATTTTATTGTCTTCCATTGGGTTTGAATCTTTTGATGATACTATTTTAAAAAATCTTAACAAAGGCATTGATAAACAGACAAATCTTGATGCCATTAAAGCCATAAGGAAATTAAAATCCAGATACCCGGCCCATTTGGGCTACCTGAAAGAAGAAGGGGCTAATAACGGGTTTATCCACCCCACCCCCTGGGACAATAAACAGATTTCCCATGGGATCAATAAAGTCATCAGTATGTACCAGCTGTCACACGATATTTTACCCCGTCACAGCACACCACTGATCATCCATCATGCGTCAGGCCTTGCAGACTGGATACGTGAAATTGAAGTAGAAGAAAATATCCAATTCCAGAGAGTTGGCACCACCATTGGGTGGTGGCAGTCAAAGGAAGAGTTTTTGTTATGAATATTATCTCAACTATTATCCCGATTTTTATCATCATTTTTTTAGGCCTGTTTGCAAAACAAAGAGGATTTATCACACCGGACTTTTTACACCAGGGCAACCGCCTGGTATATTACATTGCCATTCCAGCCATGATTTTTTCTTCCATTTCAAAAGCCGCGCTAAAAACCCAGATGAATTTTGCAGTTATCTCCATCACATTGACGTCTCTGGTGGTTATTGCTGCAGTTGCCACGGGAATCACCCGGTTTTTAAAAATTAAAAGATCATCAAAAGGATCTTTTATTCAAAGTTCGTTTCACGGCAATCTTGGATATATCGGCCTTGCCGTTGCATTCTATTATCTGGGGGACGGTGGATTTGTAAAAGCCGCTATTTTATCAGGATTTGTAATGATACTGCAGAACATAATGGCGGTCATTATCTTGCAATACCACAAGGGGAACAATAAAGATCGCCCCAAAATGTTTGATACCATGAAAAAAACCATGGCCAATCCTGTAATATTATCTGCTCTGGCAGGCATCTTATTCTCTCTTTCCAATATCCAAATGCCACTTATTATTGACAGGGCTCTGGAAATTTTAAAGGGCATGGCTCTTCCCTTGGCACTTTTGATTATCGGGGCATCCCTTTCCTTTGAAAAAATAAAACCCCGGTTTTTAAATGTCCTGGTATCAAGTTTTTTAAAGGTTATCATCACTCCGGCCATAGGATTACTCTTATTTAAGGTTTTATCCATAGCGCCGGAAGATTATCTTCCAGGATTGATTCTGCTCGCTTCTCCAACTGCAACCCTTACTTATATCATGGCAAAAGAGATTGGAGGGGACCCTGATTTTGCAGTGGCAGCCATCTCCATCTGTACTATTATTTCAGGCTTTACCTATGGACTATGGCTTGGCATAGTATAAATTATTTGTAATTGTTCAGCCCGTTAAAAAAAAGTTATCCCCAAAGCTCTGTTTGATGGATATTTGCAGGAGGTTAAGCGTTTAGCATCGAAACAAATATCCATCAGACAGGGTGGTGTCAAGCGTGAGAGCTTAAATAATTACACTTATTCTTCTACATAGCGGGGATAGGTTTTCTTTGCATTTCTGGCTTCATTAATATCAATATCAATGGTTAAAAAATTTTGATCCAAAGAAGTTGTTCCAAGCACATCGCCGCGTTCAGGTTCAATTATCCAGCCGGTTCCGCCAAAATCTTCTTCTCTGGTGTTTGGGCCATTGTAATTTGATGAAAGACAAAATGCCCCGGATACAATGGCAGCTGATTTGCCCCCCGTCACCCAGATGTCAACTTTTGTTTTTGGAGTGGCTCTTGGGCAGACAAGAATATCAATGTTCTGCTTTAAATACTGTCTGGCTCTCTTAGTAAACCAGATTTCAGTGCAGATGAGAAATCCGATCCGGATTCCATTGATACGGATAGTATCAAAATTTTCTTTACCTCTATCGTACCAGGAGGCTTCATAATATCCGGGTTCATCCGGCAGATAGTATTTGTCATGAATCGGGGCATAGCCTTTTTCCCGGGTAAAAATAAATCCTCTGTTTAAATGCTTGCTGTTTTCTATTATGGGTCTTGAGGCAATGGTCATCTCCACGGGCAGTTCGTATAATCTGTCAATCCATTTATCATGTTCTTTTACCGCCTTGTGCCAGAGTTGGGGGTCAACAGCATTTGATTTTGTGATCCATTTAAAAAACGGCATTTCAGGCAGAACGAGCAGATCAGATTTTTTAGTTTCAAGATGATGTATCAATCCATTCCAATAGGTGTCGGATTCTGTCCAGTTGTTGGGCAATTCGCAAACAGTTACTTTCATTCAACTCCCCTTTTTTAGAATCATTGTCATGGTTTTGGCATCAATATTTCCGCCGCTCAAGATAACACCGATATTTCCCTTTGGCACAATTTTTTTGTTTAAAAGGGCGGCAAGACCGAGAACACCAGAGGGTTCCACCACAAGTTTCATACGGAAAAATAAAAACTGCACGGTTTGAATAATATCTTTTTCCGAAACTGTAACCATTTCGTCAACATTTTTTAGTATCAAGGGAAAGGTAAGTTTTCCAAGAGACGGTGTTCTTGTGCCGTCAGCAATGGTGTCGGGATTTTTAATCGTGTGAAGGACCCCGGTTTTAAATGACTTGCAGGCATCATCTGCAAGTTCCGGTTCCACACCAATGACCCTGCAGTCAGGGTTTTTGCCTTTTGCGGCAATGGCAGAACCACTTAAAAGCCCTCCACCGCCACAGGGGGTTAACAGCATGTCCAGTTGACCGGTCTGGTCAAACAGCTCAATAGTCGCTGTTCCCTGGCCGGCAATGACATCTGGATGGTCAAATGGAGGGATCATTGTCAATCTCTGTTCTTCCTGGATTTTTAATGCAATATCTTCCCGGCTTCCTTCTTCAGGATCATATTCAATAACAATGGCGCCATACTCTTTTGTTGCAGCAAGTTTTGTTGCAGGTGCAGTTTTTGGCATGACAATGGTTGTTTCAACATTGAGCATCTTTCCCACAAGAGCAACAGCTTGGGCATGGTTTCCCGAGGAATAGGTGATGACCCCTTTTGATTTTTCAAGTGCTGTAAGTTTAGAAATGCTGTTAAATGCACCCCTGAACTTGAAGGCACCGATTTTTTGAAAGTTTTCACACTTTAAATAGATATCTGCCCCCACAAGTTTGTCCAAAGTGCCAGAGGTCATTACAGGGGTATAATTGGCATGGCCATTTAATCTTGCACAGGCATTGATAATATGGTTAAACATTAATGAACTCCTTGAAATTGATTATTTGAGTAACCATTATTTCAGGTTGTGATAGAGATGTAAATATCTTTGGAGGGAATTTAATTAAAGAATAAAAAATTTTGTGTTTGCTTTAGAAAACTGGTTGGTTTAACTCAAAGGAAATGCTTTATTGTAAATATTAGGATCGCAAATGAAATTTTTCAATGATTTTACAAAGTTTTCAAAGGGGTTTGATAATTGTATTACAACAATTGATTCCCATACGGAAGGGGAAACTACACGTCTGGTTGTTAATGGCCTGGGGGATATCAAAGGAAAAACCATGATGGACAAACTGGATTGGTTTAAATCCCGATATGATCATATCCGGTGTCTTTTGACAAAAGAACCCAGAGGTTCAAAAGAAATTCTGGCCGCCGTGGTAACCCAGAATGTAACTAAGAATGCAAAGTTCGGATTGATTTATATGGATGCCAAACGGTATCCTTATCTTTGCGGGCATGCAACCATTGGCGCTGTCGTAACTCTGGCAAGAACCGGTTTTTTATCCCTTGCCCAGGGAGAAAATATTGTATTGGTGGATACCCCGTCCGGGCCTATGGAGGCCCGGGTATCCTTTCATGGAGATAAGATTGATGCTGTGGCTATAAATATGGTGTCCTCCTTTGTCTATGATACGGGCCAACAGATTGAAGTACCGGGGTTTGGAGCAATAAAGGTGGATCTTGTATGTACTGGCGGTTTTTTTGCCATGGTGGATTCAACCCAGATCCCCATGGAACCGGTTCTGGAAAATAAAGCATTTTTAACTGATCTGGGAATGAAAATTATTGATGCTGCCAACCAGCAGCTTTGTGTATCTCATCCTGTCAGGCCGGATGTTAAGACCATTGATGTGACGGAATTTTATGATTCAACAGATGATAACAAAAGTGTCTCAGGCAGGGGCATGGTTATTTATGGAGAATCCCATGTGGATCGCTCTCCCTGCGGGACGGGAACGGCAGCGAAGCTGACCCTTCTTCATCATTATGGGAAACTCAAAATGAATCAGAAATATCTTAATTACAGTCCGCTGGGTACGTCTTTTGAAGCGATGATTGTAAAAAAAGAACCCATTGGATCTGTGGACGGGTTTATTGTGCAGATTAAAGGTATGGCTTATTTAACCGGTGTTCATCATTTTATAATTGAGGGCGATGACCCTTTTCAACAAGGATTTATAATGGAATGAAAGCTTGCGCTGATCTTATTCTACACAATGGAACGATTCGAACCCAGGATGATGGTCATCCCATGGCCCGGGCTGTTGCCATATCCGGTAACCGGATTTTAAAAGTCGGGTCTGACCGGGATATTTTAGGTCTGGCACAGGAAAACACAAAGGTGATGGATATGGGTAACCGGCTTGTCTTACCCGGATTCACAGATACCCATTTTCACTTTTATGAATGGGCCTTGAACTATGACTATATTGATCTTTCAAAGGTTCTCTCCTTTAAGGGAATGGAAGAAGCCATCTCAAAGAAGGCCTTGACCCTTGGCAGGGGAAACTGGGTTTTGGGGCAGGGGTTTAATGAGTCGGACTGGCCTGAAAATAAAATGCCGGGTCGCAATGACCTTGACAGGGCTGCACCGGATAACCCGGTTTGTATCTGGCGGTGTGATCTGCATCTGGCCGTTGCCAATTCTCTTGGATTACAGCTTGCAGGCATTGGCCCTGACACACCTGATCCCAAAGATGGTGTGATTGAAAAGGATGTATCAGACCTTCCCACAGGCGTTTTAAAAGAACTGGCCCCAAACCTTATCCGGAAAATTTTACCGAAACTTTCCAGGGAATCCGTGCTTGAAAATATGCAAAAAGCCATAGGGGATGCCCATAAGCTCGGGCTGACATCAATTCATGATATCCGGCTGATGGGCGGGCTTGATGGTGCAGATGCCTTAAAAGCATGGCAGGCTCTTTGGCAAGAGAAAAAACTTCATATCCGATGCCACGTAGCACTCCCCGGTGAAATGACAGACCAGGCCATCGCACTGGGCATTTGTACAGGGTTTGGCGATGATTTGCTCAAGATAGGGTATTTAAAGTTTTTTTCAGACGGCGGCATGGGAGCAAGAACCGGCTGGATGACACAAAAATATCTGGATGCCGGATATGGAATGCCTTTAACCCCGGTGGAGGAAATTGAGAAGGCTGCATTGAAAGCAGATAAGGCCGGGCTGAGCGTTATGGTGCATGCCATTGGCGATCGGGCAAATAAAGAAATCATAGGCATGTTTCAACGAATTGAAAGCAAGGGGCAAACCCAGTGCCGGATCCCTCATCGAATAGAGCATGTTCAGATGGTTCTGCCCGAAGATCTTGAAAAACTTTCCGTATTGAAAAATATGGCGGCCTCTTGCCAGCCAAACAATTTAAGCCTTGATATTTCCATGATCGATTCCTGTGCAGGGCTTCGGGGAAAATATGCATATAATCTGAAATCCATCTTAAAGAATGGTATCCCCTTGATGCTCAGTTCAGATGCCCCTGTGGCAGACCCCAACCCTCTGGCAGGAATCTATTCTGCCGTTACAAGAAAAAGAATGGATAAAACCCCGGAAAAGGGTTGGTACATGGAACAGGCACTGAGTGTTGAACAGGCGGTTAAGGGTTATACCATAACACCGGCTCTTGTCTCTGGAAGAGGGGAGCAACTGGGGTCCATTTCAAAGGGCAAGTTTGCTGATATGATTGTTCTTGATCAGGATATCTTTAAGATTGATCCTGATGGGATCGCGGATACACGAGTGGATATAACCCTTTTTGATGGAAGAATTGTCCATGAAAGATGATTCATCACAAATGACCATGACATATCTTAATACTATTTTTAACAGGTCTGCTGATGGTTTGATGATCTGTGATGCTCAGGGAACAATTTTAAAACTTAACAGGGCAGCTGAAATCTTAAACGGGGTAAAGGCGTCGGAGGTATTGGGGAAAGATGTTAGAACTCTTGTAAAAGAACAGCAGATTGACAGGTCTGCCACCCAGGAAGTCCTGGAGACAAAACGTCAGGTCAGTGTAATTCAGATAACACCGCGGTCAGAATATACATTGCTGGTTACAGGAACCCCGGTTTTTGATGAGCACCATAATATTAGTTTTGTTGTTGTAAATGAACGCGATATTTCTCTTATTGAAAGTATGAGAAAGGAGCTTGACTCTGCACGCCAGGAATCTGAAAAAATTAAAGATAAGTTGACTGAGTTAACCCTGCTTGAATTAAATGAGAACAATATTGTGGCACAAAGCGACTCAATGAAGCAGACACTTCGGCTGGCCTTAAAACTATCTGCCATTAACGCTTCCAATATTTTAATCCAGGGAGAATCAGGTACAGGCAAGGGGCTGCTGGCAAAATTTATTCATAAGCACAGTAGCGGAAGTAAGAAACCATTTATTCAGATCAATTGTGCCGCTCTTCCTGAAACCCTTCTAGAGTCGGAATTGTTCGGGTATACAAAGGGGGCGTTTACCGGAGCCAGTGAAAAAGGAAAGATAGGTTTGTTTGAACTGGCATCCGGTGGGACAATTTTCCTTGATGAGATTGCAGAAATGTCCCTTGGCGTACAGGCCAAGCTGTTGAAATACCTGGATGACCATGAAATTATGCCCATCGGCGGTACCATTCCCAAAAAAATAAACTGCTCGATTATTGCAGCCACAAACAGAGATATTGAAACCCGGACGTTCAATAAAAAGTTCAGGCTGGATCTTTTTCACAGGCTCAATACCTTTACACTTTTGATTCCGCCATTGAGAAATCGGCCAGAGGATATTCTTGAGCTGGTTCGGATCACACTGAAAAAATATAACAAACATTACAATCGCAGAGCACGGATCGGTTACAAGGCCTTTGACAGCCTTCGAGCCTATGACTTTCCGGGGAATGTCAGGGAACTCATAAATATCATTAAACAGGCCATTGTTATGTGTGACAGAAGATCTCTGGATGATTATCTGATAAAAGCATTAAACAAGACCAAGCCCTCACCAATAAAATTGCAGCCAATGAAAGAGGGCGGCAGTCTGGCAGATAAAATATGGGCCGTTGAAAATGAAGTGTTGATGCAGGCGGCAATAAAATGCCTTACCACCAGGGAGGCAGCCAGGTTTTTGGGGATCAGTCAGCCGTCCGTGGTTAGAAAATTTAAAAAGCACGGGCTTGCTATCATAAAAAAGTAATATCGATCCATTTTTGTATCAAACATGCGAATAGTCCTTTCGCTTGAGGTTATAGTAAATATAATCTTGATCCATTTTTAAATCGTATTATATATTCAATTATTTTAGATAGTTGATTGAATACAAGCGATTTATAAATGAATCAAATGCAATTCAATTTTTTTTATATGAGTCTATATTTATATGAATATCTTTTATTTTCATATAGTTATAAAATAATTCAAGATACTGGTACAAAGATTGCTCCTAAATAGCTTTGACTGTAAATAGCTTTGAATACAGCTAAAATTGAATGAACGTGTAACCCTTACTAGGATGGTTGAATGAAAAATAAATCTTGGAAACCCTGGATTTTATTATCCCCCTCTTTGGCAGCTGTCTTTTTCCTTCTGGTGATCCCTGTTTGTTTTGTGATTGTTTATAGTTTTTGGCTGCGAGCACCAAGCGGTGCAGACATACCTGCCTTTCAATTTGGAAATTATGCTAAATTTTTTGCAGATTTTTTTTATCCTTCAATTTTATTGACAACCATAAGAGTTGCACTTGAAACTGTTTTTTTATGTTTGATAATGGGATATATCCCGGCTTATTTTTTTTACAAAACAGAATCTAAATTCAAACCATTTTTAATGATTATTGTGATGCTGCCTTTCTGGATAAGCTTTATTATCCGGACATTGAGCTGGATTAATATTCTGGGGGACTCAGGGCTGATAAACCATGTCTTAATGAAAATCGGCTTTATACAGGAACCTTTAGCCATGCTGTATAATGAAGGTGCCGTTATCATGGGGCTTTTACAATACCTTCTCCCTTTTATGATTT
>Ga0233430_1003708_pt1 | contig 15044 bp, 12 predicted proteins | sample SI_118_April2016_2_FD_179883 | JGI IMG/M metagenome (GOLD analysis project Ga0233430, IMG submission 179883) | Seawater microbial communities from Saanich Inlet, British Columbia, Canada - SI_118_April2016_150_MG | ecosystem: Environmental > Aquatic > Marine > Inlet | place: Canada: British... | reverse complement strand
CTGACCACCATTTGGCATTGTTTTTAACCCAATTAGGTACTGTTGATTTTGAATCAGCTACAGAAATTGTACCCACCATCCATGGATGAAGTGTACAAAAATAGTCAAAAATTCCTTGATTTTCAAACTTGTAAGAGAATTTCTCTCCACCTGGAATTATTTCACTATCAAAAATGGCAGAAACTCCAATGTCAGGAGTGCCTGAACTAACAGTATGTGCAACACTATCTTTGTTATTCCAAAGTACAACTTGGTTAGGTTGGACATTTAATGATGAAGGGGTATAACATGAACTATTATTTTCACATCCTGGAAGAGATGAGCCCATTACAATATCAACAGTGTAATCACTAGAAATAATTTCTTTAGATTCAGTTACTTTGAATAAAAATTCTCCAGATGTATCAAAATTGTTTACATTTGAAATTCTTATAATTACAGAACCGATTTCATTAAAAGAAACTGTTACAGAATCACGGCCATCAGGTGTTTCTAATCCTCTCTTGGATTCAATAATTTTTCCATTTAGAAATATATCAAGGTCATATGATATTTGAGAAATTATTGTATTTGTAATCGGATCATGAAATTCAATATGCAGTGTAACATCATTTCCTGGGTTAATTTTTCCTTCTGGAGTTAATGATAAATAAAATTTCCAATCTTCTTCAGTAGATAATTGGATTATTTTATCACCATCTTCTAATGATGCACCTATTTTTTGTACATCTCTTTTTTTACCTGATTCTATTCCAAAAATTATTTTATCAAATTGATCTGAAGAAATTTCATCATATAATTTGAGTAATTTTTTTGATGAAAGTAAAAAATGAACTACAATTTCGTCATCACCAGAACGATCAATTGTTCCAAAGTATGAAATATCATTTATAGTTAATAAAATTTCATGATTGTTGAAAATATTTACTGTTTTAGGAATGTAGTATTCTGCATGAACAAAGGGAATTGATTCAATAAAATCTTTATCCCAATTAAATGGCATTTGAGCTGTAAGCTTTTTGTTTTTATTATCATAATGAAATTCTTCAATTCTATCAAAGTATGTAGCAAACATTAGATCATGTGTAGAATCATCAATATCTACAGAAAACGGAATAAATTCTCCCATAGTAAATAAAATTTGAAAAGTAGTATCTTTACCTGAAACAGATTCAGAATCAATTGATAAAATTGTAATATTTACATCAACTAGACCGCCTTCCAAAAATAGAGGAGCCTCGATTGTTAAAGAGGAGTTACTTGAGGCTAACCAGGCACCATTTTCTAAAGTTTCACCCAAGAAATTCAAATTTTGATTAGGCATAAAAATAGTCTCTAATTTTTCATCAGGAGAAAAAGCATCATAATTTACAAGCAAATTACCTTGTCCATCAAAAATCTCAATTTTGTATTCTACACTAGAAACTACTTGTCCTGTATCGTCATTAATTGTAGTAATATCAAAATTAATTTGATTTTCATTCTCTTCTAAAATTGATGGATTTGTTTCTAGTTTAATTTTGTAATAATTTTGATTGATAAAAAGTACATCACTTTCTTCACTGCCTGAACCACCACCATATACGATTTGTATTGAACTAAAAATTAGAATTAAAAAAAGAAATGATAATAAAAATAGATTCATAGTAATCAATTAATTGAAAATTATTTTAATGTAACAAATAGTTTAGACTTTAATTAAACCAGTAGAAACTAGGTATTGTATTCCATTTGCAAATTCAACATCAGTTAAATGACCATCTGACCACCATGCTGCATTATTTTTAACCCATGTTGGAATTGACTTAACATTTACTTCATCAGCATTTTCTTCGGTAGTTGAAACATTTATGATATTTTCTTGAACTAAATATTCAATTCCTTTAGTAAAATCAGGATCATTGATTTGTCCATCTGACCACCATGCTGCATTTTTCTTTACCCAACTAGGAATATCAATGTCAGTAGAAACAGGAGTAATACTTACTCGTGGTGTTCCAACAAAAATTTCAGTTTCAGGATTGTTTGGCGGTATTACAACACCGGTATCAAGAACTAAAGCTCGTGCAACTATTTCCATAGTATCAGATTCAGTATATGGGTGTGGTAATGTAATATCTTCATATTCAACATAAATGGTATCCCCATCTGAAACTTTGAGTTTATCTTCACTGTCAGATGAATCATCAGTAGTCATGATAAATTCTCCTGGAAGATAATTGATATAGTGAGGATGTTCGTATCCTTCCATAAATTCAGGCACATTACCTCGTTCAAATGAACCATGTCTAGGAACAACTTCTTCAATAATTGCTTCTGGTGCTACTTGGAAAGAAAAGTTTACACTTTGACCTTGATCAAAAATATCTGATATTATGATTTTAGCTGAACCACGTTCATCAAAATGAATTGGTTCTACACCCTGTCCATCAACCCAATATTGGTTCTTTCTGGATTCAGTTAATTCTCCGTTAAGATAAATATCCATATCATACGAAAGACCCATCTCATGAATGTCGGTCAAACCATCATGCACCATCAAATTCAAGTTATAGTCTTGATCAATGCCAATCACACCACCTGGTTCAGTCCAAAAGTAAGTTTTCCATTCCCCATCAGGTGTATATTTTGTAAGTGAACTAGCTGCAGGTTCAGTTAAATGAATATCAGCATCTTGATTTACAGATTTAGCATGTTCCATAGCTTTTGTAAACTGAACACCTACATGAATCCCAGCTCTATCTGAATCAGAATATACTTTAACATAATTTGTGAAAAATTCTCTATGATGTTTCCATAAATCAGTATCTCTCATAAAGAAAGTTACCTTTTCATTTACATCATAAGCATCCTTGTCAAATTCTACTTGACCAATTTGCCAACCATAATATGCAGACTTCATTACAGTGACATCATCATTAGCTTCCCAAGCAACAGTTACTCTACCATCTTGAGGACTAGTTGCAATCATTACTGCACGATCATATGACGAAATTGTACGACCAGTCATATCCATGTCCATTGTCATTCCAGGTGTCTTTACAGTAGTTTTGAAAGTATCATGAACAGTATACATGCTAGCACCAGTCATTTTTACAACTCCAAAGAATATACCAGTATCAGGTCCAGTCTCAGAAAATTCAACATTATCAACTCTGGCAGCATCTGTGTAAACATCAATTGGATTAGTGACAGAACCAATTTGATCTATTTTATCTGAATCAAAATTCCAGCCTGGTGCATAAATTAAAACATTGATTCTATCAGTCCAGCCTATTCCTTCATATCTTTCATTACAATCCTGTAAAGTAAAAGTTTCATTTGCACAAAATTTCATAATTACTCCAGTTGCTCTTTTAACATTTGAAAAACCAGATTCAGCAAATACTGATTGCATAGGAATAGAAATTACTAATACTGCTACTAAAACGCCTATTATCATTAACTGTGAATTCTTAATCATGTGTACATAATTAAAATTAATTTTGAATAAAAGGAAAATGGTTCATTCGAGAAATGTACCAATCAATTTTCTATTTTATTTCAATCTGACAAGAATAGAAATGCTCATTCCATTTTGAATGTCCAACAAATCTTTTTGATTCAAATTCAATTAGATCATTAAATGTGGTACCAGTTTTGCCTATAATGTTGCCATTTTTATCTAAAAATGATATTTCTAGATCAACTTGAGTACGTTTAACATGATCATTATGATATTGACCTGAAATTGTTACTAGCCCAAAGTCATCACGAATACATGAAAAATTTTCTACACCTTGAATTTTAGATTTCTCTAATTCAACAGTTTTTGATACAATTTGAATCTCATTAATAGAATTATCTAAATTTTGATTTTGTAATATATCATGTAGTTGAAAATTTATGGACTCATTTTTGTAAAAGCCAATTTTTTTTAAAATTTCACCTGCAAATCTACTGGTAGGCTCATTTTCATCCAGAATTAGATTTATGATTTTATAATCATAATGCTCACTGTGCTGATCAAATATAATTACATGTAAAATCAAATTATCATAAATGCAAGAAGTAACTGCTCCTTCTGAAGTATAATTAAACATGCATTCAGAATTTGTACTAGATTTTCCTTTAAGATAAGATAAATCAAAGATTTTTTGTTTATCTTTATTCTCAAAAGAATTCCAATAACTTTCTAAATCATGTTGGTTGTTAAATTCAGAAATCTGTAAAACTAGTGTAGGGACTTTAAATTTATAAAAAATTGGTTCGTATACTCTAGTTATATCATTAAAAATAATTTTTACAGAATCAACAACTCCTTCTTTTTCCTCAAACCCATATTCAGTTGAGAAAGTTCTCCATTTAGTTTTCTTTGTAATATTCTGAATTTCTTTATCATTTAACAAATATTTTTCTAAACTTGATTGAAATGTTTCATCATTTGAAAAAATACTTGTTTCAGAATTATATTCCAAGTATCCAGATTCTCTCAAATAATGTACAGTTCTAAGGAATTGAAGATCATTTATTTTTCCATCAATCCACCACCCAGCTCTATCTTTTACCCAAATAGGAATTAATTCAGAAGTTTTTTCTCCATAGAGTTCAGGAATATCCTTAATCACAGTTTGAGCAGTATTTTTTAAAATTTCTTGAGATTCTATTTCATCAGGTAAAATATTGTTATCAAGAATATTTTGAATCAGTGCTAAAAATTCAGAATCTGAAATTTCACCATTTATCCAAACAACAATAGATTGTTTTACCCAATCAGGAAAAATATTTTCTTCCATGTCCTGTGCAAAAACTTGATTTTGAAAAGAAATTGAGAGTAAAAAGATTGAGAATGCCAGTATGGAACAAATTTTGAAATGTCTCATCTTAAAAAGACCTCCTTAGAGAATTTTGATAGTATATTCCTAAAGTCATCATCATTAGAGGAATATTTTGCATATTCTATACTTCCACAAAGCAAGAGCCAGTCTTTTACTTGAGAGTAAACATTTGATTTTGATTCCCTCATGATGCCTAATAATTCAAGATTTGTCATTTCTTTGTAAATTTTCATATTTTGAGAATAATAGTATCGAATTGCTTGACTGAGAACTTCAAAAGATTCTTTTCTTTTGTTGTTTTCATACAGACTTTGAGATTTGTTAAGCATATCTCGTGTTAATTCTCTAAAATCAATTTGAGGTTTAGAGGCTTGTAGTAAAGGCACTTCTAATTTTCTTACCAATGATTTTTTGTACATAAGATATCCAAACACGGTCAATGCAGCAAATACTGGAATAATCAAAAGTAATGAAATATTTTCAATGCCCTGAATGGATGGAACATCTTGGAATGGATTACTTTGTAATGGATTACTTTGTAATGAATCACGGATGTATCTTGTGTTTTCAAATTTAGGTTTTTCAAATTTGAAATTATCAAATATATTTTCAGAGTCTCCAATAGGTTGTGAAACAGCAACTCCAGTGTTTGCTAAAATTTCTGATGATGGTTTTTCTCCAGACATTACACCGTTAAATAATTCAGAAGTTTGTTCTGAGAAAGCATTGATCATTCTCTCTTGAATTTGTTCTTCATTGAGTATCAAATAGTTAGGAGAGTATTCTCGTAAATCAATTCCAACACCTTCTCCGCTTCTTTGAGCATCATCCATTAGTTCTCGTCCTAGTGTGAATTCTCTAGGTGAGAAAATATCATTTGGAATAGATTCTAGGTTATCCATATTATAACCACGTTCAAGTACAAAAAGTTCTAAATTTGAATTTGGATTATAATCAAGGGATCTTCCATTAATCAGATATTTACTATTTCCAATAGGATCCAACAATGCCTCTGCAACTTGCACATATCCATCAGAAAATCTGTCATAGTATTTTATTTTATGTTGAAAACTATCTTGACGTATGTCACGTTGTTCTACCAACATTCCATTAAGAATTTGTCCTTCTTCAGAATTAATTGTGATTTTGTAATCACCAATAGAGTATTGATTATTTGTAATGAATTTATCATAAATGGGTTTGGTAGATTTTGAATTTTCTATATTTTCTTTGTAATTTGAAATTATTTCAGATTCTTTTGAAGTAGCACTTTGCTGATCTAATTCTCCTTCAATTAACCAATCTATTTGAATTTCTGAGTCATCTGCATAAACAGAATTTGTAAAAACAATCAAAGGGATCAAAAAAATAATTTTTCTAAATTTTGATGAAAAGTGCAGATGCATTTCAAATACCTCAAAAATCCAAAAATTGCAAATTGATAGATTTGTAGATCTGAGAAAACATAGTCAATTCTTACTCTAAAAAAGAGAAAATTTCCTTTAATCGGAATTGGTACATTTATCGAATGGACCAGTCCTCATTTAATTCAAAATTATGTATCAAGTACATGGCACTAAGAGAAAATCATGAATATTCAGTATCAAACAAAGAAATTCAAGATTTGAATGAGCAGGCTCAAAAATATGCCGAAAAATTATCAAGAGTTTTTGATGAATCTCACAAAGTCATCATAGGCCAACAAGATGCTTTGAGAAAAATTCTCATTTCCATAATATCAGATGGGCATATTCTTCTTGAGAGTGTTCCAGGATTAGCCAAAACATTGATGGTAAAGACAATGGCTCAAATATTTAATGTCGAACATGTAAGAATTCAATTTACACCAGATTTACTTCCTGCAGACATAGTGGGAACAAAAATTTTTAAAAATACGTCAGAATCATTTGTTACACAAAAAGGATCCATATTTCATAATTTTGTGTTAGCTGATGAAATTAATCGTGCACCGCCAAAAGTTCAATCAGCTTTACTTGAAGCGATGCAAGAAAGAACTGTAAGTATTCATGGTGAGACATATGAATTAAAAAAACCATTCATTGTTCTTGCTACACAAAATCCAATTGAAAATGAAGGAACATACAAGCTTCCTGAAGCACAGGTAGATAGATTTGCATTAAAAATTTTAATTAATTATCCATCCAAACTTGAAGAGATTGAAATAATTGAAAAGAATTCTTCTAATAATTCAAATGTGGTAAAAACTATCATTAGTCCATCAGAGATTATTGAGATTCAAAAATTTAATGAAAAAATTTATGCTGATAAAGTAATCACAGAATACATTGCAGATATTGTCAATGCAACAAGAAATCCAAAAGATTATGATCTAGATTTAGATAGTATGATAGAATTTGGAGCATCGCCTAGGGCATCAATTTGGTTGATGAGAACCGCCAAGGCTAATGCATTGTTAAACGGTAGAGGATTTATCATTCCAGAAGATGTAAAGTCTGTAGCACATGAAGTTTTACGTCACAGAATAATTTTGACATTTGAGGCAGAAGCAAATGGAATCAACTCAGATAAAATAATTGATTTTGTTTTAGAGAAAATTAGCCCTCCATAGAAATGACTAAACTTTTGGAACTCTTGAAACAGGTAAAAAACCTGGAAATTAAGACTAAAAATCTAGTAGAAGGTATGGAATCAGGTGCCTACAGATCTAGATTTAGGGGTGGAGGTATAGAATTTTCAGAAGTACGGGAATATTCTGCAGGTGATGATGCAAGGAGAATAGATTGGAACGTATCTGCAAGATATAATGATCTTTTTGTAAAAGAGTTTGTAGAAGAAAAAGAACTTAATGTTTATGTAATAATTGACATGTCTGCAAGCAATGATTTTGGATTTATTAAAAGTAAAAAAGAACTAGGATTTGAAGTTGCAGCTTCATTGATGTTTTCTGCACTAAAAAATAATGATAGGGTTGGAATGGGTCTTTTTACTAATTCATTAGAAAAATTTGTTCCAGCAAGAAAAGGTAAAAAACACATGATGCAAATATTACAAGAATTATTAGATTACAATCCAAAAAATCCAAATACAGATATTTTTAGATCACTTTCTGAATTACAAAAGAATCTGAAACGTAGAAGCGTTATTTTTATTGTTTCAGATTTTATTTCAGAATCTTTTATGAAACCTTTGAAACTTTTAAAATTAAAACATCAAATTGTTTTAGTAAATATTTCAGATATTCGTGAAACAGAGATTCCAAAAATTGGTCATGCATATTTAGAAGATGCTGAATCTGGTGAACAAATACTTGTAAATACATCTGATGAAAAATTTCAAGAGCAATATTCTATTCTTCTCAAAAAAACAAGAGACAAAAATGAATATGAGATAAAAAAAATGGGAATTGATTTTTTAAATCTCTCAAATGAAGAATCATTTGATATAACATTTAATCGATATATTAGAAATAGAGGTAGAAAGTAAATGGATATTCAATTTGAATATCAATATGTATTGTTTTTTCTTTTTATTATTCCAGGATTATATTTTTTCTATTCAAAATATAATTCTGAAAAAAAGAAATCCATTCTTAAATTCAGTTCATTAAAAATAGTAAAAAAATCAATATTAGGCAAAAATTTCTTTAGAAAACATCTACCATTTGTGTTAATGATAGGTATTCTAGGTTTGATTATTGTTGGACTTGCAAATCCTCAAATTCCAACTTTATCAGTAGAAAAAGGAATCAATCTAGGCATAGTTTTGGATGGTTCTGAGAGTATGGCAGCAGTAGACTACAAACCAACAAGATTAGATGCTGCAAAGGAAGCCATTAGTGAACTAGTGAAAAAAATTGGACCTCAAAACAATGTAGGTGTTGTTCTTTTTGAATCAGGCGCCACTACAATTTCATATCTTACACCAGACAAAGAAAAAATAATTAATGGAATTTCTTCTATTCAACAAAGTCAAGGTGCAACTGCAATTGGAGATGGACTATCATTAGGAATTGATATGGCATCATCAATTCCAGACAAAAAAGGAGTAGTGATTTTACTTAGTGATGGAGTACATAATTCAGGATTAATTACACCAGAAGAAGCAACAGAATATGCAAAAATTAATCACATACAAATTCATACAATTGGATTGGGTTCAATAGAACCTGTTTATTTAAGAGATGACATCTATGGAGAACCACAATTTGCAGAATTAGATGAGAATACGCTTGTTACAATTGCACAAAACACTGAAGGAAAATATTATAAATCACTTGATGAACAAACATTAAATGAAATTTTTGTAACACTTAGCTCTAATCTTGAATATGAGATGGAGTATTCTACAATTAGCGAATGGTTCATAGCTGCTGCAATGGGATTATTGTTAATTGATGCATATGTGATTTATGGAAGATACAGAATCGTTGCATAGTTTTATACAACAATAATTTTTCTTTTAACAAGATTTTCAATCATATTTAGAAACTCATGATCAGAAATTTTTTCATCACTCCACCATCCAACAGGAATTTTTAGCCAAGAAGGAATTTGCCATTGCGATTCTATGATTATAGTTCGTGAAGGAATTGTGATAATTTGCTTTTCAAATAAATAATTAATTCCTTCAAGAAATTCTAGATCAGAAATTTGATTAGTTGACCACCAATCAGCATTGTTTTTAATCCAATCAGGAATTAGAATAGTCTCAACTAGCTTTCCTTCAGGCTCAAACCCAGTAATTTTTAGGATTCCTTTTGATTGTGGATCTACAAAAAATGCTACATGCCAATTTCCCATATCATCTATACTTTGAATTGAATCAACAAGAATGTCATTTAGAAATACTTCAAATGATTCATTTTCAGAATACCTAGGAAATTCTAAATTAATGTAATTTTGAAACTGCCATCCCTGAATTAATGAAAATGATAGAGTTTCACCTTGTAAATCAAATTCTGGATATGATAAAAGAATACTTGAATCATATCTAATTTTGAATGTATCTTCATCTCTTGGAACGTTTAGAACAATTATGCTTTCTTGACCAATTGCAAAACAGCTATAATACCAGACATCAGATGAAAATTTTGGATCAGGATACATGGTAAATTCTTGAATTTCTCCTGGTTTAATTTCAGAAATTGACAAGGCATTTTGACCCATATCTAATGTTTCATCATCATATCCATGAATCACTGCAAAAATTTTAAAATCAGAAACAGACTCAGTACCAGAATTAATTATTCTACCAGTTAGATGTCCATCATCATAAACTATTAGAGTTTCATCATAAATCACATCTATTGAGATAATGTCAGTTTTAGTTTTTTCAAATGATATTACTGCAGGCAATAGAATAGGTGAATTTCCTAAAACTTCAGGAAATTTAATTTTAAATGGGATTTCAGTACCGGCAGCTAAAGATGTATGTTGGATTATTTTAGAAAATTTTTGTGAATCATCAAGTATAGAAATCGAGATAGTAGGAATTATTGCATAATCAAGATCATTTTTTACATTACCAACAACAGTGTAGATTCCATTTGAGTCAAAATAATCAACATACTCATGAGTTGGAATGAAAACTTCGGCAGATGCTAATGGAGTAAAAAATAACGTTAATAGTAATAAACTGAAAATTAAAGGAATTTTTAGTTGTAAAACTCTAGAAAGAGTTGAAGATATCTTCAAATCCAGATGTTGGTTTCTCAAGTATACTAGGTCTATAGTCTTCAATTAGTTTGTCTATGAGATCTCTTGCTTTAATATGATATCTTTTTTTGAGAGAGACAAATTTTGTTTCTACTAATCCATCATCAACTAGTTGTGAAAGATAAAGTGAAACAGTTGATGGTGATTTTTTTACTTCTTTTACTAATTGAGAAAATTCTAATCCATCTTCTGTGATTAATGCAAGAAGTAAATCACGTGGAGTTTGTTTTCGTAATGCTTTGATTACAATAGATTCATCTTCAGTGATTTCAGGGGAGAAGAATCTAGTTTGTCTTTGACCACGATTAACTTTGATAACTCCGCTTTTTTCTAATTTTCCTATATAATGACTAAGTACACCGTTCTTCAATCCAGATGAACGCATTATTTCACGGAATTGAATTCCAGGGTTTTGTTCAATTATTTGTTGAATTTGTGAATCTCTCTCAGTCATTTCTAAACACTCCTAATGCCAATAAGCCTAATGTAGCAAATGTCAATAAATGTCCTACTTCTGAAAGAGGCATGTCACCAAAATCATAGATGTTAGGCCATGTTGTATCAATTAACATTACAAATTCAGCTGCAATAAAATTTGAAAATGCTATTGCACTAAGCAAAAGTCGTTTTGTTTTTAATTTTGAATAGGCAAACCCTGCAAGTATTGTAATGAACACTGCAAGAGTAATTCCTCCAACATGTAAGAAAATGTGTGCAACGTGAAAACCATGTAACAGATGTGGAATAATAATTGGTAAAGCCAAAATTGCTACAACTCCAGCAACTACTACAGAAAATAATGTGGATTTTCTTTCAACTATACTTTCAGGTCTAAACAAAGTAACAATAATTCGTCAATTATTCATTTAAACCGACTGGTTCAATTATCGAATTAGAACCGATCAAACATGAATAATTCCTTTCTTGATTAGAAATTCCAATCCTTGAACAAATGTTTCATCATCAATGGAGCCATCTGCCCACCAGCCTGCGTTGTTTTTAATCCATGTAGGGATTTCTTCAGATATTGAAGTTTCTTGTTGAGTTTGTGGAATTGAAATTATTTTATTTTTAATCATGTATTCAATTCCTTGAATGAATGTATTATCATCAATTTGTTCTTCTGACCACCACTCTGCATTGTTTCTAATCCAATCAGGTAATGAAATCTCATTAGTTATTGGAATATACAAATCTGGATTTTTGCATTTATCCTGTTCTAATTTATCAGGAATTGTTGAACAAACTCTATCAATTACAATTGGGATTGTGGTCTTCGCAAGATTGTTATCATCTAAATTATTAAAATTTAGGTTTACTATTCCTGTTATATCTTTAGGAATCATAAATTCTGCTATGTTATGTTTGTCTTTAGAATCAGTACTTGTACCACTTTGCTCAAAAATTATTCTTTCATTTTGAGTGATTGAAAAATTATAAGTTGTAGAAACAGGTCTATTCTTTAAGAAAATATCAGTTACATCAAAAATTATTTTTGCATTTGAATTTGATGTTAAATTATCAGGTTCCATAGATGCTAAAATTCTAAATTGCCCATTCTCAGTAACTGAGCTTAAATGAGTGTAATCACGATCTGGTTTTATTACAAAATTCATTCCATTTTGATTAGAATTATTCTCAAATACATTTAGCAATTCTTTTTGATAAATGATAAAATGAACTACACGACCATCAGAAAAAAAATCATCAATAGTTACAATATCATCAGCGAGTTTTATTCCATTTACATGCATTGAAAATCCTGATACTAACAGATCACCAAATGTTTTTGGCATTACAAGTTCTTGATGAACAACGGATGTCTGATTAATGTTTGATTCACTCCATTCAAATGGCATAGAATAACTAATTTCTTTTAAATTAGGATCATACTCAAAATCTGAAATCTCATCATAATATGTAACCACATGAATATTTTGTTGGTCAAAATTTGGATCAACAAAGTCATGTCTAGTGGTTTGAGCAATAGAAATTCCTGCATTAAAGACAAGTGGTTCTTCTAATTTTTTGGAATAATCATCAGCAGTGAGTATACTGATATCAAATTTGTACAATCCTCCTCCACTAAGTTTTGGTCCTTTAACGTTAATCATTCTACTTTCCAAGCCCAATAATGAACCAAAAAGACCATCATCTGCTTTTTCTTCAATTATAATAGAATCAGAATCTTCTGAAATAAAATTAAAAACTAGGAACCCATTATCAGCTTTGAATTCTTGATCAAACAAAAAAGTTTCACCGCGTTGTGATTTTATCAAAAATGTTACATCACGTAATGTAACTTTAGAATCAAAATCAATCATAGAAATGGAAATCTGTTGATCATCACTTGTTTCAGGATCACTTTTTGAAGATGAGAGTTCTAGAGTAACCTGCTTTCCATCAAATTCTACAGGGGGAAAAGTCTCACTACCTACACCATGACCGTATGCATAATCAAATACAAACAGAGAAGAGTATATGAGAATAGCAAATAAGAAAAAGTTTTTCAAACTATGTCCACTTGTTTGGATCTTTTCTACGAATTTCTTTTCCATCAATTGTAATTTGATCTTTTTCTTCAAAAACAGTATGCCATTTCCCATTATTTGGAAAAATTTTATTCATTTCTTTAAATTTTTCATTAGTTGGTGCCTTGTTCATTAATGCACCCCATTTCATGTTAGGGACTTTTGGCATGATATCATTGATGTCTTTCATTATACTATTCACTTATCATAATTTATTTAAAAACCTATGATTGGACACTCATAATTCCTTCTTTGATCAAGAATTGAATTCCCTGAACAAAAGAAGCATCATCAATGGAGCCATCTGCCCACCAGCCTGCGTTGTTTTTAATCCATGTAGGAATTTCGTTACTACCTGAACTGGAGCCTTGTGTGGTTGGAGGAATATTTAGAACATTTTCTTTGATCAAGAATTGAATTCCCTGAACAAAAGAAGCATCATCAATGGAGCCATCTGCCCACCAGCCTGCGTTGTTTTTAATCCATGTAGGGATTGCTGTAGGAGGTTGTGTTTCAGGTGCTGATGTAATTGGTTTTCCAAGACTAGGTCCAATCTCAATAATACCAGAGCCAATTCCAGCATATTTTGGATCATAGTCTAATCCCGTACCATAAGCTAGGATATCAATTCGGTATTGTCCTTGTGATGGAATGTTAATTTTTTGAATATCAATTCCTTCAGTTGCTACAATTCCAAGATTTTGAGGATCATCGCCTGAAAATCTTGCTAATTCCTGATTACTTTCATTGTCAATAAATGAAATTGTGTATCGGATATCATTGATTAAACCTCTATTTTCATCAAAGAATGCAATCTCAAAAGGAACATCATCACCTGCACCATAACTTCCATCCCAAGATATGTTTACAGTTGTTGGGACTTGTTCATAATTTGTAGTATCAACTAAGTAAAACTCAGTTGAACTCTTTGATACTTCACTAAGTGGAACTAATTTTAAATCCATTTTTTTGTTATCATAATTTCCTGTACCTAATGTTTCATTGATTTTTTGTAATTCAGTTTTTGTTATTAGAAAATGAATAATGTTAGTATCATCATAAGAATAAGGATCATTTAGTAATGCTCTTTGATCAATTTCTACACCATTGACATATCCTTTGAATTGTTTACCTTCAGCATAAGGTGCAAATGTTTTTGGAACTCTAACTTCTTCATGTACTACTTGTACCAAATTAACATAATCAGGACTCCAATCAAATGGCATATCAAATGCTATGGAATTATCAGATTGATCAAATTTGAAATTATCAACATCATCATAGTATGTTTTTACAATAACTGGGACTTCTGCATTAGCGGTTTGTATGAAAAAAGGTTGTTCCTGTGCAACACTAACAAAGGTATCATAACTTAATCTATCAGCAAGAACAGTTCTTGGGCTAGTTGCAGCCTCAATGTCAATTGTAATCTTGTATAAACCACCTTTTACAAAAATTGGGCCAGTAATTGATGGTCTGCCACAAATATCCAAATTATCATCAGTACATTCTGCACCCTGTACAAACAGAGCCCCTGGAGCACTAGCATGTTCAGAACCTCCATAAGTTGTACAGTCCTTCAAAAAGATTTCATCACATCCAGATTTAGGTTTGAGTTTAACATCTAGTCTTCCATCATTATCATAAAACAGATTTCTGGCTAGGAGTTCACCACTTTGCCATAATTCAACTCTGTATGTCACTTTGTCAAGATTCTTGTCAGTTAAAGTATCAAAGAAACGAATTTGCATATTTGCAGAATCAATATCTCCTACTGTAATATCAGATGGATTCAATTGTGTTCTAACAGTTACTTCCATATCACCAAATGATATTGGTTCAGCTTGATCACCACCAAGTCCATGTGCAAATACATTTGGAAGAATTATAGGAATTGTAAAGATGCCAATAACGATCATTAATAATGCAAATTTGTTATACAATGCTAAAAATGGGTTAATTCCATATTTAAAGATGGTACAGGATTTCTATACATGAAA
>Ga0233430_1003706_pt1 | contig 15050 bp, 7 predicted proteins | sample SI_118_April2016_2_FD_179883 | JGI IMG/M metagenome (GOLD analysis project Ga0233430, IMG submission 179883) | Seawater microbial communities from Saanich Inlet, British Columbia, Canada - SI_118_April2016_150_MG | ecosystem: Environmental > Aquatic > Marine > Inlet | place: Canada: British... | reverse complement strand
CGTGGCGGTGTGCAGTTCAGGGTTGATTCGGGGGTCGCACGGGATGGTGTAGTCCCGGTACCACCGGTAGCCGGTGGTGCGGCTCTTTCGCCGTATCGGCTTGCCGGCCTCCAGGGTTCCGTGACGCGGAACTGCTGCTCGAGGCGAACTGAGCCACGTCCGACTCGTGTTCGAACTCGGCTTAGCAGAGGAACTCGTCATCCTCGCTGAGGACACCGTCCGAGAATCTGCCGGGCAGGGAGTCCACGTCCTCTCCGACAGAGCCCGTTACCCGGCCTCAGAGTGCCCGGGACGTGCCCTCGCATTCGTCGCTGAGCCCTGCCGGCAGTAACCAGAGAACATCACCGCCGGCACAATGCCCGGGGCGGTTCACATCGACCCGGATCCCGGCTGGTGGCACGGCGGGGAGTAGAAGAAGGGAAGGGGCATGGCCACGTCCTGACCTTCGGTGCCTTACCACCCGTGGGTGGCCTTACGCGGAACCGGCCAGATCGTCAAGCTCCTTGTCGACCCTCGCGATGGTCGTGCGCACGTCCTCGCCCCTGTGGAGGGTGATCAGTTCTGTGCTTCCGAGGGGATCATCCGCGTCCACTGCGGTGAGCACCTCCTGATGGGCTCGAGGGCCGCATCGCTCTGCTCGAGATCGCCCAGGAGGTCGAGTGCACTGCTGACGATGGCCTCCACGTGCCGACGCACCTGGAGGCACCTCTTCACCTCGGTGAGGACACGTGACACGACCACCGACAGCAGTCCGGCGTCGAGCCGGGACCTGCGGTCCTCGAGCAGGATCGCCCGAGCAAGATAGCTTCCTGACAAAGCTCGAAAGCGCCCCGGTCCGATCCGGAGATAGGGGCGGCAGGCCCGCCTCGCTGTGGACGGCCGGCCCCGCCAGGAAGTTGAGCCCTCCAATCTCCAGACCCTTGGATGACGTCGAGGAATAGAAGGACCTGCCGAGGCACTCAGCCCCCCCTGAACAGACCAGACAACGGTTAGTGGTTGGCGATTTGGAAGCGCTGCAACACAGCGATCACCGAGCAGGACACAGCGGCTCGGCCCTAAGTGCGTCCTGGTTGAGTGGACGACACCGGGTCAACCGCTCCTATGACCGACAAATCCGCCCGTTGGTCAGCTATTGTCTCAAGATCCCTTCAAGACCACTTTGCCGAGACCCCGGATTACGACTTGAGCCCATCAAACCAACTGGTCCGAGTAGTCGTTACATGCGCTAACCGCAAAGTGACGATGCCGTCGCGTGACCTCAGGCTCGGCACCTACCCGACGGAACTGGAGGCTCGTGCAACCCGGTGGACCAGTCGACTCGACTCCCCGAAATCACAACGCGTCGAAGCAAGACACCTGTACCAAGGAGAGCACTGGTCGGTCGTGAAGCGAATGGTCGATCAGGCAAGCGACTCCGGTTGCATCGCTGAAGTCTGGATCGTTTCCGCTGGCTACGGCCTTGTACCAATTTCAGCAAACCTGGAGTCCTACAGCGCGACCTTCTCTCCAGGGTCAGATGACTCGGTGGCCCGGAGCAAATCCAACCAGAGGGATAACCAAGCTTGGTGGGGCCTCCTCGCCTCTCGGCGGAATCGTGACCTTCCGGGTCCTCGAAACCTCACCGAATTGGCACTCCAAGACACTTCAGCACCAATGATCGTCGCTCTATCAAAGACCTACCTTCAGGCTGTTCTCCACGACCTAACAGACGCTGCTGAGGCGATGGGTAAGAAGGCAGACCTCTTGTTGGTTAGTACCGGAACCCCGCCAGACGGTCTTGAAGAAGTGCAACTTCCCTGTGACGCCCGGTTCGTTACCTCCCTAGGCGGAACCCGGACCTCCCTGAACGCTCGGGTCGCAAACCGCATCATCGAAACTTCTGATCAACACGAGTTTGATTCAGCAAAGGTGAGGAACCTTCTCCAGAAGGATCTCGAATGCTCGAAGGACATCCTCCGGTACGACCGCCGCAAGCAGACGGACCTCGAAATTCGAAACTGGATCCGGACTCGGCTCAACACTGAGTCCTCCTCGCGTAGTTCTTTGTTGAGAGAACTTCGCGATGCCGGGCTTGCCTGCGAGCAGCGCCGATTCGCCGGACTCTACGAAGAGGTCATCGCGGGGAACTGTCGATGAAGTTCTTCTTTCCTGACTCTCAGGACCAGATCGGTCCGTTCTTCAACTTCGAGTCGGAAGAGCATCCGGTGCATCGGGTTCGCCAACGTGACGACTTGTACGCCCACGAAGCGCTAAGGAGAACGCCCTACGACGGGATGCTGGTCTCAAAGGCCATCGTCGATGGAGTCATGGATCGGGGATCAAAATTCACCGAGGCGCAGCGCGAGCGCATTTACCGCACCGGGGCTCATAACTTCTATCGACTCAAGAACCGCAGGCATCATCTGGAGATCATGGGCGACTGCGGAGCATTCGCCTACGTGGACGAAGAAGAACCTCCGTATTCCCTTGATGAGGTCGTCGGCTTCTACGAAGGAGTGGGGCTAGATCTTGGTGTTTCGATGGACCACATCGTGTTCAGCTACCTCTCTGCGGCACAGAAGAAGAAGGGTCAAGGGGTGGAAGCCGACTGGGTTCGAAGACAAGAACTCACGATCGAGATTGCCGCCGAGTTCTACAAGTTGGTCCGTAAGCAGGGCTGCGGGTTCACCCCTCTTGCTGTAGCGCACGGGTGGAGTCCCGAGTCCTACCAGCGAGCCGTCAAGGACCTGCAAAAGATCGGCTACCAACGCATTGCCCTGGGGGGCATGGTTCCGTTGCGCAGCAACGACGTGCTGGACGTGGTGTCGGCAACGGCCGATGTTCGCAAGAACACCACCGAGTTTCATCTTCTCGGCCTGACCCGGACCGAGCACATGTCCGAGTTCGCCAACGGCGGCGTGACGAGTTTTGACAGCACTTCACCGTTTCGTCAGTCGTTCATGGACGATAAGGACAACTACTACACGCTGAACTCCACGTTCGTGGCACTACGGGTTCCTCAGCATGATGGGAACCCGGCGCTGAAGCGTCGAATCCAGGCCGGGGAGGTCGACCAGCAGGATGCTGTCGACGCAGAACGGCTATGCCTGAAGACCCTGCGGGCCTTCGACGCTGGAAAAGCCAGCGTCGACAGAGCAGTCGCAGCGCTGCGCGCCTACGAGATGATCTACGACACGAAAGAGAGGGACCGCTCAGATTCCTACCGGCGCACCCTCGAGACGGCACCGTGGAAATCGTGCAAATGCGGGATCTGCCAAGATGTGGGAATCGAGGTCATGATCTTCAGAGGTGCCGAACGCAACAAGCGCCGCGGCTTCCATAATCTCGCTGTGTTCAAACGGCGTCTTAACCGGACCATCACCACGCGTCGCTGACTAGGACAAGCCGATGACCCCCCCACAACCCGATCCGAACCAGGTTCTTCGCTTGCCGGCAATTGAGATTCGGCAAGGAAAGCAGCGCATCTACATGTTCGGCATCGACGGTAAGGAAATTCCACGGATCGCGACGATCTCGCGGGTCCACCGCGACGATGAGGGCGACATCGGTGGATACCAGCGACCTGAAATTCTGGCCCATGTGGGCGAGATCCGCCGATACCTCGAGTCGGAGGATCCGCTTCTCCCCAACTCCCTCGTTATCGCCTTTGACCGTCGAGTCAAGTTTGAGCCCCAGGCCGGCGCTGAACTCAACGGTCACGGCGGCTTTACGAAGATCGGCACTCTGATCATCCCGGTCGACGATTCGGTCCCCGACGAGTCGAAGCCCGGCTGGATCGTCGACGGGCAACAGCGAACTGCCGCCATTCGGGAGGCCCGGATCAGCTCGTTTCCGGTGTCTGTCGTGTGTTTCATAGCGAAGAACATTGAAGAGCAGCGCATCCAGTTCATTCTTGTAAACGAGACGAAACCGTTGCCGCGACCCCTTATCGACGAACTGCTCCCAAGCACTAACGGCACTCTTCCGAAGCGTCTAGCCCTGCGGGTTCTCCCAAACCGTCTCATCGAACGGTTGAACACCGACGAATACTCGCCACTAAAGGGCCTGATTAAAACCCAGACCATGCCGGATGGGGTAATCGCCGCCAACTCGATGATCCAGGCGCTCAGGAACAGCCTCAGCGACGGTGCCCTCTACCAATACCGTGACCCTGAAACCGGCTACGGCGACATCGAGCAGCTTCTGGGTCTGATCAAACCGTTCTGGACCGCCGTCGAAGAAGTCTTCCCAGAATCATGGGGTAAGCCGGCCCGACGGTCACGACTGATGCACGGTACAGGTGTCCGCAGCCTGACCTACCTGATGGATGAGATAGTCATGACTCGACAAACTCGGGCCAAGCCGACCGTTCGAACATTCGTGGAAGCCCTTGAGTTCGTCAAGCCCGTTTGCCGGTGGGACCGTGGCTCCTGGGATTTCCATACAGGCGAACGCAGGAAGTGGAACGACATCCAGAACCTCGGCAAAGACCGAGAACTTGTCACCAAGCACCTCCTGACCGAATACCGGATGCAATCCCAGCGCTGAGCCTCTGGACCGAAGCCGTCACGCAGCCCTGGCGCCTTGAGCAACAAACGAGGACTCGTCAACCAAGTGATCCAAGTCGGCACCTAGATCACTTTCTGAGCACCAGAAGGCAAACCCGCAGTTCAGAGGGAGATTAGGGCCGAAAGGCCGTCCACCCCTCCGAACAGGAGGGCAATCTCATCGCAGGCGGCTGACCGCTGTCACACGTCATCCGTACTGTCGCGTTCGGATCGCACACCATCGATCCACTCGACCTGAAAGGCTCAGAATGGAACGGTTTCTAACAGTCGACCGCCTGCGCGACCGTGACGAGATGGAAGAGCGACGCGAGCGGCGTCGTATCGAGGTAGGAGTGATCCGTGAATCTCGCCGTCAAGAGTGGGATAGACGGAACGAAGGGCGAGAGGTCGTACGAGATACAGCCACTCCACCAGCCAGGCTTCCTGCGGCGGTGCTCGACGAGCGCATGATTCAGCGCGCCGTTTGCACCGTGATGCCAAAAGCAGGCCCTACTGCAACCTCGGCGATGTGTCGAATATTCGCCGGGTTGGTCCCAGTAGATGAGGCCGTTCGAGTCCCGGTCGACGGAGTATCGGCGACGTCGATGATTCGGGCGATGCTCCGGGTCAAGATCTCGAACGCTAGTCGCCATGCGGTCCCGTTACTCGAGACGTACGTTGGGAGCTACGACGTCCCGTCTTGCGATAAGGATCGAGAGCGAGTTCGGGCAACTATGACCATTGGACGGGTCGCTAAACACCTTCGCGAGCGCGGCTACCCGGTCGGCGTAGCTTGCCCCACCGTTGACGGAACCATATTTGCGGTGCCATACCTCATTGATCCGGCAGCCCCAATCCCGCGCTAACCAGGCCTCCGTCGTACCGCCTTCATCTGCTTCGAGGAGGATTCATGGAACTCGACCCACTGGAGCCACTCTTCAATTTATGTAATAGTGGCTCCTAAGCAGGCAATTCGCTTATGTAGGGAGTCAGAGGGTCTCGCCTACTTGGCGTGAAAGGCAACACGTGGGACGTGAGAACCGTTGACCGGATTCGTTACCACTGACAACGGTCTGGGGATCGGGAAACTCGTTGGTAGCAAGGATGGTAAGACGACCATCCGCTACTTCCGCGGGCCGACTCCGAAACCAGATGTAAGAATCACAGTTCCCGAGGGCGAGGTCGAGAGCGTACAGCTCTCCCGCCAAACCAGAGCGTACGTTCCCCTCACCGATGGGGCTGGATGGCGGGTCGGTCGTATCGACGACGAACTCTCACCGGACGATGGCACCTACCCGATCGCATTTACCAAGAATGACGGCTGTCGCCTATCAGCCGACGAGTTCGAAATCCGCTGGTCCCTGCGAGTCGAAGACCCATTTGAATTCCTCGCAACTGGCTCGGTCGAAAGTCGAGAACTCCATGCTCAACGACTTTCCATTCTCGGAGGTTGGCTTCAACAGCGGTCGGCCGCCCTAGGTGTCGAAGGGTTGTACGAAAGCCCTGTACTCCTTCTCGACTACCAACTCCAAGCAGTCAGTCGAGTCTCCTCAGACGCCGAGCGTCGATACCTGCTCGCCGATGAGGTCGGGCTTGGGAAGACAATCGAGGCCGGCGCTCTAATCCGCCAATTCCTTGACCATCATCGCGAGGGCCGCGTCCTCGTCCTCGCCCCAATTCAACTCCACAAGCAATGGGCGGAAGAACTCGAACGGTGCTTCATCACCAGCGCTCATGACAAAGCATGGATCAAGATCCGCGACCTGGCAGCCCCCGACTCGTGGCCTCCGGACCCTGTCGACGTACTGGTAGTCGACGAGGCCCATCACCTCGGGCGATCGAGGGGGCGAACTGGAGCCGCCTACGCCTACCTACTCCCAATCGCTCACCAAGCCAAAGAGGTCCTCCTGCTCTCAGCTACCCCCGTGCGCTCCAACGAAAAGGATTATCTGGACCTTCTCCACCTTCTGGACCCTGCAAACTACGAGCTCGACGGATTTGACCAGTTCAAGAGACGGGTCGAACTGCGAGACAACCTCGCAAACCTCCACCGCGCATTGAGCCCAGACCTCGACGCATTTGACCTAGAGGACCTCCAGTCAACTTTCGAGGACCTCTACCCAGATGATGCTGCTTCGATCGAGTCCTTCCGAAAGGCAGCGGAGGCATCAGATGCCGACCGGCCCAAGTTGGTAGCGAACCTAAAGGACCGTCTCTCAGAGACCTACCGGATCCATCATCGCCTCATCAGGACCAGAAGATCCGGAGCGGCCACGGAATCCTTGACTGTCCGCGGTCGAAAGCGTGACGACCACTTCGTCAGGAATCTCGAAATCCCAAGCCATCTGGCCGCGGCGAAGAACGCTCTCCTGGATGGGTTCCGCCAGCACCTCCTTGAAGCAACCGAATCAGGCACGGCCGAAACTTCAGAAGTCGTCCACGCCTTTCGCGACCTTGCTGAACGTTGTGGTTCCGGCCCTCGGGCCCTGCTCTCCATACGTAACCCCTCGAACAACTCCGACATCCACCCACTTCTCCAGTCGTGGATTGAGAACGACGAGTTTCCTGAATTCGGCACCATCGAGATGGGACTCAAAGAGGTTGAGGAAACAACTGCCACATACCTCCGAGACATCACCCTCGCAGTCCCGTCGATCAAAAAGGCCGTCATCTTCACCATGTACGAGGAAGTAGCTCAAGCCACCGCTACTTCACTGGCCAACCTATGGAGCGAAAAGAAGATTGCCCGACACGTCGCGTCTGCCGACGCCTCCTCGAACTCCGATGAACTCGACCGTTGGTTGCATACCGGGGACTGCAAAGTTCTTGTCTGCGACCATTCTGCAGAGGAAGGTGTGAACCTTCAGTTTGCGGACCTCCTCATCCACCTTGACCTCCCATGGCAGGTACCGCGTCTCGAGCAGAGGATCGGTCGCTGCGACCGGTTTGTCGAAGAACAGTTGCCTCCAATCACGTCAAAAGTCGTCCTCGTGGGCGACCAACCGTATGCGGAGGCCTGGTGCGAGTTTGCCGCTTCGGCTTGCAAAGTTTTTGACCGGTCCGTTGCGAGCCTTCAATACGTCTTGGCTGACATCGAGGAATCAGTCCTAACTCGCGTCTTACAAGACGGCCCTTCGGGGATTGAGGCAGAAATCGAACCGCGTTCCGAAGAACTTGAATCCGAACTCGCCCTCATCGATGCCCACGACAGCCTCGACCAGGGAACCCTGATCGATAAGGAAGCCTGGCTCCGCCTCCGACGCCTCGACGACTCCCCCGAGTTCCAGAAACACTTGGTCAGTTGGTTCGAAGGAGTCAACATCAGGAAATCAGTTCCTTCTCCTGGTGCGATCCAACTCGGACAGAGACACAACGTCAGACCACACATCCCATTCGACCTTGAGCAGAAAATTCGCCCGTACCTATCCGTGACAGGGCAACTCAGGAACCTCCCCCTCACGCGTTCGAAGGCCTCGGAAATGGGAAAGTCTCCTCTTCGGTCAGGCCACCCGATGGTGGACGCCATCGGCCGACATCTCGAAACGACCGATCGCGCTACGACCTTCGCCGTCCTCTGTCATGCAAGCCAACAATGGCCACCTATTCCGTTCTTCCGTTCAGACTTCCTGGTCCGCCCCGGGAGCGATTCCAGTTTGAAGGAGGTGGCGGAGGAGGCAGGAATCAGCGACTGGCTGGAACGCATCCTGGCCTCAAACCTCCCAGCCACACTCATAACGGTTCACACCGACACCAACGGCAACCGCGTATCGAATGACGCAGCCCCGTTCAAAGTGGAAAATCACAACCTCACCTATTCCCCTGATGACCCTGGCCGATTCGACAGGATCTCCACTGCATGCGGGAACTGGCCAGACCTGTGCAGGAGCGCATCGGCGAACGCCCGAAATCAGTTAGAGAATGACCCCAAGTACGTCAAACTGCGAGAGTCGGTTACTTCGAACATTCGTCGGGCCATCGAAAAGCGGGCAGAACGCGAAACGCTAAGGGCCCAGGCCGGCCTTTCGGTCGATGGCTTAGACCTCACTCCTCTTCTTGGCGCGGCCGAAGAACCTTTGGCCCTCGAGGTGTCATTCCTGGGCGGAGGGGTCTTCTTTCTGGGTGATAGGACCATTGCACTTGACCCTCCAACCTGAACCGGTCTCATGACCACCGACCTGGCTGCCGCACGGGCCCTTCTTGCCGAGTGGCCGAACCTCCCTCCTGCCCACGATCGTTTCTCAGCGGCCCTCCATCAGGTACAGGGCTCTACCGGCTACCCCGACCTCGCGGTTCTGATCCGCCAGGTTCTTCGAACCAGCGATGCGACTCGGCAGGAGGGCGCTGAGGCACAACTCAGACGATCGACCCTTCCCGTACCCGTCGACGTCTTCCCCGCCGGTTTCGACTTCGACAGATACGGCTTGATCAGCAGTTCTGCTGGAAACCAAATCGCACTCGAAGCAAGCCCCTGGAAGCCCAGCTGGTTGCTAGATGCTGTCGATCCCCTCGACGAGTTGGCCAACACCCCGACCATCAGGCGCCGTGACGAGAGGGTGGCCGCCGACCCCTTTCTGGTCGCTGCGGACAGAACCACATCCCACTACAGGACTCATGGTCAGCGGGCAGCCGTCCGCAGCGCCATGCTTCTCAATCCGGGAGACACGCTGCTCATAAACCTGCCCACTGGTACGGGCAAGACCCTCGCCATGACCACCCCAGCCCTCGCCTTCAGGGGGCAACTGACCGTGGTCGTGGTTCCAACCGTGGCACTGGCCCAAGACCAGGCGCGACGCATCAGAGAGTTGCGACCCGACTACCAGCCCGGTGCATACCACGGCGGCCTCAGCGTCAACGAAAAGAAACACTTCCGGCAACGAATCGAAAACGGTGAACAAGAAATCGTCTTCACCAATCCCGAGGCCGTAGTGACCTCCCTTGCAAAGCCACTCACCAAGGCGGCAGAACACGGGCGACTCGGCCTGTTCGCCATCGACGAGGCACACGTCGTCCTCTCCTGGGGAGACGCCTTCCGGCCCCACTTCCAGGCACTCGCCGGTTTTCGACGCCACCTCCACAGGACCGCTATAACTGCAGGCCATGAGCCCTGCAGGACGATCCTGGCGAGCGCCACGCTCACCGAAGACACCGTAGCGCTACTAGACAAGTTGTTCGGAGATCCGACACCAATCATCCCCGTACAAGCGCCAAACGTGAGGCCCGAACCCATCTACTGGGGCCTTGAGAACGTCCCAGGCGAACAGCGTGATGAATGGCTCCTTGAATCGCTTCGGCATCTGCCGAGACCGGCCATCGTCTACACGACGCTCCGCAATACCCAGCCCAACCGCAGGTCCAGTTTGACTCCGCGGCAACTTGTCAAAGTGCTCAAGGACCACGGGTTCCGTCGGGTCGTCGCCATTGACGGCGGTTCCTCAGCCGGTGAGCGCGAACATGCTCTTGAAGGCCTCCGCGACCGGCGCTCCGATAGCGAGAAACCCGCAAAGTTGGACCTTGTCATCGCCAACTCGGCCTTCGGACTAGGTATCGACATCCCGGATGTCCGTGCCGTGATCCATGCATGCCTCCCCGAAGGCCTCGACCGGTACTACCAGGAACTAGGGCGAGGAGGTCGAGACGGACAATCGTCGGTCTCACTCCTTCTCGCCACCAAGGATGACCAAAAGATCGCAAAGGGAATGGCAAGCCCCAAGTACCTGACCTCCAAACTGGCCAGAGAGCGCTGGAAGGCCATGTGGAGCGCTAGAACAGTCATCGATGACCAAGACGGCCTTCTAGTTCGCCTACCCCTCACCGCTCTTCATCCGGATCTCAAAAATAACTCCGAGTTCAACGAGAAATGGAACCTTTTCACCCTCGTCCTACTCGCACGCTGCGATGCGATTACCTGGGACTTCCATATCGATCAGGACGACAACGAAGGTTGGATCACCATCCGAGTTGACGAAGCCCCAGGAACGTTGAACACCGAGAACTACTGGTCCAAAGTGGTTGAACCAGTTCGAAAGCAACTGGTCTCCAACTCGAACAACAATCTCGAGCGACTTCGGGTATCACTCAGCGGTAGGGAGTGCACCGGCATCCAGATCGCTGAGTCCTACAGGATCGGTGAACCACCGAGACTTGCCGTAACCTCCGGCGTCGCCTGCGGGGGTTGTTTCGCCTGTCGCCAAACCGGCAACCAGCCCTACCAGGATGGTTCGCCGTTGCCGGAGACTCTCGTCCCGCGCCAGCCTCCTCCTGGAGCACTCGATGTCTACGCAGCCGAAAGGAACTTCGGCCGAGTTCTGACTATCGGACTCGGACGACCCGCAGCTCAGTTCGGCGAACTGCAACTAAGACAACTACTCGAGTTCCTCAGGTCTTCTGGCGGATGCCAGATGTTTGTGGCGCCAACGCAGGCCCTGGACCAGTTCTCTCAGATATTGGCCAAACGCCCACCGAGCGACGTCCTCATGTTGGAGGACCTCAAAGACTGGGATCCAGATTCATCTGCAGGGGTACGCACTGCCATCTTCTTCGACCATCTCAACTGCTCTGACGAGGATTCGCCATGGTTTCGTGGACACACCCGCGTTCCGCTCATTATCCGCCTCACCGAGGAAGCAAGCCCTCAAGACGGCGGATACAGACTCGACCAACTCACCAACTGACGGGATGGTTATGACATATGGCTCTTCTGAATCCTCCTGAATCTCGACCATCGGTGATCCTGCTTATTGCTCAACGCCTTGCAGGCCGCCCTGACGTAACCGAAAATAAGGAAAGCCTCGTTCGATCCCTTGCTGCGCACGGAAGCGAAGCCAAAACACCACTTCATGACGTTCAGGTCAACCTCACCCAGTCGACCATGCTCGGGGTCGTGGAGGAGTCTGACGATGCGGTTCGCCTAAGTGACTCCGGCCACGGTGCCTTGAAGGTTGACTCCTTCGTCAAATTCCTTCGCGAGCAGGTGCTGGAAAAGCGACACAACCAGGAACCGTGGGGCAGCCAAGAGGGAGCACGCGACCTCACAAACGGCCTCGCCTGGTTCCTTTCTCTTCCAGCAACTGACCTCCCGGAAAGCTTTAGTGGCAAAGGAACCAACGTCCAGACAATCCAAGCCCAGCACTTTGGAGAAAGAAGGGAAAGTGAAGAAAACAACTGGCCCATCGTAAATCAGGAGCGATGGGTGAATTTCCAGCGGTGGGCCTGCGGGCTTGGCTTTGCTTGGAAAACTCCGACCGGGATCACTGTGCCCGATCCGACCGCAACCCTGCGCGACGTCATTCCCAAAGTCTTTGCAGACGAACGTCGTCTCCCTGCCGGTGACTTCTTGAAGGCCATCGCCAAGGCGGTCCCAGTCCTCGATGGAGGTACTTACCGAAAGTTTGTTCAGGACAACCTTGCGGAAGATCAGAGCCTCGGCTCATCGAAACAACTCAGCCAGGCACTCACCGACGCGCTGCGCCGCCTTGAACGGGCCAGTGAAATCACAATCGAAGAGCGCGACGACGCCCCTGCTCGCCACGATGCGTCCGGAAAACCGTTCACCCACGTCGCAGTAGGCAGTTAGAGATGAGTTTTTCCAACTACATCTGCTGGAACCGAGATGCTGTCAACAAGACAACCGTCATAGATGCTGCCTCCCTTCCCGGGTGGCTGTTTTCCGGGGTTCACCATTCCCTGCCGGCGTACCGCCGTCGCCTCGGACATGGAGACCAGGGCAATCCTGTTACAGAGGACGACACCAGAAACGCCTTTGAGGGGGAGGTCCACCCGGAGGGCTACCTCCTGATACCGGTGGTAGGCAGCGCAGGAACAGGAAAGACCCACCTGGTCAAGTGGGTGTATAGCCAGGTGAAGGACGAGCACGACAATTGGCGCTCGCTCTATTTACCAAAAAACGGAACGAGCCTGCGAGGAGTCATCAGCAAGCTGATCGATGGAGAAACAGGAGGAGCAATCGACCGGGCCCGGGAAGCCCTCGAGCAGGCCCCCGCCCAACATCGTGAAGACGACGCACTCGGAACTCTCCTCATCGACCAGTTGGCGTTCGAAGCCCTCCATGGAGAAGATGCTCTTAGCGACCTAAGTAACACTGAGTTGGAACTTCGCGAAAGGGTCAGAACCGACCTCCCCACACTCCTCCAAGATCCCATTACACGAGAGGCCATGACCCGAGAGGGTCGGGTAATCCCCAGATTGGTCGATCTGGCAAAGAACGGTCGCCACGAAGACGACAGCCACGACGACTTCGACGTCCAGGTCTCAATGGAGGACCTCCCCCTAGATATCGCAGACGCCGGCAGGGCCGCGGCCCCAACACAGAACATCCTCAATGCATGGCGAGCATCACCCAGAAAGAAGGAAGCCGCTGTCGCATTGATCAACGACCTGCTTCCCCGGTGCATCAGAAATGTTTTTCTCTCAGAAGGCGTCGACCTTGTCGCGATCCTCAGGGAACTCCGCTGCGAACTCCACGAGCAGGGCAAGGAACTAGCCCTCTTCATCGAAGACTTGACGGTCCTTCACGGTGTTGAAATGGCGTTCCTGGACGCAATCGTCGAACCTGTTCAGTTCACCGACGGTGGCCCAACAATGTGCCCTCTCCGAGTTCTCTTCGCAATAACCGAAGGTCATTTGGACACCATGGCCACGATACGCGAGCGATGCGAACCTGCATTCCACATGAATGCGACCCATGGTGACGACGGCCTAAATGACCAGGAGGCTGCCACCTTCCTCGCCCGTTACCTGAACGGAAGTCGGTTAGACCATGGAAAGAAATCACTCGCCAACGCTTGTAAGAAGTGCGACCACCAAGATTCCTGCCACGAGGCATTCGGTGTTAGCCAAGAAGGACACGGCCTCTACCCCTTCACTGCAAAGGCAGCTACCAACTTCGTGCGAGCTCACGCTCGAGAGAACGGCCGCTTTGACCCAAGACGAACAGTCCTCAGACTACGCGACCACCTTTTCGGCGCGTACGAGGAGATTCCAACTAACGAGTACCCATCGAGAACGGCCCTCGACCAGTTCAGTGAGACCGCACCCTTGATGGATCCAGCGGTCCTCGAAAGCCTTCGACAAAGCGGACATGGGGAACGCTCCTACGGCGTCGCTCGATTCTGGAGTGACAGTCCTCCCAGCCTGACAAGCGAAAATCTTGTCGCTCTGTCGATTCAGCTCGAAATCCTGACGGCCTTCGGCCTCCCTACAAGCGGTCTGCACGGTGGAGTAATCGTCGACCCACCGCCTCCTCCACCGCCTCCTCCACCGAACGGGAACGGCGAGGACCCGCCTCCGCCTGCCACTTGGAAGGACCAACTCGATCCAGGACAAGAACGACTCTTGGACCAACTCCCAGCGTGGTCACAAAACGGAGAGCCGCTGAGCAACGAGTTGAGCAGATTCGTTCGCCAACTCGTTCGCGATGTGGTGGATCAAAACGTCCAACTGGCGATCACTCCGCACTTCCATGACTTCTGGTTCCCATCCGCTCGGCAGGGTGACAACATCCGCGATCGTCTGATTCACGTGGAAGGATCCGCCGGCCAACCCCCTCCTAATCCCGTCGTTGTAGTGGAGAACAACCCGGAAACGGCATTCGCCGTGGAGGCCCTACTCCGGTCAAGCCTCCCCTTCGATGCAGAACCTACGACAACTCTCTGGCGGATCGCCGCAGCCGAAATCTCCTCAGAATGGACGAAACAGTTCGCTGCCCACTTCGAGGACGTCAAAGAATTAGAGGACCTCGGCGAAGCCACGGCGGGGCTCTGCCTCGCCTCGCTCGGAACAGGTCAACTCGGGCATCCGTTCGAACCTGAAGATCTCCTGACCACTCTTCTTTCCCCCCTCGATCCACCAGATGAGGACACCGGTCGTTCCAAAAAGTGGGAATCAGCAATGGTCCGCCTGCTCGGCAGGGACATGGTGAAGCACAAGGCTCGACGTGAATTGATTCGGAACCGACTCGGTGAGAGTCGCGGTAAGGGAGCGGACGTTCGGGCCATTGACGCCTCCCGCCTGCAGGTCCTCGTCCACGAGTTTCTCAACGCTCTTGCAAATGGTCGTCCAACACCTGTCGACGCCGAACTCGAGAGGTTCAGGGAAGCGACCGACACCGAATGGAGAGAACTCGCCAGATGTATTGAGCAGATCGGCGACGTCGACCTTGACACCCCATGGCGAACCCAAACCACGACTGTCCTTGAAACCCTCAATGCCGGATGGTCCGAAGGTCTCTACTCGCAGCAGGACGATCGGAGACGCCTTGATGAGATCTCACAAGGTGCCAGCGACGAGGACCACAAATCCTTAGCCCGACTGGATGAGGTCCACCAACAGGAAGACTTCATTGCGAGGTTCTGCTTTGCTGGTAGTCCGGACGCGTTGATTGCTCGCTCGGTCGCTGAGTTCTGCCGTCTCTCATCAAAGGGATTTGCTGAGATCGACAATGCCCTGGCCGGGCATACAACCGGCGATGGCAATAGCGATGCGACCCTCCAAGAAATCCTCAACGCA
>Ga0233430_1003690_pt1 | contig 15136 bp, 18 predicted proteins | sample SI_118_April2016_2_FD_179883 | JGI IMG/M metagenome (GOLD analysis project Ga0233430, IMG submission 179883) | Seawater microbial communities from Saanich Inlet, British Columbia, Canada - SI_118_April2016_150_MG | ecosystem: Environmental > Aquatic > Marine > Inlet | place: Canada: British... | reverse complement strand
TGCCAAATCAGCAATCCTTAGAATTCGCCCAGCACACTTACCATTTTAGCTTTAAGTGTTTCAGCGTTAAAAGGTTTAACAATGTAGTTAGAAACGCCGGCTTCCTTTGCCGCGATGACGTTTTCAGATTTACTTTCCGCCGTCACCATAATGAAAGGAATCGCCTTGAGGCCATCATCGCCACGCACTTCGCGTAGCAACTGAATACCTGTCATTGGTTCCATATTCTAATCTGAGATGATTAAACCATAATCTCCTTCACCGTCACGCAATTTTCCTAGCGCTTCAGATCCATCAATCGCTTCTTCAACATTGTTGAAATTTAACTGTTTGAGAAGATTACGCATGATGCGCAGCATAGTTTTGTAATCATCCACAATCAGAACACGCATGTTCGTGTCTACAGCCATCAGTCACTCCATATTATTCTTTGTCTGCACAAGTTAGGCTAATATCACCTTAGCGATAATATTATGATCAATAGATAGTGATCCACCACCCTTGTTTACAAGCTTTTTCAACGTCTTATCTTAAAATTATGTGCCTGGATCGGGTAATTTCCGTAATTTAGAGAGTTCTACGGTCATTTCCTTGGCTTTTCCAGAGTTCATTTTGGCCATCACAGGTGCCAATTTCCGCTCTTTCATACGCTCAGCTACCATCAAAAGCGTATTTATATCCAACTCTTCAAAGATTCGTGCCGCGTCTTTGGGTTTCATATTCTCATAAATCTTCACCAAAGACTGCATTTTAGCATCTTCCTGCTGGTCATGTGTCTTGATCAGCCCCTGAATTGTCTTCTCCAAGCCTTTCATTTCGAGAATCTTTTTATCGATTCTTTTTTCTGCCGCCCCGAGAAGACCTTCGCGCAAAGTTAATTCTTCCGAGCGCGCCTCAATCACTTCACGACGATCCGCAAGTTGTTGCAGCAGGTCAATTTCACTTTGAGTGAAAAGCGTGGGATCGTCCAGCGGGTCCGCTTCTTCGGCCTTGAGACCCTCCGGCGGTTGGGCTGCTGCATCTTGTTGATTTGCCGGCGGCGGCGCGCCCTCGGCGCCCCCCTCTTCAGGAGGCGGGGCATTATTGGATGGTAAATTTGCCGGCGGCGGCGGTGGTGCCTCAGGCGGAGGTGGTGGTGTTTGAGCCTGAACTCTGGCGACGGAAAGAGAATCCAATGAGGATTCGATACCGTTTAGAATATCACCCACTTTGAAAGACAGCATCAATGCTGCCGCAAAAATAGTAACGGGAACTATTCTGATTTTCGCCAAAAATCTAATCATTATTATGCCATTTCGCCCTATTTATCTGAGTGCTTATCTAACAGCCTGCAACGCCCTGATAAGGTCCCGCTCCGCCTCGGACTTTACAATTTCATTACCCAGCGCCTCTGCATTGAAGTCATTGTTACCATTTCGTTTCAACGCCGGCACCATTTTCGGTGACACATCTGATATATCCTGGCCAATATCGCCAATATCCACGGGTATGATCTCATTGGCCGGTTCCACCGGATTCAGCACCGGTTTCAGCGGTCGATTTGCGCCTTCGATACCTCTAACCGATTTTTCGAGCTGGTCACCGAGCCTCTCGCCTCGATCGATTAAGAAGTTTAAGTCATCTCGAATTTTGACCGCCTCATCAATGCCTTCGTTTAAAATCTGAGAGGAACTTTGGGCTGCATTTTTTAAATTTCCAACACTGGCTTCCGCACGAGAGGTCGCTTCATGAAAACTAATTGCCAAACGCTCGAGATCAGCCTGATCACGTCGCAAGGCGACAATTCTACGGTTGAGAACCATGCCATAGCCAATCGCTGAAATCAGCAAAACTGCTACAAATATATCAATCATTAAAGACACTACTTTTCCGGCCCTTTCATTGTTTTTTCGGATATTCGGACGGCGATATTATCGCCTTTGCGACCCATCGCTCCTTTGAACATCGGAATGGTTCCGCACCTAATATCGACATCTGAATTCGGCGTCGCATTCAGCAAGAGTTGAGAGCCGACTTTAAGATCAAATATCTGCCCCAAGCTTAACGTCTGCTCATCCAGAATTGCGGTCAAATCCACATCGGTCATCCAAAGCTCTTCGGCCAAGTGGGTTTCCCAAATAGAATCCCGGCCAAATTTTTCGCCCATAAACATTTGCAGCAATAATTCGCGGACCGGCTCCAAAGTTGCGTAAGGAATAAGCAGTTCAAGACGCCCGCCCCGATCTTCCATATCAATTCTAAGCTTAGCCACAATCGCTGCGTTCGATGGCCGGGAAATAGTCGCAAATCGCGGATTGGTTTCAAGGCGTTCAAAGCGGAAAGTGACCGGGCTTAGGGGGTCAAAAGCAGTACTTAAATCAGCCAAAATAACGTGGACCATGCGCTCAACGAGATTCCGCTCGATGGTCGTATAGGGTCGGCCTTCAATCCGCATCGCCGCCGTACCTCGACGCCCGCCCAACAACACGTCAACCGTCGAATAAATCAGCGAACTATCAACCGTTAATAAGCCAAAGTTATCCCATTCCTCAGCCTTAAACACGCCCAGCATCGCCGGTAGTGGAATTGAGTTGAGGTAATCACCAAAGCGCAGACTGGCAATATTATCCAGCGAGACCTCGACATTGTCGGAGGTAAAATTACGCAACGAGGTCGACATCATCCGAACCAACCGGTCGAACACAACTTCGAGCATCGGCAGGCGTTCATAGGACACCATCGCACTATTAAGGATGGCCTGAATGCCGGATTTATCAGATACGTCCTCGGCTTCTTCGTCAAAGCCCAGCAGACTATCGATTTCATCTTGGTTCAGAACGCGGGTGGTTTCACGGCCTGAGACGCTGGAGACAACATCGCCCCCCATATCCCCATCTTCGCCGCCGACCATCGCCTCCCATTCGGCGGCTAGATCGTCCTGCTCATCCGTTTCTTCGCCTTCACCTGCCATTTGGGCTTCCCACTCGGCAGCCATGGCATCTTGGTCTTCACCTTCTTCGCCCGGAGGAACTGTCATAAATCAGTTTCCCTCTCATTTTTAAATGTTCACCACAATTATTAAACCGGTGCGGTTATTTTTATTGCACCAGCATTTCTTTAAATAACACTGCATTCACCTTGGCCGGAGCAATCGCTGCATTGACACGCATCAGCAATTCCTCACGCAAACGATACATTCCGGCAGAGCCTTTGAGGTCATCAATCCTTAATTCCCGCAAATAAACTTGGAAATTATCGATCACCCGCGGCATCAATGCCTGTAATTTTGGAATTTCTTCCGGCGATGGCACTTCTAAGGAGACTTTAATCTTAAGGAAAGTTGCTTTGCGATCACCGGTATTTAAATTGACCAGCATTTCTGGAAGATCGTAAAAGACAGCCAGACCAGCAGCAGCACCTTCACCGCCTTCGCCACCTTCACCGCCAGGCTTTGCCTCAGCAGATTCTTCACCACCGCCAAGTAAAGGATCCAACAGCCCCATAAAGAAGGCCCCTGCACCACCACCTATCAATAAGAGGAGAACCGCAGCAACGATAATAATGAGTTTTTTCTTTCCCCCACCGGAGGAACCTTCCCCATCCTCATCTTCCTCGCCGTCTTCGCCTTCTAATTCTTCGTCGTCTTCGTCTAAATCATCGTCGGCCATCGCCCACCAACTTCCACTTTAAATATTTTTAATTTATCCAGTCATTAGCGCCGGATTAAAATTCGAAATCAAACAATAGGACTTGATAGTTAATAAAGGTTGAAAAAAGTCTACCTCTTAAAAGAAAACTATTTAGTCTCCAAAGTTAATTCCAGGGCACGATACCATCCAACCGGGGTCGGGCGAAGAAAAAACTCCCCTTAATTGACGGATATAACACCGATATATCACTGGGCAACATTTGCCGCAGCGACAGGTTTGCACTGCACCCAAGGGGAGATCTCCGCCCTCAGACACTATGCAACCTATTGAAAAATAACAATAAACAAAACTGGCATGCTAGATGCACTGTTCCTGGCAACCTTTAAAAATAAAGGAACGGGAAAAATGGAAAACGCCGCATATATTGCGTTGTCGCGCCAAGGGGCGTTGAGACGCGAAATGGATGTTATTGCAAATAACATCGCCAACATGAACACCACCGCTTTCAAAAGCGAAAGCATGATGTTCGTGCAACATCTTGTAAAAAGTAAAAGCAGCCAAGGCCTCGCACCGCAGAAGATGGCCTATGTCCGAGACGTGGCTCAATACCAAAACTTGAATGAAGGCCCGATCAAGCAAACCGGCAACTCTCTGGATGTCGCGCTTCATGGCCAAGGCTTTTTTGTAGTCGATACGCCGGACGGTGAACTCTACACCCGAAATGGTCGGTTCAACTTGAACCCCGAGGGCCAGTTGGTAAACCAGCAAAATTTGCCGGTTTTGTCTGACGCTGGCACGCCATTTTTCTTCAGTCCGGATGATAAAAACATCAGCATTGGATCTGACGGTACCATTTCGACCAATAATGGTGATATCGGTAAATTGAAGATTGTGAAATTTGATGATCCTCAGACGTTGCAGAAACGTCCGGGCGGTCTTTTGTTTACCGAGAAGCGGCCAACAGGCGATGGCAATGGTGGTGAAAGTGGCGCGCAGATAGTTGAGAAGCCCACCATCATGCAAGGCGCCCTCGAAGGCTCCAACGTTGAACCCATATCTGAAATATCCAAGATGATCCAGGTGCAACGCGCTTATGACGGCGTGAAATCCTTCGTGAATAAGGAAGACGAGCGTCAGCGAAAAATGATTCAACAACTGACACCAAGAATTTAAATCAAGCGACATAAATGAGCGCACAAAAATAATGACAGCGCCAAAATGAGCAAGAAATTAAAATGGAAAGGACGGGAAAATGAGATCACTTAATATTGCAGCTACGGGAATGCTTGCCCAGCAGCAGAACGTCGAGGTTATCTCGAATAACATCGCAAATATGAATACGACCGCCTATATGCGGCGGCGGACCGAGTTTCACGATTTGATTTATCAAAACCTCCGGCGAGTCGGCTCAACATCTTCGGACGCCGGCACGGTTGTACCATCGGGTGTTCAGCTCGGCCTCGGTGTGAAAATGGCGGCGGTTTATCGCATTCACGAACAAGGCAATCTGACATCGACGGATAACACGTTCGATATTGCGATCCAGGGTAACGGCTTTTTCCAAATTCAAATGCCGGACGGCTCAACCGCCTTTTCCCGAGATGGCTCCTTTCAGCTTAGCCCGTCTGGGCAGATCGTTACCCATGATGGTAATCCACTGGTGCCGAATATCTCGGTTGATACCAATGCCATTGACGTGACGATTAACTCGACCGGCGAGGTTTTGGTTAAAGTCCAAGGATCGGTTACGCCAACCAATGCTGGCCAGATTAATCTCGCAAGCTTCCCCAATGATGCGGGTTTGGAATCAGTCGGTAGCAATCTCTATTTGGAAACTCCGGCTTCCGGTTCAGCAACCACCGGCACGCCTGGCGCAACCGGTTTCGGCACTATGCTCCAGGGCTTTCTGGAGACATCCAACGTCAACGCGGTTTCTGAGGTATCCGAGCTGATTTCAGCGCAACGCGCCTATGAAATGAACTCCAAGGTTATCCAAACCTCAGACCAGATGATGTCGACGCTCAATCAGATTAAATAGGAGGTAGTCATGGCCTATTGGTACCTATTTTCTGGATCTAGAATAGCTTGGCATTTCAGCCTGGTCGCTGTCTTGGCTCTGCTATCTTCACCGGTTCAGGCGGCCCCCAAAGGAGGGGGTGGACTTAACACCCTAAGCCAGGATCAAAAGGTGACCCTTAATGACGCTGTCATTGTCGAGGATTCCTATATCTTGCTGGGTGATCTGTTTAATAATGCGGGCGAGAAAGCCGGTACGAAAATCGCTTATGCACCGCAGCCCGGCAAACGATCACATTTCGATGCGACCTGGCTCTATCGCGTTGCCCGCGCCTACGGCTTGAAATGGCGACCCTTAACGCTCAAGACCAAAGCACTGGTCGAGCGGGCCAGCCAGCAGATCGATCGCGAAGAAATTGAAGATGCCTTGATCGCTCATTTTCAGGACCAGGGGTATCGGGATAAATTTGAAATCGAACTTGGCAATCGTTCTCTCAAAATCCATGTCGCGGCCAATGACCCGGCGACGATTGACATCGTCGGATTGTCAGCTAACCGGTCAACCGGCCGCTTTGTAGCGACCATGGTCATCCCGGCTAATACACCAGGAGCCAAACGTTACCGCCTTACTGGACGGCTCCATAAATTGGTCCAAATACCCGTAATTAGCCGACGTCTAAGCCGCGGAGATGTTGTTAAAAAGAATGATATCGAATGGATAGATGTTCGCGAACGCACGATCAAGCGTGGCTATATCCAAGACGAATCTCAAATTATTGGGATGGCAGCTAGGAGATATATCCAGGCTAAAACACCTTTGACCACGAGCCATATGCAGCGCCCACAATTGGTGACTAAAGGTGGCTTGGTAACGATATCACTCAACAGTGGTTTGATGAGCCTCAAGACGCAAGGTCGTGCTTTGGAGACCGGCAGTCTGGGTGACACCATCCGGGTAAAGAACGGCAGAAGTAAGAAAATCGTTGAAGCCATAGTGACGGGAGCCGGCAACGTAAAAGTCAGTTTGCTCAAGGCCGTCGCACTTAACTAAACGATCTAAAAAAAATCGACCCCGACAAATCGGGCAAAAAATATAAGGAGAATAAGAATGAAAAATAATGTGAAAGCAACGTATCGGTGTCTATTCCGAACGGGTTTGATAGGCGTAGCTGTACTATCGCTCAGTGCGTGCAATACCTTCACGCGATTGTCTGAGATCGGCAAAGGGCCCAAAACTTCTGAAATCGTCAATCCGGTCAAACGACCTGACTATCGACCGGTCAGCATGCCGATGCCGGGTATTAAAAAAGTTAGTCGGAATGCGAATTCTTTGTGGCGACCTGGTGCACGGGCATTTTTCCGTGATCAGCGGGCCAGCGAAGTGGGCGATATTCTCACCGTTAAATTGGCAATCAGCGATAGTGCGGCCCTGGACAACAAAACATCGCGCAGCAGAAATGACAAAGAAGATGGCGATGTCACGAACCTACTCGGCTTAGAAGGCGAACTCACCAAAATGTTGCCACAGGCAATTGCGCCAGCGACAACCGTCAGCCTCGGCACCGTTCACAGCACCGAAGGTGACGGCGAGATTGAACGTGAGGAAACAATTGCGGTCACCATCGCCGGCATCATCACGCAGATCCTGCCAAACGGAAATATGGTAATTTTCGGTCGCCAGGAACTCAAAGTTAACTTTGAGATGAGGGAAGTCATGGTTACCGGCGTCGTTCGTCCTGAAGATATTGACTATACCAACACAATTTCACACGACAAAATTGCTGAAATGCGCGTCGCTTATGGCGGTCGGGGCACACTATCCGATCTGCAACAACCGCGCGTTGGAACGCAAGTTATCGACATACTGTTCCCGTTCTAAGTCCAAGCATGGATTGGAACAACTTAGGGCCGATGGAATACCATCGGCCCTCTTTTTTTGTCCTCAAAGATGAAACAACTCAAAGCTATTCAGCTTTAGTCATGCCATTAGTCATCTCTGTGAATTTTTTCCATTTTTTCGTGACGTTCTTGCGCTTCCAAACTCAACGTCGCGATTGGCCTGGCTTCAAGCCGCTTGATACCGATCGGCTCATCAGTTTCCTCGCAAAAGCCATAAGAGCCATCTTCGATCCGCTCCAAGGCCTCGTCAATTTTACTGATTAATTTCCTTGCCCGATCACGCGTCCGCAATTCCAATGAACGGTCGGTCTCAGCTGAGGCACGATCGGCAATGTCTGCTTCGACGGAACTGGTTTCCTGAAGGTTTTGACGCGTTTCATTGGCTTCGCCCAAAAGTTCCGAACGCCATTTTAGCAGCTTCTGGCGGAAGTACTCCTGCTGCTTCGCGTTCATAAATTTTTCTTTTGCTGTCGGCTTATAATCCGGCGGTAAAGCGGTTGTCATATTCATAATGTTTCCGGACCCCGTTTAAAACAGTTAAAAACGAATTTCGCGGCACTTTATAATTAGGCAAGCGGGTTCGGACAAGCTCTGTTTTGAACGATTTTTCGTGATTGCTAGGTAAACCGTCAAAAACGGCTAATTTTTGCGGTTTATTGATTATGAAATTGCTATATTTTCCGGGTATATTTGGCGAGTTCGACCTCTGCACGCAACTCGATATCACTAATAATGCGCAAAAGAGACGGGTCATCGATGGTTTTTTTCTTAGCGCGCAACGTCTGAGCCAAATTGGTCAACCGATCTTTGGGGATAGATCCGGCCAAAAGATCCCGCTGAATTTCATCAAGACGGTCGAGAACATCCTCACCATATTTTTGTAATAACTGACGCGTATTGCCGTCGTCATCACCAACTTCCTGCGCCGCGAGTATCGATCCAACCGCGCTGACGCCACTCACTTCACCAACCGGCGCAACATCATCGGATGTTTGCTTTACACCTTCCAGATGAGAGGCGAACGCAGTGCCACTCGTAGCCTCAGTTTTGCGGGCTTTTTTGGTCGGCGTCGTTGCAGCGGTGCGGGTTTTGGATACTTTCATAGTGCCGCCAGGATAAGGCAACTCGGCAATAATTGCACGGAGAAAGAAGAAAGCGCCTAACGATCTGGATTGGCTCTACAAAAACTAAAAATAATCGTTAATAATCAATAGGTTAAATGAAATTAAAACTGGCATCCTTATTGCTTAGATTAGGGGCATATAATGTCTAGATAACAACAACAATGGCACCTGTTTTGGTGGGAGACTAAAAGTCATGCCTATGTACGGAGCATTTACAGCCCCCATTTTGGGAATGCTGGCACAAACTTCAGCCTTTGGCAGTATTTCGCAGAATATTTCAAATATGAACACGGGCGGCTATAAGGCCCATGACACGAAATTTTCGACGATACTTGCCACGACCTATAGCAACAACCGCGATATCGGTGGACTTACGGCCAATACCCGTAATTTCATCGAACAGCAGGGCCGTATAATATCTTCGACAAACAATTTAGATTTGGCGATTTCCGGCAAAGGACTTTATATCCTGAATACAGAATCTGACGGTTCTGGAGACACGTTCTATACCCGCGATGGTGGGTTTAGTGTAAATGCGGGTGATGAAGCAACTGACGCCGACAATAATACCTATAATGAGAGCTATATTACCGATAAAAATGGCTATTTTCTTCAAGGTTGGGTCGCCGATGGTACTGGTGAAGTTACCCCTTCCTCAACGACTTCGTCGCTTCGTATTGATTCTCAAGCCTTTAACACAGGAGGCGCTGCCGATGCGGCAGCCTCAACAACAGCTTCTATCGCCGCAAACTTACCGGCAACCACTTCAATCGATGGTACCTACACGACAAAAGGCAGCGTATTTGATTCTGCCGGCACCTCTCAATCGTTAGAATTAGTTTGGGAGCGCAACGAGGCTTCACAAGAATGGGATTTATGGGTAGTTCCAGACGGGAGCACATTCAACCAGATAAAATTCACAGATTATCCTTCTAATACCACTGAAGCTAGCCCTACGGCCACCTATACCTTCAGTAGTACTGGGGGACTTCCTGACAACACGACGACGACAGTTTCATACACCGCGTCAGATAGTACGGCGGTTTCTTTCACTTTGGATGTCTCAGACATTACCTCCATCGGCAGTGAATTTCTCTATTTTGATTTTCAAAAAGATGGCCGAACCGCGGGTGTTCTAGACAGCTTTAAATTTGACGAATCCGGAAAAATAATTGGTAGATTTACAAACGGACTCGAAGAGACATTATACAAAATCCCGCTTGCGACATTTGCCAACGCCGACACGCTCGATCGATTCCAGGGTAACCTGTTCCAGGAATCCACGACTTCTGGAACCTCTACGCTTATCGAGGTGCGGGCCAATAATGCTGACGTCGATATTTTCCATGAATTTGCTCATTTTATACCTTTCGCACATGAATTATCGAATACCAATCTGCAAAATGAATTCACCCATATGATTATGTCGCAACAGGCCTATAACTCTTCGGCCACGGTGTTCAAATCGCTCGATGAAATGACCCGCCAGGCGGCTAACTTAAAGACTTAGCCCAATTTTAAATAATTAGGCAAAATCTTCCCATTTTTTCGGAAATGAGCGGCTTTCAATGCGAAATGTCGCCTAAGTTTGACAAAAAACTTCATATTAACAAGCACTTACTCAATACCCCATCTTGGCATGATTATCGCATTATAAAACCTGTAAATAGCGGAAGAACCGCAAAAAAAGGATATAGAATATGGTGGGACAACTTAAAAATACTAAAATCAAGGGAATCAGGAGAGTCGCTCAGCGCCTGCTTCTTGCAGTAATCCTTGCAGCCTTTTCAGCTTCAATCGCTCAAGCTTCCTCACGCATCAAAGACATCGCAGACTTCGAAGGTGTCCGCGACAATATGTTGGTGGGCTATGGTTTGGTTGTTGGCTTAAATGGCACTGGAGACGGACTGGCAGACGGTCACTTTACCAAACAAAGCCTGCTCGCCATGTTGGAACGCCTGGGCGTTAAGCCAACGCAGGAAGGCCTCGATTCAAGTAACGTTGCCGCCGTCATGGTTACAGCTTCATTGCACGCCTTTGCCCGTCAAGGCAGCCGAATCGATGTCACGGTTAGCGCACTTGGCGATTCTTCAAGTCTTCTCGGCGGCACCTTGCTTGTAACCCCTCTGCTTGGTGCAGACGGCGAAGTTTATGCGGTTTCCCAAGGCCAGGTAGCAGTTGGCGGATTTACCGCCGGCGGTGAGGGTGAAACAGTTACGAAGGGCGTACCGACAAGTGCCAGAATAGCGAATGGTGGCATTGTTGAACGCGAAATTAAGTTCGATCTGGCCTCCCTTAAAAAAGTTCATGTCAGTTTGCGCAATCCCGATTTCACCACGGCCCGGCGCATGGCCCAGGCGATCAACGCCTTTCTTGGCACCGATGCTGCCCGCCCCAGTGATCCAGGTACGTTGGTTGTTGAAATTCCAGACGACTATGAAGAAAACGTCGTTGGCCTGATCACTGATATCGAGCAACTTAGGATCGAGCCAGATCAACTGGCCCGCGTCATCATTGATGAGCAAAGCGGCACCATCGTCATGGGCGATAACGTTCAAATTAGCACGGTTGCAATTGCCCAAGGTAGTCTGACCATCCGCGTCACCGAAACACCTCAGGTTTCCCAGCCGGGTCCCTTTGCCGAAGTCGGCGAGACCGTAACCGTCGCCCGCACCAATGTTGAAGTCGATGAAGGTAACGATAAGAAATTTATGGTCGTAAGTAGCGGTGTCACGCTGCAGGATTTGGTCAACGGCCTAAACTCTCTCGGTATTGGCCCACGTGATCTCATCACGATATTGCAAGCCGTCAAAGCGGCCGGTGCTCTTCAAGCCGAAATTCAGGTTATGTAGGGGAGCTGGACAATGGATAGTTTAAACATCAACAACGCCGGTTTCGCTGCCCTTCAGACAGCAAAAGTACCGCCAACTCTCGGCAATATTGATGGCATTGAAAAAACTCGGGAAGTTGCCGAAAATTTCGAAGCCTTTTTCTTGGGTCAAATGCTGCAGCCCATGTTCTCCAGTATTGAGCCAGCCGAACCATTTGGTGGCGGCCATGCTGAAAAAATCTGGAAATCTCTCATGGTCGATGAAGTCGGCAAATCAATGGCAAAGAATGGCGGTATTGGTATCGCCGATATGATTCAACGCGATTTACTCAAATTGCAGGAAGTTAAGTAGGTCAAAGGTGCAATTATGAAAATTGAAGAAAAAATTACCAAGCTTCTCAGCGTCACAACGCGGTTAAGTAAAATTCTCAAGCAGGAAAATGAACTCCTGGCAGCCAGCGCAAGAGCAAATGGCATCAAACCGCTGCAAGAGCAAAAAATTGCTCTCAGCAATGCCTATGAACAGCAATTTAAGATTATTCGGGATGACGAGGATCTTGCCAAGATAGATCCGAGCCTCGCCCATCGTTTGCAGGAAGCAGTGATTTCTTTTGGGCTTTTGCTTGAAGAAAATGTCACCCGGATTAAAGCGAAGATGGATGCCATTGAACATCTGTTCCGCATCATTTCCGAATCAGCTAAGGCCCATCAAGGCCAGACCGCCGGATATGGCAATAGCGGTGCAAAAGTCAACAATGCGCGCCAAGCCTATCCGGTGCTGAATTGGCAACTTCTTGCTCAGTCACAATCTCACGTTCCAAATGGACGGATTGTTGCTCCAAATCTGCCACCTCGCCCAATAGTTCACCGAGAGCGCGGCGTTTTTCATCAACCCGGTATTGGTGAAATCGGATGAGGGTGTTGAGATCTTTTGGCATCAGGCCACCCCTCCGTCACCCTGTTGAAGCTCTTGAGACGGCTCACCGTCGCTTTGGCCTTCATAATTCATATCCAAAATCTGGGCCAAATTTGCATAACATTCATCGAGGCTCGTGCTTTGTTCCTTATTTTGGCGCAAAAATTCTTCGATCCCAGCGAAGTAATGGATCGCCTCATCGACTTGAGGGTCTGAACCCTGCCGATAAGCGCCTAAGCGAATCAACTCGGCCATATCCTCATAAACCGACACTAAATGCTTCGCGCGGTCGATAATGGTGTTTTGTTCAGGCGAATTACAGGCCGGCATGGTTCGGGAAACACTGCGCAAAATATTCACTGCTGGATAACGTCCGCGCTCAGCGATTGTCCGATCGAGCACGACATGACCATCCAATATGCCGCGTACAGCATCGGAGACAGGCTCGTTGTGATCATCGCCTTCTACCAGAACGGTAAACAAGCCGGTGATACTTCCTTGGCCCTCGGCACCTGGACCGGCGCGTTCCAACAATCGGGGGAGTTCGGCAAAAACCGTCGGCGTATATCCTCGAGTCGCGGGTGGTTCTCCAGCCGACAAACTGATCTCGCGTTGGGCCATGGCAAACCGCGTAACCGAATCCATCAAGCACAAAACGTCGCGATTTAAATCGCGAAAAAATTCAGCGACTGCCATCGTCAAATAGGCCGCCTGACGGCGTACCAAAGGCGGCTCATCCGACGTCGCGACGATAACGACGGAGCGGCTCATACCGTCTTCACCGAGATCATCTTCGATAAATTCCCGTGCTTCTCGGCCCCGCTCTCCGATTAGGCCAATGACACTGGTATCGGCTTCAGTGTGACGTGCCATCATCGATAAGATTGTAGATTTGCCGACGCCAGAACCGGCAAAAACCCCCATTCTCTGCCCTTTACAGACGGTTAGGAAGGCGTTCATCACCCGCACACCGAGATCAATTTTTTCGCCCACGCGCTGCCTTGTATGAGCTTGCGGCGGACTGTTTTGCACCAAGTAAGGAGTGGCTCCTTTGCGCAAGGGTCCCTTACCGTCGATCGGCTCACCGAACGCATTGATAACCCGGCCCAGCCAGGATTCATCAGGATAGATCACCGGATCGGCAGAATTAATTTCGACCGGACAACCGAGACCAATCCCCTCCAACGTACCAAACGGCATTACCAAAGCGCGCTTGTCTCTAAAGCCAATAACCTCACAAGGTACCAGTCGATTGTTGCGCGCTTGAATGGCACAATGATCCCCAATAGAGATCACGCCTTCAATGCCGCTTACCTCGACCAACATGCCCAGCACAGAAGCCACTTGACCAAATTCATGGAAGTTAGGCAGGCGATCAACTTCGCTGATTATACTCTTAATGTCGACTGTCACGCCGCAATCCGTTTTGTTTCACCACACTTAAGACATTCGTATAATTCGGGTCATTGACTTACTTGCCCAAATTTTAAAACGACCAAATCGATAACCTTTGAAAAGGCCAAAAATTGATCGGTGACTATTATAACGCCAAATTGATTAACCAAGCTTGAATATCTTACTCTTGGGCCTTATTGTTAACTTCTTAACGTTTTGAAAAATTCGGTTTCGGGTGAGCTAAGAATATGCGCGTACTCCTTGTAGAAGATGATGCAACAACATCAAAAAGCATCGAAATGATCCTGACATCCGCTGGTATGGTTCTAGATACCACTGACCTCGGCGAAGACGGCTTGGAAATCGGCAAGCTCTATGACTATGACATCATTATCCTCGATTTAATGCTCCCGGATATGGATGGCTATGAAGTGCTGAGAGGCCTCAGGGCGTCTAAAGTCGAAACCCCTGTTCTCATTCTTTCCGGTCTTACCGAATCAGAAAATAAAGTTAAGGGTTTTGGCACGGGCGCCGACGACTATCTCACCAAACCTTTCAATAAAGATGAACTCATTGCCCGAATTCATGCAATTGTCAGGCGTTCCAAGGGGCATGCCGAATCGATCATTCGCACCGGCAAAATGGCAGTAAACCTGGATGGCCGCACGGTTGAAGTTGATGAAAAATCTGTTCATCTAACCGGCAAAGAATATGGCATTCTTGAACTGCTGTCGTTGAGAAAAGGCACAACCCTTACCAAGGAAATGTTCCTCAATCATCTCTATAACGGTATGGACGAGCCCGAGTTAAAGATTATTGACGTGTTTGTCTGCAAGCTCCGCAAAAAGCTTGCCAGCGCGTCCAGCAATGAAGACTACATCCATACGGTTTGGGGCCGAGGTTATGTCCTGCGTGACCCGGAAGGTGGGGCCGAGGAAGAAAAGGCGTCACAGAAAAAGCGTGCAAAAGCGTCCGCTTAATTTCAAATTAAACGCCATCACCACAATTTAGTTTTCAAAAAATCTGAAACGGCTTGAGTTGCTTTTGAGTAACTCAACCGCCTGCTTGTGTAGAGGCAATAACGGCTGGGTGATTCTCAAAAGCATCTTCTTCTTTGGCCTTTGATACCTGGTAAATACCCCTAAAATTTGGCACTGGCTTGAATTTATCAGATATACCCAAGACAGTTTCAGCACCGCCTAAGAATAACAAACCATCATTAGGCATAAGATCACAAATTCGATCCAAAACTTTACCTTTGGTCTCTTGATCAAAATAGATCAAAACATTACGGCAAAACACGATATCGAATTTTCCCAACGGGGTT
>Ga0233430_1003689_pt1 | contig 15137 bp, 16 predicted proteins | sample SI_118_April2016_2_FD_179883 | JGI IMG/M metagenome (GOLD analysis project Ga0233430, IMG submission 179883) | Seawater microbial communities from Saanich Inlet, British Columbia, Canada - SI_118_April2016_150_MG | ecosystem: Environmental > Aquatic > Marine > Inlet | place: Canada: British... | reverse complement strand
CATTTGAAAGGCTTGGAGACTTTGGAAATTCGGGTTGAGCGTCATTGCCGCTCGGCGCAGAAGGTTGCCGAGTTCCTTGAAGGCAATTCGGCGGTCAAGAAAGTCTTATTTCCGGGGCTTGAAAGTCATCCGCAATACGCGCTGGCTCAAGAGCAAATGAGCGGTCCCGGCACGGTTGTGTGCTTTGAAATCGATGGCGATATGGCCCGGACGTTTAAATTCCTAAACGCCATGGAACTGATCGATATCTCGAACAATCTTGGCGATGCCAAAAGTCTGATGACCCATCCAGCGACAACAACGCATCAGCGTGTGGGACCCGAAGGACGTGCGGAAGTTGGCATTACCGACAGTCTGGTGCGTCTGTCTGTCGGTCTCGAAGACGTTGACGATATCATTGAAGATTTGGATCAGGCTTTGAAGGCTTGATTATTGGAGGGGCGGCACGTTTTAACAAATGCGAGCCGTCCATCCTGAGCTTGGGGAAAAATTCGTTGCGCACATCGCGGAACTCAAGCGCATCGGTTGGGCACGCCACAATGCAACGACCGCAGCCCATGCAGTCTTCAAGCCCAGTGACGCGGCCAAATTCCTGACCTTGCCGACTGACGGGAATGCCCATGTCGCAGACTTGTTCACAAAGCGAGCAATCGATGCAGGCCTCGGTATCCATGCGGATGCCGTAAAAACCGATGTGGTTGAGCAGACCGAAAGTCGCACCGTAAGGGCAGAGAAAGCGACAATAAAAACGATTACCGGTCAGCGGTGCAATGAAAAAGGAGCCAAAATAAGTTACTCCGACCAGCGCCAGAAACCCGCTATAAACCGGCGAGACGTAAGCGGTTCCGGAAAACATAACCAGGACAAAAACAATCATATAGAGGGCGAAAAAGAACCATTTGGTGTAGCGCCAATGCCAAGCTGTATCGCTGCGCGGGGTTTTTTCCCGAAAAGCAAAGCCGACGGTTTCACGAATGCCGACGCAGGGGCAGTTCCAGCCACAGACAATGCGTCGTCCGAAGAGCAGCACCAGCAATAGAATGCCGAAAAAGGTCAGCGTCCCCGGGGCGTGGATTTGAGGAAAGATGGCCTGACCCGGCAAAGTGCCCATATGAGGTTCAGGTAAACGCAGAAAATCTGGAATAGCCCACCAAAAAATCGCAACCGCAAAAGTCAAAAAGCCGAGCCGTTTGCGGGTGTAGGCATTTTTTTCGGCAAGCGTGCGCCAGATACCAAACGCTAAAATAATGGCATATTCCGTCCAGTGGCTTAACCAAATAGGCGCTTCGCCATCGCCATTTAGGAACCAATGTAGAAATCGCTCGTTGATGAAAGCAAACACAACATAGGCGAAGGCCAGCATGGACAATGCCCGCACATTGGAGGAATAACGGCTGGGCAGGCTATCTTGAGAGTTCCCGCCAGATTTGCGGGGTTTCCTTGGTCGTTTCGTTGGTGTTGCGCTCAGCATGCCGATTTCCATTTAGCTAGGTTGCCGCTACTCGGTTACGAAGCCATTGCTTGACCAACCCGTCATACCATCATCAACGAGTAAAACTTGACCAAAGCCCAGGCCCCGCAATATTTCTGCAGCTCTGCTTGATTTTTTATTGGTGGTGCACACCACCGCCAAAGGTCGTTGCCGCCAGTTTTTTAGCTCGTCAGTACGCATTTCAAAAACCGGCAACGGGATATTCTTTGCGCCCGGGATATGGCCGGCACCAGCATAATCGGTCTCATCGCGGACATCGATGACAAGAATCTCCTCGCCCTCATCCAGGCGGCGTTTAAGGTCTTTGGTGACCAAGTTGAATTTGGCTGCTCGTATTTTTTTGACCAAACGCGGCAGAAATACGATCATGGCCAGCAAACCAAGCGCGATTAAGCCGTTGCGGATGGCGGTTTCATTACCGGTTGCCGCCTCGCCGCCAGCATGTCCCAAATAGGAAAAGGCCAGGGTGCCAGGCACCATGCAGATTATCGTGGCGCCTGAGTAGTGCAGGAGCGAAATGCGCGTTAGTCCGAGTGCGAAGTTGAGAAAATTGAACGGAAAGAGGGGCACCAGACGCGTGAAGGCAACGAAACGCCAGCCTTCGTCTTCCACGCCCTGAACAATGCGGTTAAGTCTGGGTCCGGCTTTTTCACGCACCCAGTCAGACGCCAAATAACGTGCCGCCATAAAGGCCAAGACCGCCCCAATAGTTGCTCCTGTTAGATTATAGGCTGTCCCCATAAAGGGTCCGAACATTAGCCCGCCGGCCAGAGCAAACACCAAACCAGGGAGAAACGCGATGGTGGCCAGTGCAAAAAGGACGATAAAGACAATGGGACCCCAGATGCCGAAACTTTCAAGCGTCGTGGAAAGCGTTTCGGTATTCAAAGCCGCACGATATTGCGCGGCAAAGGCGATGGCGGCGATGAGAAGAATAAGAAATCCAATGCGGAAGAGCGTTGTTTTTTTCATTCTCTTAAGACCCCGGACTGTGAATGCATAGGCTGGAATCAGATGAAATCGCGTATGTTTTTGGCTTTAAGTCAAAAGCAGCGCTTGCCGCTACCCAAGAAAAGGAAGTGAAAAGAACGAGTATAAATGTGTATCTGACGATTTTTATCATACTGCCCAACATTATAACATTCAAAAGATTATTTGAATGTAAGGCAACTAAGGTTTAGTGTCAATCCCCAATAAGATGATTTGAGTATTAGGATCGCGGATCAATCGGGGCTTGAGTGGGAATGTTTCACCACCTAGTCTGATTCTGAGATTAATTGTAATTCAAATTATCCGCCTTATGGAGAATGCGGTGACCGGCAAAAATCCTAAGAAGGAGTTGTTTGAACAATTGGCCAGTGTTGCCAAGGCGTTGAGCCATGCTGTGCGTCTCGAACTGATGGAGCATATGGGACAGGGGGAGCGTAGTGTCGAAGGTCTGGCGGAATTGGTGGGTAACAGTGTCGCCAATACGTCCCACCATTTACTGATATTACGCCGCGCTGGCTTGGCCGAGGCCAGAAAGGCAGGCAAAAACGTTTTTTATTCGCTCTCTGGCGATGATGTGGTGGACCTTCTGGGCAGCCTGCGCCTAACTGCAGAACGCCATAATGCGGAAGTCGAGCGTGTTTTATCCGGCTATTTCCAAAGCCGGGATGATATGGAACCCCTCTCCCGCGAAGAACTTCTGAGCCGAGCTAAAGACGGTCTTGTGACAGTACTAGATGTGCGTCCTCCCGATGAATTTGCAGCAGGTCACGTGCCGGGTGCCGTCAACATTCAGCCAACGGAACTCGACAAGCAGCTTAAAAACTTACCAAAAGATCAGGAAATCATCGCCTATTGCCGGGGAGCCTATTGCGTCCTCTCTTTCGAGGCCGTGGCCGAATTACGCAAAAAAGGCTTCAAAGCGCGCCGGCTTGAAGAAGGCTACCCGGAATGGAAAGCAGCAGGTCTGCCCGTCGATTAATCAGTGTCCTGACGGCGGGTGCACTAAGTGGACTCGATGGTGAGTTAATTTTATTTCTGCTTCCAGGCTAGGCCGCGGAATTTCCAGCCGCCGATCGTGGCGCGATGCTCGGCGGTATCTTTATCGCCTTCAAAGCCTTCCAACACATTGTAAGCCTGGGTGAAACCAGCTTCGGTAAGTTTCTTTGACGTCGCAATTGAGCGCACACCGGAGCGGCACAGCGATAAGACTTTGACATCTTTATCGGTGCATACCGCGTCGACCTCCGCCGCGAAATTTGGATTTTCGACCATGCCGCCAGCGCTGAAGCTTTTCCATTCGATCTTGGCATCTTCTTTGCCAATGCTTGATAGATCGACCATGCCGACATAAACCCATTCGGCGGCGGAGCGTACATCTACGAGGACAGCATCTTTTTCGGTTTTTAAAATTTCCCAGGTTTCTTCCGGCGTAAGATTACCGGCGTAGCCTTCGACAGTCTCATCTGCCACAATTTCTCTCCCAAGTATTTAGTGTTTAATTTCGTAGAATTAATAATACGGCAAGGTTATACCGTCTAAAACCTAATTGTTCCATTTTATAGATATGCACTTTAATTATGATGAGTGGCGGTGTAGAACCCGCACCAGCCTTAAATGATTAGCAGCCAGAATTATGGTAGATCAGACAGACAATATTAAGACATCAACCACCGAGATAGCCCCCGAGATAGCCCCTGAGCTATCTGTTGTCGTGCCAGTGCATAACGAGGCCGACAATATTGAGCCTCTGATCGGTGAAATTCAGGCCGCCCTTGATGGCGTCATCGGTTATGAGATCATCTATATTAATGATTGCAGCCGCGATGGCACGCCTGAAAAATTGATCACTCTTAATCGCAAAATCGATGTTTTGCGCGTGCTAACCCATCAAAAACAATCTGGCCAAAGTGCGGCGGTGCGCTCTGGCGTCAGGGCAGCGCGGGCACCTCTAGTGGCAACTTTGGATGGTGATGGTCAAAACAACCCCGCCGATATTCCAAACCTTCTTAAAGCCTATGGCGAGCAGGCCGCCGCAGATCCAAAAGTAATGATCTGCGGCCACCGGGCAAAGCGCCAGGATAGTTTCGTCAAACGCCTGTCTTCCAAGATTGCCAATGGCGTTCGTTCCAGCTTGTTGGGGGATTCAACGCCCGATACCGGTTGTGGTCTCAAAGTTTTTAGAGCCCAGGACTTTGTCGATCTGCCGAACTTTGATCACATGCATCGGTTTTTGCCAGCGTTGATGATCCGCAGTGGCGGGCGTGTCAGTTCAGTTGAAGTGTCCCATCGACCCCGTGAACGCGGCAAATCAAAATATGGCACCTTGGATCGGTTGTGGGTCGGCATCATCGATATGTTTGGCGTGATGTGGTTAAAACGCCGGGCCATTAATCCCGAAGTCGAGGAAGGCGCCGAAAAAAGAAAATGACGCCGAAGATTTTCCTGCGTGGTTTGATTATGATTGCCCTGCTGGTGGGCTTGGGTTTTTTGCTCAAATCTTCCGGCATTGGCGAAGTTATTGATAAAAACTGGATCGATGTTCATGTCCGCAATAATGGGCTTGAAGGTCAGTTATTGTTTATTACCGTTGCGGCTCTTTTGGCAGCTGTCGGCTTTCCCCGGCAAATTATCTCTTTTTTAGCAGGGTATGCTTTTGGCCTCAATCTGGGTGTTGTCTTAGCGCTGGCCGCCTGCGCGCTTGGCTGTGCGCTGGCTTTTTTCTTTGCCCGTATAATTGGACGCGATTGGGTGAAGTCAAAATTCCCGCGCCGTCTTGATAAAGCGGATCACTTCTTCAGTGCCAATACTTTCTCAACAACACTGTTGATCCGCTTTATGCCGGTTGGCAGCAACATCGTGACGAATTTAGTGGCGGGTGTGTCGGGGGCGAAAGCGCTCAGCTTTATCTCTGGCTCGGCGCTCGGCTATATCCCACAGACAGTAATTTTCGCGCTGCTTGGCAGCGGCTTTAACCTTGATCCCGAGTTCCGCATTACCCTGAGCGTGGTGCTGTTCTTAGGCTCGGTCGTGCTCGGTGTTTATCTCTACCGTAAATACAAACGCTCTGCCGTGCTGGGCGCAGACATCGACTGAATTAGTGCAACAACCATTCTTGATCAACCCGCCTAAACTCGCTGGGTTTGATCAGGCTGGCGCTCATGATCTTGGCCGAATGCAGCTTGCCCTCAAGATTTTTTTCCCAATGTAGTAGAAATTTTCTGACGGACGGAAAACTTGGCGCGATATCCATGGTTTGCCAGATAAAGGTTTGGAGTAGGCTGGGATGGTCCGGCAGATGATAGATCACTTCTGCCGTGGTCAGACGATAGCCTCTGAATTGCTGTGTGAACTGTTTATCTATTGAACTTGCATTCATAGCACCCTCATATGTGGTTGAAACAGATGTAAAAAAGCTTGAGCCGATTCGCTTAATTTTTCAATTAAAATCCGAGAATAAGGCAATAAAATGATTGTGAATCAAAGTATTAGCAGCCGTGTGATTAGAGTGCTGCCATTTTCACCGGCAAATTGTCGGTTTTATTCAGTGAATAGGCTTGACGTGGACGATTTGCGGACTATTTTCCTGGCAGTCTCGAAGCGAGAGTGCTAACTCTCGAAAAAAACAGGCCAGAAACATAACCTGAATTTTAAATTCATTACGATTTAGATTAATTGGAGGAAACAATGGGTTTTAGACCGTTGCACGACCGCGTCGTTGTTAGTCGCGTTGCAGAAGAAACAAAAACTGCTGGTGGCATCATTTTGCCGGATACAGCTCAGGAAAAACCATCTGAAGGCGTTATCGTCGCAGTTGGCAAAGGGATCCGCGGTGACGATGGTTCCGTTCAGCCCCTCGATGTCAAAAAAGGCGATCACGTCCTTTTTGGTAAATTTGGCGGCACTGAAATTAAAGTTGATGGCGATGACTTCACCATCCTTCGTGAATCCGACATTCTCGGTATTATCGAAGCCCCAAAGAAGAAATCAAAGAAGGCCGCTTAATTTAAGTCGGTCTTTTTCTATATGTATTTAACCGCTATGGAGATTTATTGAGATGGCGAAGGAAGTAAAATTTGAAGCAGAGGCCCGGGCAAAGATGCTCGCAGGCGTTGATACATTGGCCAATGCGGTCAAGGTAACCTTGGGTCCAAAGGGCCGGAACGTTGTTCTGGACAAAAGTTTTGGCGCGCCGCGTATTACCAAAGACGGTGTTACGGTTGCTAAAGAGATCGAACTTGAAGACAAGTTTGAAAACATGGGCGCCCAAATGGTGCGCGAAGTGGCCTCTAAGACCAATGACATTGCCGGTGACGGCACAACGACAGCGACCGTTTTGGCGCAAGCCATTGTCCGCGAAGGCTCAAAAGCCGTTGCCGCTGGCATGAACCCAATGGATCTCAAGCGCGGCGTTGATCTCGCGGTTGAAGCTGTTGTCGCTGATCTGGTTAAACGCTCCAAGCGGGTTAACACCAATGAAGAGATTGCCCAAGTCGGTACCATCTCAGCCAATGGTGACGCTGAGATTGGCGCGATGATCGCAGAAAGCATGGGCCGGGTTGGCAATGAAGGCGTGATCACGGTTGAAGAAAGCAAAAGCCTCAACTCAACACTCGATGTTGTTGAAGGCATGCAGTTCGATCGCGGCTATACCTCACCTTACTTTGTGACCAATGCTGAGAAAATGATCTGCGATATGGAAAACCCATATATCCTGATCAATGAAAGCAAGCTTTCCAGCCTGCAGCCAATTCTGCCGATCCTGGAAGCGGTTGTGCAGTCTGGCCGTCCTTTGCTTATTTTGGCAGAAGACATCGAAGGCGAAGCTTTGGCAACTTTGGTTGTTAACAAGCTGCGCGGTGGTCTTAAGATCGCTGCCGTTAAAGCGCCTGGCTTTGGTGATCGCCGTAAAGCGATGCTCGAAGACATTGCTATACTGACCGGTGGTCAGGTGATCTCAGAAGATCTTGGTATTAAACTCGAGAGCGTTACGCTCGACATGATGGGTTCCGCCAAGCGCGTCACCATCACCAAAGAAGAAACCACAATCGTCGAAGGTTCCGGCAAGAAGAAAGACATCGAAGGTCGTTGCAATCAAATCCGCAGCCAAATCGATGAGACCTCTTCTGACTACGATAAAGAGAAGCTGCAAGAGCGTCTGGCTAAATTGGCCGGCGGCGTTGCTGTTCTCAATATCGGTGGTGCCACTGAGGTTGAAGTTAAAGAACGCAAAGACCGGGTTGATGATGCATTGAACGCAACCCGCGCTGCTGTTGAAGAAGGCATTGTCCCTGGTGGCGGTGTGGCGCTTCTCCGGGCAACCAAAGCGTTGGATAAAGTCAATCCAGACAATGATGACCAAAAAGTTGGTGTTTCTATTGTCAGGCGTGCGCTTGAATCACCGGTTCGTCAGATCGCAGAGAATGCGGGTGTTGACGGTGCTGTTGTGGCCGGCAAGTTGCTGGAAAGCAAAGACGCCAAGCTTGGCTTTGATGCCCAGGAAGACAAATATGTCGACATGGTCAAAGCCGGTATCGTTGATCCGACTAAAGTGGTTCGGGCTGCCTTGCAAGATGCGGGCTCGATCGCTGGTCTGCTGATCACGACCGAAGCCATGGTTGCCGATAAACCATCCGAAGGAGGCGCACCTGCTATGCCAGCTATGCCTGATATGGGCGGCATGGGCGGTATGGGCGGCATGATGTAGGCCATCCACTATCTGATAAAGAATGGAGCTGTTTTGTTAACCTTGGAAAGTCCAAAGGTAAACCAAGGTTTGACAGAACGGCTCCCTCTCTTTATCGCTCACGTGCGTTACACAAGATTTTGTCCAAAAGTTACTTGAATTTTTGGAATATTTACGAAAAATGTGGCTCGAATTTTAATAGGCCACAATTGGGAATGGGGATACACCTGGGATGAGTGCTGAAGACACCATGATATCGATCAAGGGGCTGACCAAAGATTTCGGTCCGCTTCGCGCTGTCGATAATATTTCGTTTGATGTTAAAAAAGGTGAAGTGCTTGGTTTCTTAGGACCGAACGGTGCTGGTAAATCAACGACCATGAAAATGGTCACGGGCTATTTGCCGATTACATCCGGCCATGCCTCTGTCTGTGGGTATGATGTAGATGTACATCCGCTCGAAGCGAAAACCAAGATCGGTTATTTGCCGGAAGGTGCGCCTTTGTATGGCGACATGACAACAACCGGATTTTTGAACTTCATTGCAGAAATTCGCGGCCTCGCTGGCGCTGAAAAACAAAAACAAGTCGCCTTTGCGATTGAGAAACTGGAATTACAGCCGGTGATGAACCGACCGATTGATACGCTCTCCAAAGGTTTTAAACGCCGCGTTGGATTTGCCCAGGCAATTTTACATGATCCCGAAGTCCTCGTTCTGGATGAGCCAACCGATGGCCTCGATCCAAATCAAAAACATCAAGTGCGCGAACTCATCTCAGAAATGGCTAAAGACAAAGCCATCGTTATATCGACCCACATTCTTGAAGAGGTCGAAGCCGTTTGCACACGCGCCGTCATTATTGCCGAAGGTAAAATCGTCTTTGACGGCACACCTGCCGAGCTTCGCGAGCAATCGCCGAACGATCATATCGATGTGGTGTTCCGCAAGCTCACGCTGGCTAGTTAATTAATTCTGTTTAAAGGGAGACTACCGGACAATGCACAATTGTTGGGTCATTATTAAAAGAGAGTTAGGCGCGTATTTTTCGACGCCGCTCGCTTATGTCTTTATCGTTATTTTTCTGGCCATGAGTGGCGCGCTCACGTTTTTCATGGGTGCCTTTTTCGAACGCGGCCAGGCAGATTTAGCGTCATTTTTCAGCTTCCATCCGTGGCTGTATCTTTTCTTGATCCCCGCCGTCTCAATGCGGCTTTGGGCGGAAGAGCGTAAAACCGGCACGGTTGAGTTGCTGCTGACCTTACCAACGCCAACCTGGGTGATTGTTATCGGTAAGTTTGTTGCGGCTTGGGCCTTTATCGGCATAGCGCTTGGCTTAACTTTCCCACTTTGGATTACAGTCAATTATCTTGGCAGCCCCGATAACGGCGTAATTTTCGCAAGCTACCTTGGCAGCCTTGTGATGGCCGGTGGGTACCTAGCAATTGGCTCTTGCCTCTCTGCTGTGACTAAAAACCAGGTGATCGCGTTTATTCTGACGGCGGTCGTCTGTTTCTTATTTCTGATGAGCGGCGTTGAATTGGTGCAGAGCTTCTTCCAAGGCTGGGCGCCATCATTCGTTTTGGAGGCCCTCGGCTCGATGAGCTTCTTAACTCATTTCAATACCATTATTCGTGGCGTGATCGATCTTAGAGACATTGTCTTCTTCGGCTCGATCATCGGTGTTTTCCTTTATGTCAACGCCGCCGTCATCGACTTAACCCGAGGATCGTAAGGTAGCCCCATGCAAGCATTAGACAACATGGACCGTAAAAAGCTGACGATCGCCGGATTGGTAGTCGCTGCAATATTCCTGTTCTTTATCAACATCTGGTCGTCGCTCGAAATTCAAACAGCGCAGCTCGATTTGACGGAAAACAAACTCTACACTCTGTCCGATGGCACCAAAGAAGTCATGAAGTCGATCGATGAGCCAATCACCTTCCGGCTTTATTATTCGCCGACATTTGGTGAGATCAGCCCACCGCATGGTAATTACTTCAGGCGTGTGCGGGAATTGCTTGAGCATTTTGCCGTGGTGTCTGATGGCAAGATCAATCTCAAGATCATCAATCCGGTTTCATTCTCCGTCGAAGAGGACGAAGCGGTTAAGTTTGGTATCCAAGGCGTGCCGCTCGACCAGTCGGGTGAGCTTGGCTATTTCGGCATGGCCGCTGTCAACAGCACCGATGACCGTAAGGTTGTGCCGTTCTTTAATCCTCAACGTGAGCAATTTCTTGAATATGATCTAACACGTTTGGTGTTTGAACTGGCCGAACCAAAGAAAAAGAAAATTGGCCTGATCACCTCACTGCTGATCGAATCTGATCCGATGCTGCAATATAAGCCATGGCCTATTATGACACAGGTCACGCAGTTCTTTGACGTGAAGTCGATAGATAGCGCGGCGGCTAAGATTGATGACGACATAGATGTGCTTCTCGTGGTTCATCCAAAGATTCTCGAAGAGAAGCTGATGTATGCCATTGATCAGTTTGTCATGCGGGGCGGCCGCTTGTTGGTCTTCCTCGATCCACAAAATGAAACCGCTCGGATGACACCTAGAGCGCCTCCAGGGGCAGGTTCGTCTGAGCTTAAGAAATTATTTGATGTCTGGGGCATCGAATACGACGAAGATAAATTCGTTGGTGACCGTACCCGCGCCATTCGGGTTCAGGCACCGGTTAAAGGCCGCGACGTTATTGCCGATTATCTCTCTTGGGGTATCTACGACAAACGGGCGATCAATGAGAAGGATGTTGTAACCGGTCAATTGACAGCGATTTCACTTGCCAGTGCGGGTACGCTTGAGCTTAAAAAGGGCTCGGCACTTAAAATGATACCCTTGCTGCAAACCAGCAAAATCTCGCAGCGTATTGATGCGGAGCTTGTTCGGGGTGAGATTAATCCCGAAGCCATCCTGAAGCAGTTTAAATCTGAGAATAGAAGCTTCACCATTGCAGCGCGCTTTAGCGGCAAGGTTAAATCAGCTTTCCCAGATGGTCCGCCAAAACCCAAAAAAGACGCCAAGAAAAAAGACGATGACAAGAAGCCGGTTAAGTTAGCGCCTCATATGAACGAGTCTAAAGCCGATCTCAACATGATCGTCATGGCAGATAGTGACATGTTGTCGTCGCGTTTTTGGGTACGGGAACAAGACTTCTTTGGCAAAAAAATCCAAACGCCGGTTTCCAACAATGCCGACTTCCTGGTGAACTCACTGGAAAATCTGGGTGGTAGCCAGGCTTTGATCTCGCTACGGAGCCGGGGTCTTTCGGTACGTCCGTTCCACACCATTCAGGATCTGAAAAATGATGCGGAAGACAAATACCGGAAAACCGAGCAGCAGCTCACAGCCAAGCTGAAAGACCTGCAAGGTAAGCTGCAGGGCTTGGGCAAAATTAATCAAGGCAAGGGTAAGGTTGTCCTGACGTCAGCTCAACAGAAAGCCTTCGCTCAATTCCAGGCAGAGATGTTGGATGTGCGTAAGAAATTGCGTGATGTTCAATTGGCCTTGCGCAAAGATATTGAGCAGCTCGATACCAAACTTAAAATTCTAAACATTTGGACCATGCCGCTGGTTATCGCGGTCGTGGCAATTATCTTGGCCATTTTCCGTCGCCGGCGTTACAGCCAGCAAACGGCTCAAGGTTAAGGGAGTAATCAGATATGAATCCTAAAGCTTTTATCGGATTTACCGCCGTAACCGCAATTGTTGTTGTCGCTGCTGGCTTTTCTATAACGTCTCGCTATTCCGTACACAAAGTGGGTCTGCAAGATAAGCCCGTTTTGCCCGGCTTCGCTGATAAGGCAAGCACGGTCTCAGAAATTATTGTTCAAGATGCCAAAAAAACCATTACCGTAAAACGCCAAGGCGATAAATGGGTGATGGCAGACCGGCAGAACTATGTGGCGTCAAACGAAGTGCTCAGTGATATGTTGCTGGGGCTGTCTGAGTTGCGCCTCCGGGAAGCCAAAACCAAAAAGCCAAACCTGTATGAGCGCCTTCAAGTCGAAGATCTCAAAGGCAAGAAAGCAAAGTCTATTTTGCTGACGGTCAAAAGTAAAAGCGGCGAGCTAGCCAAGCTTATCCTCGGCAAAGTAAACGCTGATGTTGTTGGTCCGTCCAATGTTGGCCGCTATATTCGCAAACCCGGTGAGGCACAATCCTGGCTCGCTTCCGGTCGCTTGGATGTGCCTGGCGATATCAATAAATGGGTAAAGCCTGAATTTCTTCATGTTGCCAGCAAGCGCGTCTCAAACGTAAAAGTGCGCCAAGCCGATGGCTCGGAAATGATTGTCAGCCGCGCCGGCAAAGAGAAATTTAAGATCGATAATATGCCGGAAAAACTCGTCGTTGAGTATCAATCCGATATCGACAATATGGGTGATGGCTTGGACAAACTGGAACTTGAAGATGTGAAGGCCGCTGGCCAGATCAAATTCCCCGCCGACAAAACCCTGACCACTGAGATCAAAACCAATGACGGGCTGATCGTTGATGTAAAGATGGTCGACGTAGATGACGGCCATTTCTGGGCAGCGCTTTCCGCTAAAACGGCGGATACTGCCAGCGCAGCGGTCAAAAAAGAAGCTGCCGCCCTCAATGCTAAATTATCTAAATGGGTCTACGAGCTCCCAGCGCATAAATACCGCTACATGAGCCGTAAATTTAGTGATGTGCTGAAAGATCCTTCAAAGGATAAAAAGAAAAAGTAAGCGTACCTGGTACATTTAAAATTAAAAAAAAGGCCGCTTTCGAAGCGGCCTTTTCTTTTGCGAAATTTAAACCTTACATCGACTGAAAGGCTATCAGCGCAGCGGCGCGTGAGGCTTTGGCAGCACCTTCATCATAGCCGGGCTTATAAGGCATGCTGAAATTGTGCTCTACGCCTTCATAAACGCCGATATCAGTCTTTGGATGATTGGCATGAGCGGCCTTGATGGCATTGATTTCATCGGTTGGAATAACTGGATCCTCCGCGCCGAAATGGAGGCTCATGGGGCACGTGATTTTATCGGTCTCGTCCAAATGCATGCCCATACCGGCACCGTGATAGGATGCGCCTGCATCAACACCAAGTCGTGCCGCGCTGAGATGTACGTAGCGCCCGCCGAAGCAGAATCCGAGAATGCCCGCTTTACCATTACAATCTGAACGGCCCCTGAGATCGCCCAGAAGATCTTCAATATCCTTCATGCCCTGATCAGGGTCAAAGTCGTTCATACGACCGAAGGCAACGTCCATATCTGCTGTCGGGCCAGGAACTTGGCGCCAAAATATATCTGGAACTGAAACGACAAATCCGTCAGCTGCCCAAGCATCGGCAAGTTCTTTCATTTCATCATCAACGCCAAAAATAGCGGTAATGACCAAAATACCGGGGAAAGGACCATCGCCCTCCGGCTTGGTCAAATAACCGCTGAATTTTTCTCCGTCGCGGGTCGTGTATTCAATTGTACTGCTTGGCATATTTCTTACTCCCTAAAGTTTGTTGCGTTTTTATAGTTTAAAGACCGGCAACCTGCTCTAATGTTGTGCCTTGCTGTCTTTGTCTTTCGTGATTTTCTTCTACTGCTTTTTGAACATCCGGTGGAACCATTAATTCGCTCTCAAATTCAGGTTGCTTGCGCAGTCGCCAGAACCATTCATTGAGTTGGGGGTGCAGTCGTTCTAATGGATAGCCGCATCGAACCAGCCGATTGATGTATATTACCCAGGCGATATCAAGAATGGAAAGCGTATCGCCGAGCAGATAAGCATTATTCTGCACGCGTTCATTCAATCCGTCGAGAGCCGTCTTAAACCTTCCGGTAGATATTCTGACCGCCTCATCGGTGATGCCTTCGGTGCCGGCTGTTTCCCAAAACTCCAGTTCCCGATCTTTGTGGCTATCTTTTTCGCCGCCTACCGTTCCGGATCCCCAATTGCGATAATTCTCAAGTGTTTCATCCGAGCGGGGTTTCTTGCCACGCGGTTGAGTAAAGCGAAAGGTCAGGGTGCGGAGGTCTAAATGCAGATCATCTTCATGATGCAATAATTCGCCGATCTGCCCTTCCATTCCCGCCGGAATTAAACGGACATCAGGGAAGCGTTCTTCGAGCAGCAAAAGAATATCGTTGCTTTCGATATGCACCTCACCGTCATGAATGAGGGTTGGTACCAATCCTCTCGGATTAATGCCGAGATAATATTCGGTGTAGTTGTCACCGGCGCCGAGGTTGATGTGATGCGATTCCCACGCAATATTTTTTAAGTTGAGGGTAATGCGGGTTTTCTGTGAGCAGGACGAACTGGCAAAGTGGAACAGATGAAGACCTTGCCAATCGAGCACCTCTTTGGTTTGGATATCGCTGTCAATAAGTTGAACCATCTATGCCTTGCCAGTTTTTAAATTACACCCTTGTTTCTTAGCTCATCGCAGGCGGCAACATCAAGACCCAGTAATTCCTCCAACACTTCATCAGTGTGTTCACCCAACATCGGTGGCGTGCGGCGGTAGGTCACGGGTGTGCCGGACATTTTAATCGGGCTGCCGATCATTTTGACAGGCTGATCTCCGGCCGCCGGATGGTTCATCTCAATTTCCATTTCGCGGGCCTGGACTTGTGGATCTGCAAAAGCCTGATCAATACGATTGATGGGACCGCTGGCGATCTTGATCTCATCCAGGCCTTCAAGCCAATAATCTGATGGTTTTTGGCGCGTCACTTCATTGAGGATCTCAGTCAGTTCATCACGGTTGCGCACCCGCATGTCGTTGGTTTTGAATTTCTCATCTTGGGCGAGTTCGGGGCGCTCAATATAGTCGCAGAAGCGCTCAAATTGCGCATCATTGCCGACCGAGATAATGACGTTGCCGTCGGTGGTCGGGAAGACCTGATAGGGGACAATATTGGGATGAGCATTGCCCAGCAGGCCGGGCACCTCACCAGAGGTCAGATAGTTAAGTCCTTGTATCGATAGCGTGGAG
>Ga0233430_1003683_pt1 | contig 15152 bp, 11 predicted proteins | sample SI_118_April2016_2_FD_179883 | JGI IMG/M metagenome (GOLD analysis project Ga0233430, IMG submission 179883) | Seawater microbial communities from Saanich Inlet, British Columbia, Canada - SI_118_April2016_150_MG | ecosystem: Environmental > Aquatic > Marine > Inlet | place: Canada: British... | reverse complement strand
TCCCCGGTCATCATATTCAGCAGGGGCGGGATTCACTCTCCCCCCTTGCTCATCCTGTCCAGGATTGAATCCCTAGTTGGTTGCGAAAGAGTGTATAAAAATGGACTCTGTCGTTCTTAGGGGATCGTACAAAAATAACTTGGCATAAACTGTCCGCAAAAGTTCCATAAAGACTGGACATTTGGCAGACAAAATGCCAAGTCAACGCGTTTCCTTTACATTGATGGGAAACACTTGATTAATTTTTGAGCCGACCCTTAATCGATGTAGAGATTGAAGAATAGAGGAGCACCTCTACGTTTTAATTTGATGGTGAACTCTCGCTCATTGCGAAGTTTCTTAAACATGCCCATTACTTTTTCCATGCTGTCCAGCGGGTCCCCGTTAATCTCTTCGATAACATCGTTGTTTTTCAGCCCCAGTTTCTCATAGAGACTTCCTTTATCGATCGCTTTAACTTGATAACCGTGGTGTTTCCCCTTTCTGAAATAGGGAACCATTCTTGCCTGGTTCATCAATTTGGCAAAGTTATTCAGCTGGCTGTCCACCTCACTGGATGAAATGCGAAAGTTTTTGCCGTCGGTTGTATATGTCGATGCGGAACGGGCTGCGGTTTTCTGTGAGACCCTCTTTTTTGCGCTTGAGACAGGCGTCTTGCCACTGGGAAGGGTTTCTTCTTGATAGGTCAGCACACCGACCTCGTCATTCAACTTAAGGAAGACCTTCTGCTGGTTTTGTCCGATTGTAATTCTTTTGACGATGGCCTGGGTTTCAAAAACCGGGTCGTTGATTCCAAATACGTCTTCCCGCTTCTCTTTTATGTTCTTAATGACACAAATCGTATATCGTTTTTGCACTCGGCTGACCCCCACCAGCTGAAGGTTTGACATAATCTGCTTCAAATCTTTTCCGGGAGCGGCGGTAATGATCTCAGGCACGTCGATCAGTTTCTGGCTGCTGACCTCGGCATTGAAAATGTTATAGGTGATAATCGGTTCGAATTCATCAATTTTGATCGGCCGAGCCATTTTCTCAGCCATGGGAGGACGAAATTTGGATAATTGAAAGGGAATCTCCAGAAACTGTTTTTCAAAAATCCCAGCTGAGAAAATCCCGGCAGTGACACAAAGTAGACCGGCTGCCAACCAGTTGAACATTAAGAGCAGACGGGGTAAAGGGAGGAGACTTTTTAGCTTGTATAATGTCGTCTGTAAATTCATTTTTGCCTACTCTCCAGAATGCAATATTTTTACCTTGAAGCAGGGATCTGTATCGATTATGGGTTCCCTATTTGTTTCTGCCAGCGGATTCCCTGATAGGTTTTTCGTTGCGCCATCCGGTTTTGTATCTCCTGGGCAGGCCTCAGGCGTTCAGAGGTCCACTGTGGAGCTATCAGACCGCTGTCTGAGCTTGCATAAGCAGCCAATCGCTGTATGGGGATCTCTGGAGATAAATGCTCCAGAAAGAGGATCACCCTATCTGCATATGTGTCCAGATCCAATGGTTGAAACTGCTGTTTGTGATAGTAACTCTCCAGCGGTGTGTTCCGCAACACATGAAGATTATGGAGTTTGACACTGTCTATCGGTAACTCATTGATTAGCTGCGCTGTTTCGATGATTTCTCCTTCCGTTTCCCCAGGCAGACCGAAAATTAGATGAATGCCTACATGAACGCGGGTCTGCTCACGCAAGGCGCGAATCGCTCTGATCGATTGTGCCGCTGTATGACCTCTTTTTAAGAAGTGCAGCTGTTTATCGTTAAAGCTCTGAACTCCTAGCTCCACTGAAATAAAGGATTGTTCAGCAAAACGTTTGAAAAGATCAAAAACCTCTGACGGGAGGCAGTCCGGCCTTGTTCCGACAATAATACCATAAACCTGCTGTTGATTTAGAGCAAGCCTCATGTTGCTTTCCAACTCTGAAATTCGTGTGTAGGTATTGCTGAAAGCCTGAAAATAGACCAGAAACTTGTTGACCTTGAATCGTTCCGTCAGATGTGCTCGGTTTTGAACAATCTGAGCTTCCAGTGAAAGATCCTTTGTTTGATGAACCCCCGCAGATCCCCATTCATCGCAGAATATACAGCCACTACCGTCAGTTCCCTGCCGGTTCGGGCAAGTGTTGGCAACGCTGACCGCGATTTTATAGACTTTTTCTCCAAACTGCTTTTTATAAAACCGGCTGATGGAATAATAGCGCTGTCCGTTTTGATCAGGAAACGTCGTCATAGGCACTGTGCTCTCTTCTGCGACGGCTTGTGTATATCTCACCGGTACCCGTCGTTATGATTTCATACAGAATGGCGGTTTTCCCTTCCTGTTTACGAAGTATTCTGCCCAAACGCTGCACATGTTCTCTGACGGTAGATGTGCCAGAGATCACCACGGCGATATTTGCTTCCGGAACATCCACTCCTTCATTGAGCACCCGGGAATTAACCAGAAAAGGCCACTCCCCGGAACGGAAGTTCTCTAAAATGGTTTTTCGTTCTTTGGCTTTTGTCTCATGGGTAATTAGGGGCAGCAAAAAGAGAGCGCTAATAAAATAGGCTGTTTTGTTATCATTGGTAAAAATCAAGATTCGAGAATGATTGTGCCTTAACAGAATCCGGGTTAATTCAGCCATTTTGTTTTCAGCTGAAAGGGAAATTTGTTTCTGGGTTGCAAAACTTTGAAGGGCTGCTCTCCCCTCTGCTGAGCGGTAACTGTACATCACAAATTTTTCCCATGAGTTTTTTCGGCCAAAAAGATTTGGTACCTTATCCCGAAACGCTTGATAAATACCCCGATGATGATCGTATTGCTGACGCTCATCATCCGTCAATTCCACCTCAATGGTTTGAATTTGATAAGGGGCCAGAAAATCACCGGAAAGTTGTTGGATTTGCCGGCTGTAAACGACGGGGCCGATCAGATCGTGCAGAAGCTGCTGACGTTCCGGTTCAATGCTGGGCGTTGCAGTCAACCCCAGACGATACGGGGCAATATAGGATTGTGCCATTAATGAATAGGCCGGAGAAGGTAGATGATGGCATTCGTCAAAAATAATCAGGCAAAATCGGTTTCCCAGATTTTCAGCGTATATACGGGCAGAGTCGTAGGTTGAAACTGTCAAATCTTCAATTTCTGAACTCCCACCACCCAACAGTCCGATTGGACACTGAAACCACTCTTCCAGATTTTTCTGCCATTGTAGGATCAGGTCGATTGTCGGGGCCAGTATCAGAGTTGATCGTTGAATTTTTTCGATCATCATCGCAGACAGGTAGCTTTTTCCTGTTCCGGTCGGCAGTACGGCAATGCCGCGTTTTGAACGACTCCAGGCATTTAAGGCATCTGCCTGGAAGTCGAATGGCGTAAAAGATGATTTCAGAGACAGTTTCAAGGTATTGTAATTTGGCGTGGAATCTGAATAGTCAATTCTGCTAAGATACAGGTGTCGGATGAGCTCATAATACCGATAAGCATGACAGCGAAAATATCCACTGCGGGAATCCCATCGCAGCCAGGTGAAAATCTGTGCCAACTCTGGGTATTGCCTGCAGGAGACCAGCAGTGTACCTCGTTCAAACCGAATTTCTACGGCAGGTGTTTGATTCAGGTTCGACTCGGGATGATTCACTTCTTTTCAAGAGGGTAGGTATTTTAATAAACAAAAACGATGGAAGATAAAAAACACAAGGTACAAATCGCTCATGAAGCGATCATGCTCAGCAAAACAATTTCAGAAAAACAGAGTATTAAAATAACATTTCTGGATGGGGAGTACTTGATCGATCAACTGAGATGGCATACGATCAGTAGTCTAGGGCTGAAAAACGGCAAAGTCGTCAACAAGAACGCTATCAAATATTGGGAAGTTGCTGATGATCAATAAACAGTCTTTCAAGGATCGACAAGACCAGTTTCCCCACAGAAGTGATCGAGGCGGCAAAAATTTCACTAGACAAGAGCAAAACAAGCCAATTGACCTCATAGACAACATCCAATGACTCTGGTTTTTCGATGGCTGCTAGAAACAAATAACCATGAATGAAACGAAAATACAAGACACGATGCAAATATCAGACACAAATAACAGCTTGAAAAGTCCCGCAAATGCTTTGAGTGCGCACGAAATCATGAAAATTAGAGATAACAACGGAACCGTGCGAAAACCCTTGATGGAAAAGGAGTCATTCAAACAGAAAGCGTTTTTCTGGGGTGGTATGGTTCTATTTTTCATGGGCATTACGCTTTTCATTTATCTGTTTTATGCCTTCCTGGCCTTCGACTGGGAAAGTAGTGGGTTGGATTTTTTCCAGACAGTTTTATCTACCAATCCACAAAATGTCAGTTCGGCAATCGGTGGCTATATCGAATTGTTGGCGGCTATCCTGGGGATTATGATAACAGTGGTGGCCATCGTCCTGCAACTGGCGGCGCAACGGTATGGAACCAGCTTGATCGACCTGTTTCTCTCAGATTTTGTCAACCGCGCCTACTTTATTCTGTTGGTCTGTTCACTATTGTATGCCATCCTGATTGTATTTGCCATCAAACAGACATTTTTCCCCAATTTTGCTATCGAGATATTGCTGTTCCTGACTCTGGTTGAAATTGCACTGTTGGGTCCCTATTTTCTTTTTGTTTTCCGTTTTCTGACACCAACCAATCTGCTGACGTCCATCCAGGAGGCGAATAAACAGTCTATCATTCATGCTATCTCTCAGGACGATTTACCCAATCTGAAGAAGTACCAGAGCGAGGTTGCCAGCTCTCTGGAGCAGGTGACAGACACTGCCCTCAGCGCCAGTACCCAGATGGATAGAAACCTGGGTTTGATGGCAATCGATCAGATCCGGGAGATGCTTTTGGACTATGCGGAGCATAAGGAGCACCTGCCCAGTGATTGGTTTAATGTCTCTTCTGAGCATTTTATCGCCATTTCATCTGAATTTTATGGGGAGATTTGTGAAAACAGGCTCTGGGTGGAGACCAAAAGTTTTATGGATATGGATCTGATCTTTAAAAACTGTATCAACAATATGCCGGATGCGATCAGCGCCATTGCCTATAACACGCGCATTATTGGGGAATCCGCGATTAAGCATCAGGATGATTATCTGCTGGAGATGGCAGTCAAATTCTATAATACGTTTATTCGTGTGTCTATCAATAACAAAAACGTGCGGGCTATCTTTAATCTTTTTTATCAATACCGCCTGCTGGCTGAATCTGTTTTCGAATATGACACGAAATTGGCTGAAAAGATCCTTTCATATTTCAAATACTACGGTGAATTTTGCCTCGGACAGGGGTTGGGATTTGTCCTTTTTACGGCGGCATTTGATCTGGGGGGTATGGTCGCAACTGCCTATGATAAAAAACTTGAGAATATAAAGGATCTGCTCCTGATTTTCATGACCGTTGAGGATACCGTCGATAAACAGAAGGATATGTTCGTCTATACGGGAATACGGAATGCCCAGTTAATACTGGCAACCTATCTTCTGTCCCAGGGTGATGACGCCTTGTTGCCCGTTGTGGTGGAGGATTTGAAAGAAGAATCCCTGTCACAGCTGATAAAATGGCGGGACGGTCTGCTTGCCGTGAAGGACCGTAAGTTTTTCGAAATCACCGATCGCGGATATACCTTCGAGTACATTGATGAAAACCAGAAAGAGTTTCTCAAGTTGTTCTATGAAGAATATATTCTGTCCCAACCTGAGGTATTCAAACAGGAAACCTGAGAACCTATTGTACGATCCCTAACACCAACGGCCGGAATGGTACACCAATGATGAGAAATAGACCTTTCTTCCTGATAATGATAACACTCTGCTGGATGCTTCTGGCAGGACCGGTAAATCTTTCCGCCCAGCCGAATAATTATGAGGCGCAATTGATCAAAGAGAATATCCTGAACGATTTTCACATTCTTATCGATACTTGGAAAGAGGAGCTCTACTTTGAAATGTATCAGTTAGGAGACAGTCGGAGTAAGAGTATTCTGTCACAGGGCGAGTTTGCCCAGCGCATGGTCGACCTTCAATGGAAACCATCTTTGGATGCGCTTAAAAATGTAAATGTACAAATTATCTATCGGAATTTATCGGCCATCCATTTCGATCAGCAATTTGAGAACAAGGTCAATCTTACCCAGACACTCTGGAAGCGCATGATATTTTCCACGGTTCTGGAAAGTAAAACCTGGAAATTTGATCTGAAGCAGCTGATCAACATCCCATACGAGGGGCGTTTGATCGACCCGGCTGAAGAGCAGAAAAAAGCCGAGCAGGCAAAAGCAGTCGCGGAGAAAGAGCAACAAGAACAAGCGCCAGCTGGCGCAGCACAACCGCAAGCAGCACAACCGCAAGCAGCACAACCGCAAGCAGCACAACCACAAGCAGCTCAACCGCAACCATAACAGGCATTGTCTCAAATCCTTTGCCGTGCTATCTTTTTCATGATAACTGTGTCCCATTCCCAATTTCAGGCACTGTCTATTCCGTTAAAACTATAAGAGCAACTAAAATGACAATCGATGATTCAATCGAAACCCGGTTCCTACTTGGTAGTGTGATGCAGATTGCAGTGCTGACTCATGCGACTGCTTTCAAGGACCGGGATGTAGAGCAGTTTTTCCGTCTGGTAGAAGACGGGGCAGGATTTGCCGAGACAGCTCTGGCGCCACTAAATCGGTCTGGGGATGAAAATGGGGTCTCTTTCAAGAACCGTAGTGCCAAACTTCCCAAGGGTTTTAAGAGTGCCTGGAAGAATATCCAAAAAGGGAATTGGCAGAATATCTGTCGTGGTATGGGGCCGGATGGTCAACCGATTCCTGAGTCTGTGGCGATTGGGATTCAAGAGATTTTTTTTGCTGCAAATCCAGCAATTTATTATACGTTGGCATCAACGATCCAGGTTGGGAAACTGATTCAACAGTATGGTGACGAAAAACTGACTTCAATCTTCAGAGAAAAACTGTTTAGCTGCGAATGGTCGGGAGCGCTGGGCTTGTATGAATACGGTGACACACACCATTTAGAGCACCCTCGGACCGCCGCAGTGCAGAAAAAGGGCTATTATTCGATTACGGGCTTGAAAGAGCGGGTCATAGCCGGAGATCATGATCTGAACGAAAATCTCATCTACCTGATCACCACGGGTTTAGAGACGGGTAAAAAAGGAGAGAACAAAATTGGTTTAATGGCTGTGCCACGCTTTCGCCTTGAAGATGGCCAAATGGTTGATAACGGCGTGCGGGTGGAAAGTGCTTATGCAACGACAGGTTTGAAAGGGGTTCCTTGCTGTAAAATCAGTTTTGGATCCGATAAAGAGTGCCGTGGTTTTCTGCTCGAAAATCTCAGCACAGATCCCGAAGCTGTTTTCAGTGTCCTGGAGGACTGGTATGCACAGTTCACGCTGCATAGTGTCGCCCAGACCAGAAACGCTTGTTTTGATTTGAAAGCCTACAGTTGCCAGTCTCAACCCAATGATTCCACACCGAGTCGCGATCTGGAATTGAGTCTCACGCCAGTGCTTATCCACCTCAAATCAGTTTACGAAGGGTTGCAGGGGGCCATCCACATGTCGGCCTTTTATCTTGATTGCATTCAACACGGTGCTGAAGGTCAACGGGAATACTTTTCTGATCTTCTCACGCTGTATAGATCCATATTCAAATCTTACGGATCTGTCAGCAGTATCGAAGCTCTGGCAAAAGGCCTTCGCCAGGGGGGAGGGATTGCCTTCGACCCGGAATCAATCATTGAACAGAGCTTCCGAGACCTGCATACGGGAATGCTGATTGGACCGGACGAAAACAGGGTCGCAGAGCTGTTTCTGGATCAGATTCTGCCCAGTAAAAAAGGCAGACTCTTCAGCCAGCTGCTGAAGCAATTTGAAACCATCGACGCTCATCTTGTCATGTCCGAGTCATTGATCGAAACAATTGCCATCTGGCGTGACTATATTGGCGGATTGATTGTACTATTCGGTGACATTATGGAAGGGCAAAAACAGGCTGACAATCGCATTTCCGGCCTTTATGCGAAACAGATACTAAAACTCTTTGGTGATGTGATCGTTTGCTATCACCTGATTATACAGGCAATTGAAGCAGAACGAATCCTAGCTGAAGAGGGGGCCAACTTCTACAATTTAAGACAGGAGGTGGCCAGGGATCCTGCTTTTGAAAAGTGGTACAATAAGATCTTGACAGCTGAATTCTTTGTGGTGCACATCTTATCGCTTCAGGAGAGTACGATCCGGTTGATACAAAAAAGACCGCAGGCCACGCTTGAACTGATCTAAACCCTGGCCCAACTGAAGATTGACTACAGATAGAGAAGAATTCCAAAAGAGCTGACTTTGGATGAGTGTTCGCCAAAGCTGAAGTAAACCTGTTCAATTCGGATCCGCCATGAGTTCAGAATCAAATCGATTCCAATCTTGATAAATGGCACATCCGCTTCATAAATCCATTCACCACCACCGGTCGTAATTTTCTCCGTCTCACGGGTCATCCCAATACCAGCAAACAGTCCGGCCAGCTCTCTTTCGAGATGATAGTTCACTCCCACTCTTTGTTCCTTCATCTCAATTTTGGCAGTGGTACCATTCATGACAGCCGCGTATTCAGTTAGAATATCCGATTCATATTGGTATGATACCTGTTCCAACTGAAAAGCGAATTTTTCATAAATAAGACCAATGCTTGCCGATTGACCGGTAATGGTTTTATTGATTACCGGTTTGAATTTCAGTTCGGCCCCGGAGGCATTTTCATATTTTTGTTCGCCTGTCGATAGTTTCGGCATGAGATGGTGAACCCCCAACTCCAGATCCCAGGCATTCGCTGTCTGTTGATTGATCAGCAACAGTAGTATCAAGATACCCAGATATTTCAGAAATAGTGGTATACTGTGGTTTGAGGCTTTTCTGGTCCTGTAATCAATGCTCGCTGTCATTTTCACAGTGTCAATTTGAAGTGGGTAGGATACTATCGTCACCTAGTAAAGATATTTATTACATACAGGTCTAAAATTAACTTTGCAAAATTCCCGCCTAATCGGAGATTTGAGACTGTTTTCTTGCGGGTAGATCGTATGCACTGCAAAAAAAAATCCGATTTTTTTCATTCTGTTCTTGTTCCACGGATGACTGTGAGGGGTTATTTGCTGTTATACCTTTGAGATTGATCAGTCCATAAATTGGTTAAAAACGCCATTAAACCAACATTTTGCTGCCTGAATGAAAAGTACTAATTGACAAAGGCCTCAAAAGTTTTTAATTTTAAAGATTGATTGTACTAATATTACAAATAAAGAGGAAAAATGAAGAGAACATTTCAGCCGAACAATCGCAGGCGAAAGATGAAGCATGGTTTTCGTAAGAGAATGTCTACCAAGGCAGGACGAAACATCATCAAAAACAGAAGAAGAAAAGGACGAAAAGTACTGAGTGCATAAGCAAAAAAGGAAGAGACATGGCTTTTCCGGAAAACACAGGCTGAAGAGTAGAAAATCCATCGATCTTCTGTTTCAAAAGGGTCGGTATCAATCCTGTGGATTCCTTAGGTTTCGTTATCTTCTGCAAACATACGGTTATGCAAGGGTTGTGATAACGATCTCCAAAAGGGTTGGAAGTGCACCAATCAGAAACCGGCTCAAACGTCTGATCAGAGAAGCGTTGCGCCTTTCCAACCATCTCCAGCATCGATCAATAGATTGCGCTGTTTTTATCACCAGTCCTTTAAAAAAAGTACCCTCTTTGACTGAGATCCAAGAGATGATCGAACATCTTTTTACCCATCTGCCCGATGAATCCACTTAGAGAACTGAATCGATTTTTACGCGCGCCTTTTCTCTTTGCTATCTGGCTCTATCAAAAAGTGATCTCTCCATTTCTCAGACCATCCTGTATTTACTACCCCAGCTGTTCGGAATATTCAAAACAGGCTCTGCATAAGCACGGGATTTTCTGGGGCATTTATCTTTCGGTTACCAGACTGGTACGCTGCCATCCTTTTCATGAGGGCGGTGTGGATGAGGTCCCCGATTCAATATCATTCAAGACAATCAGGAATAATGGATAGAAATTTTTTATTGGCGTTTATCATCTCAACCATCGCCATCTTCGTCTATTACACGCTCTTTCCACCTCCGGAAAACACCCAGACCGATAAGAGTCAAACCCCCAGCCAGATTGTTGAAAAGGTTGAGACCTCAAAAGAGATTTCCGGACCCGTATCCGAGGCAGCGGTTCAACCGCAGCCGGTGCAGGTAGAAAATGCCCAGAGGAAAACAATTACTGTCGAAAATCGTTTTTATGCGATCGAAATCGACTCTCAAGATGGTGCAGTAAAGAGTTTTTTCCTGAAAAATCACAAACATGCGCTTGAACCCCATTTCGATATTGTGGATTGGGGAAAGTCCCTGTTTACGGGGAAAAAGAAGGAACTCCAGCCTTATGACCCGAATCTTCTGGTTAATATGGTGGGCGACCTGTCCGCTGAGAACAGAGTCTGGAAAATCGATACTGGAACAGAGGGGACACCCGTTAATTATCATGCTTCCCGTGAAATGATCTCAGTGAGGGGGACTCCAGAAAAACTGACCCTGCAGGGGGTTACATCGTCGGGACTTGAGATATATAAAACGCTGGTCTTCAACCCGGATTCCTACCAGATCGAAATGGAGGTCAAGGTGTTGAATCGGACCCGTGCAGCCCAGAAGATCTCACCCCGTATAAATTTCGGAGCAGGCAGCGTTTCCATTGACCGCGAGGCGATGCCCAGGCCCAAAGTCGGTATGTCTTATATCGAGGAGGATTTCGACACCTATGACGAGGGAGATTTTGAAGAGGGCGTCAAAATCGAAAATCCCCTCTGGGTCGGGATAATGGACACCTATTTTCTAACCGCAATCAGAACGACCGATGAAAGTACGTTCAGAGGTGAGATGACGCCACTGGATTCAGTGCTGAATCAGAATGAAATCAAGGTCCCGAAATTAACCTATCTCGACCAGCCACGGGTTCTCGAAAAAAATCAGGTCTATCAACGGTCATTTCAATTGTTTGTAGGACCCAAAATCCAGTCGGAACTGGAAAAATTTGATTTATCCCTTCCGGCAGCGATGGATCTGGGCTGGTTTGACTTCCTGGCGCACCCGCTGCTTTCCGTATTGCGGTGGATACAGGGTTATGTTGTCAACTGGGGCGTGGCGATCATTCTGTTGACCATCATCGTGCGGAGTGTGATGTTTCCGCTGGCCTTCAAAGGGATGATGTCCATGCGAAAAATGTCTGCGTTGAATCCCAAAATCAAACAAATCAGGGAGAAAAACAAGGGCAATAAAGAGAAGATGAATAAAGAGATCATGCAGTTTTACAGTCAGCACAAAATCAATCCCATGGGCGGTTGTTTGCCGATGGTTTTGCAGATCCCTGTATTTATTGGTCTCTACCAGGCCCTGATGCCGGCGATTGAACTCCGGCACAATCCGTTTATATTCTGGATGCAGGATCTATCAGCGCCTGATTTCACCCTCATCTTACCCATTCTGATGGGGGCATCCATGTTTTTTCAGCAGAGTCTGTCACCCACCCCGGCCATGGATCCGACCCAGCAGAAACTGATGAAGTGGATGCCGGTGATGATGGTGATGTTTTTCCTGAGCATGCCGTCCGGTCTGGTTCTTTACTGGGTGATCAGTAATTTGATCTCTGTTCTGCAGCAACTTTTTTTCAATCGCGTTTCACCCGTGGTTGTGGAAGAAGTTCCTGTCAAAGGAAAAGGCAAAGGTAAAGGCAAGACGAAGGGTAAGTCAAAATAGGTCTCTGCCAGGCTTAGTAGTGTAACTCCTTGTCAAGGCACCGGTAATTGACAGCTTCCGCCAGGTGCCTGCTCTCAATGTGATCCGCTTGTTCCAGGTCGGCAATTGTTCGAGCGACTTTGAGAACGCTGTCATGGGCTCTGCTGCTCAAACGGTATTTTTCGAGAACCTGTGACAGTAGACGGTGTCCCTCCTCTTTCAGTCTGCAATACTGTTCAACCGCCTGATGATTCATCCCACTGTTGTATTTGACAGGTTCGTTCCGGAAACGCTCTAATTGCATGGTTCGCGCAATCATGACCCGGGATCGAATCTGCTTACTGCTCTCCCCTTTTTTGGAAAAATTCAATTCATCATACGATAGGGGTGGCATTTCCACCTGCAGATCGATCCGGTCCATCATCGGACCTGATATTTTAGAGCGGTATTTAATGATACTACTGGCTGAACAGACGCACTCCCTGCCGGAATCTCCCAGATAACCACAAGGGCAGGGGTTCATAGCGGCCAGGAGAATATGATCGGACGGAAAGATCAGCGTTGAATTCGCCCGGGAGATGATCACCCTTTTCTCTTCAATGGGTTGTCTTAAGAGGTCGATGATGCTCCTCGGGAACTCAGGCAGTTCATCGAGAAAGAGCACCCCATGGTGGGCCAAGGATATTTCCCCAGGCTTTGGATAACTTCCGCCTCCCACCAGACCTGCACCGGTAATTGAGTGATGGGGACTTCTGAAGGGACGCTCTCTGATGATCTGATGATCCTTGGCCAGCGTGCCTGAAATAGAGTGTATCTTTGTGACTTCCAAGGCTTCATCGAAAGAGAGCGGTGGTAGAATCGAGGGCATACGCTTTGCCAACATACTTTTCCCGGAGCCAGGGGGGCCTGTAAAAAGTACATTGTGAGATCCCGCTGCGGCGATCTCCAGAGCCCGTTTGGCGGTCTCCTGGCCTCTGACGTCGGAGAAGTCAAGATGGTCGATTACATGGGGATGCAGGGTCCCTTCCAGGTCGGGGATGAATTCGGGCAGTGGTTGTTCGCCCTGAAAATGGGAAACGGCCTCTTTGATGGAACCGGCAGTCATAATTGTCAGTCCATCTACAAGAGCCGCTGCAGACCGATTCTCTTCTGGCACGATCACGTTTAAGATCCCCGCCTTTTTAGCTGCCAGGGCCACGGCCAGCATACCGTCAATGGGACGGATCAACCCTTCCAGTGAGAGCTCGCCGATGATCAGGTTCTCCCTTAGGGATTTTTCAGGAATAGCCTTACTGGCTTCGAGGATGGCCATGGCGATGGGCAGGTCAAACCCGGTGCCCATTTTGCGAATATCGGCCGGGGCCAGATTGACCACCACTTTCCGAATCGGAAAACCACCACAGGCATTGTTTAAGGCCGCCATGATTCGGTCCCGGCTCTCCTTGATGGCCCCATCCGGCAATCCCACAATGCTGAAATGCCCCAAGCCGATGCTAACATCCGCCTCCACCTCAATGACATGGTTGTCGATCCCGATAATAGTAGCGGTGTTTGTGATCGCGGTGGCCATCTTTCTGCTAAAGGAACAATTCAAAGAGGAAATTTCATAACAGATCAACTATTCTGCTGATTGAATGGAACGTTTGCCGGCAAGGGAATTACTGTTCACACCTCTGGAAAATACAAGGTTGTTTTCAAGCTCAAGCAGCCATTTGGTCCGTTTTTGACTACCCTGTTCCGTTTTTCTGTCCTCAACAAGGACCTGGTGATGAAGAACATCAAGAAACCGGGTGCTCATGGAAAAATGGGAGACTACGGCAAGAAGTTTCTGCTGACGAACGATGCTGGATCAGGACCTTATATTGTTAAGAAGTTCAAGTTTGAAGAGTACCTGCGCATGACCAAAAATCCCAATTATTTCCTGCCGATGGACAGTCAAACACCAGATGAACTCAAGATGATCGGGACAACCCAGGCGGTTACGATTCGGTCCATGATGTCACGGGGCGAGCTGGAAATTTCAGATCAATGGCAGGCACAGGAATCTCTGAAAGCGCTGAAACGGATTCGCGGCGTCAAGGTGGCCAATTTCTACATGGGCGACATGTTCTATTTCATGATGCATACGAAAAAAGCGCCGACTGACGATGTTCATTTCAGAAGGGCGATGGCGTGGGCCATGGACTATCAGACAGTTGTCAAGCTGCTGTTCCCCGGCGCAAAACAAGCAAGAGGACCGGTTGCCCAGACAATTCCGGGTGCAAATCCCTACTCTTTTCAGTTTACACGGAACTTGGCCAAAGCCAAAGCAGAGCTGAAGAAGTCGAAGTACTACGGAAAGTTGGACCAGTATCCGGTTGAAATTCACTGGGTTGCTGAAGTGCCAGATGAGGAAAAGGTTGCGCTGTTGTTCATGTCCAACATGAGCGAGATCGGTATCAACGTTAAAGTTGTGAAGGTTCCCTGGATGTCTGTGGTGGAAGAGACTGCTAATATGGAAACCAGCCCCAATATTGTCACCATTTTTGACAATCCCAAGTACCCGGAAGCCGGTTCAATTCTGGAAGCACGCTACCGTTCAGGTACAGCTGCCACCTGGGAACAGAACGAGTGGTTGTTGGACAAAAAATATGATGCCAAAGTTGCAGACGCGCTGGCAACAGTCAATCGCCAGGAGCGGATGAGAAAGTATATGGAACTGCAGGACTACATTGTTGATATCTGCCCCACCCTTTTCATATTCGACAAAGTGGTACAGCACGCATACAACAGTAATCTCATCGACTGGCCTGCCCTGAGGAAAGAATCTCCGACCATTAACGGATATATTCACGCGGGTCGGTTTATCACGTTTAAGAAGTAGCGTTATTGATGAAGCAGACCGGAAGTGATTCCGGTCTGCTTTTCCACAGGGGCAATTAGCAGAAAGTGCTCCGCCTGCTTTGCAGCATTCTCCTTCCGGACATCCGGTTTGTGTACTGACCTGAATTCAGCAATTTCAATTGCTGAACTGTAATACAGAAAACCAAATGACTCTTTTAAAACAAATCATGAAGCGGCTGTTCCATGCGCTTTTTGTGATCATTGGTCTGTCCATTCTAATATTTACGATTGCCCGGGTGATGCCGGGAAAACCGGCTAGAATGGCCCTGGGATCTAGAGCTCCGCAGTTTGCCATCGATAACCTCCGCAAGCAGATGCATCTGGATGAGCCGCTATACATTCAATACTTCTACTGGGCCAGGGGCGCCCTGAATGGTGACCTGGGCGAATCGCTGGTTACGCGGCGGAATGTAGCTGAAGATATCAAGGAGATGTTCCCGGCCAGCCTGGAACTGGCCATCTATTCC
>Ga0233430_1003667_pt1 | contig 15227 bp, 15 predicted proteins | sample SI_118_April2016_2_FD_179883 | JGI IMG/M metagenome (GOLD analysis project Ga0233430, IMG submission 179883) | Seawater microbial communities from Saanich Inlet, British Columbia, Canada - SI_118_April2016_150_MG | ecosystem: Environmental > Aquatic > Marine > Inlet | place: Canada: British... | reverse complement strand
CTCAACTTCACGAAGCTTCGTTATGATCTGCTCGGATCCGTACCTCTTCTTGCTCACTAAAAACCCCCTTTCAAATCAGTCCAAGTCTAACATTTTACCTGGACTAGTTTTCGGGGGTCAGGTCAAAGGTGAAGTGGTCTAATGGAAACGGACACATGGAAAAGAGTGATAGACTTTTGGAGAGGTGTACAAATGACAGGAGAGGGGAGAAGGAGCTATACACGGGAATACAAGTATGAGGCGGTGAGGCTGATTACTGATGAAGGGCACGGTATGGCCGAGGTTGCCCGGAACTTGGGGATCAATGCCAACATATTGGGCCGGTGGAAACGCGAAGCTCAGGAAGAGGATGCATTTCCGGGCAAGGGAAGGATGAAGCCAATGGAAGAGGAATTGCGTCGGCTTCGGAGAGAGAATCAGCAATTAAAAATGGATCGGGAGATACTAAAAAAACGGCGGCCTTCTTTACCAAGGAGTCGAAGTGATGTATTCATTCATCAAACGGCAGAAGAAGACCTTTGCAGTGGGCAAATTGTGCAGGTTACTGAAGGTGAGCCGTAGCGGTTACTATGACTATCTGGAACGTGGAGATAGCTGTAGATCGAGCGAGGAAATGGCCCTGATCACCCGTGTCAGGGAGATTCACCGGCTCAATAAAGGGGTATACGGCAGCAGGCGGATGTATGAAGCGCTGCAATCAATTGGCTATCGGGTAGGCCGGTATCGGGCTCGCACCTTGATGCTCAAAGCCGGAATCACAGTCAAGCGGACCAAACGGTTCAAGGTGACCACCAACAGCCAACACAAATATCCGGTGGTGCCCAATCTGCTTAATCGCCAGTTTGATGTGGATGACCCCAATAGGGTCTGGGCCTCGGATATCACCTATCTCTGGACGAAGGAGGGATGGCTATACTTGGCGACCGTAATGGACCTGCACTCACGCAAAATCGTTGGCTGGTCGGTATCCAATCGGATCAATGCGGACCTGTCGCAAGGGGCATTGGAGATGGCTCTCGGCAGCAGACGGCCTGAATTCGGTCTGATTCATCATTCCGATCAGGGAGTCCAGTATGCCTGCCAATCATATCAGCAATTACTGAGGACAAATGGCCTGAGCCCCAGCATGTCTCGCAAAGGGGATTGCTGGGATAATGCTGTGATGGAAAGCTTTTTCAGTACACTGAAAACCGAACTGACACACCATGAGCGGTATGTTACCCGCCGGGATGCCTACCGCGATCTCTTCGAGTACATTGAGATATTTTATAACCGCAGAAGACTGCATTCGTATCTGGGATATGTCAGCCCGGAGCCTTTGGCATGACACATTGAGCAGAACAGGTGACCGTCGATCAATAGCGCAGCGACGCATGACCGTACTTGGGGTGATCCCCGATCACGAGAAGCTCGATGACGCCATAACCGATCTCATCGCCGCAGCAGAACTCGCAGTCGGTATCCGCAATATAGCTGATCCCTTTAAGCACCTCCGGATCGGTGAGGTCCAGCTTGAATCCGTCGATGTAGCTCGGTCCCATCCAGAGGCTGTGAACGAATCCGCGGTAGTGGTTATAACCACCGGGCTTCAGGTGGCATCGGCTCAAGGGGCGTAGGATCAAGTCGATCTTTGAGCCGTCCACAGCGGTAAGGGCAATCCGCCCACCCTGCACATCGAGGATGCCCTCGGGTAGCTTGAGATCATGCTCGACCATGGCCAGTGCAAGCGGCTTGCGATCGTCTCCCCAGGGGTAGAATACCTCCCCACCGAACACAATGGGCGTTCCGTCCCAAATCTCCTTAAGGTGATAGGCGATGCCCCAGTCAGTAAACTGGGCGCAGATGTAGTTGTAAACGAATCCCGGCGGTATCTGAGGGGGCTCCACACCCGTTTCCGGAATCCCACTGGCTGCCCGGATGCCCCACGAACGGTCCCTTTGGGCCACCCACGTATCCTTATCGATGCGGTGGCTCTCTCCGTCAACCTTCAGCCAGCCGCTGGTCCGCCCTACTTGCTGAACCCGTATGATATTTTCCGTCAGCCTCCCCTTCGTATGGGTGACCTGAGCCGGCTCTTCCACCGGAGGCATGGTGGCGTCAAACGCGATATCGTAGCTGAGCCCGTACTCGTTTTCGTCCAGTACGAACCGGATCTCCTTCATGGACTCAATGATATGATAAGAGAACGGGCCGACCCTCACCTCGTCCGGGCAGGAATGGAGCTCCCGTGAGGCCCGGACCACGTATTGGGTTTTGCCGTCCACCACCAAGCACCCAAAGGCATCCATCACATTGCGGTTGGCGTACTTGCCAAATCCCACTGAAGCGCTGAACTTGCCCCCGATATCGAAGGTGTTCAACCAGACGCGCTCCGTCCATTCCCGGGCGCTGGTGCCCACTTGGTCAAAGGTGGAAACAACTTGGTGACATAGCAACTCGTCATGCTTGGTGAACATCTGCATAAGCCTCCTTTCGATTCTTCAACGCTTTGAAGCCATCTCCTTGGCGAGAATTGCAGTGGCATTGTTGTTGACGACCCAGTCCGAAGTGGGGAGCGCCACGCCATTCGCGCGTTGCATGTTGTAAATGCGGTAGAGAATGAGCGAAATCTTCAACGCGCCGAGGATTTCATAGTATTCCGCTTCCCCTGCGCGAAATCCGCTGACCCACTCCCAGTGCCGGATCGTCTCATCCCTGCCCGAAAATCCCGGGAGTCTGGGAATGCCGATTCCTTCCCAGAGAATCCGATCAAGAATCATGTACCAGACGAGGTCTTCGACCGGGTTGCCCAGCCGCGCCATCTCCCAATCCAGCAGTCCGACGCACTCAGTTCCCCGGAATACCATATTGCCCACTTTGGCGTCGCCCCAGCAGAGCGTGACCGGTTCGTCTGATGGTTTGTGGACCTGCAACCACGCCAGCGCTTCCTCGCAGAGCGGGTGCCGGTCTCCGGCCTCCAGCATCCATTTGTAGTAGTCCTGCCAGTATTGCAGTTGTTGATCGAGAGGGGTATCCCCCCATTCGGGATGATTGAGAAACTGAAACCCCAGTGCCTTCCAGTCAAGTTTGTGTACGCGAGAGAAGGAATCGATTCCGCTGAACCACATCTCCGCCCGCTCCTCCGGCGTACAATCGGCGACCCAACCCTGAATATGATAGGGAGGGTTCTCCACGAAGAGCCTTCCCTCGATCCGCTCCATCAAATAAAACGGCGACCCAATTACCGTATCGTCCGGCTCATAGCCGAACATCTTCGGTACCGGCACACCCGTCCCGGAAAGCAGGCTCATGATGCGGTATTCCCGAGCCGGATCGCAGTCGGGAAAAACATGGAATTCGGATCCCGGTTTCAGGCGGGCTACGAGGGATCGCTTTCGAGTTCGGCCCTGCTCCTTCCACAGTGCGTCAAAAAACAGGGTTTGCGCGGATGCGCCGACCTCAGGGGTACAAAAACCGGACAGCTCCAGATCGGTGACCGAAGTCCACTGCCCCTCCAGCCATTGGGTCAGCCCGTTCCTGATTTGTCCCATACTCTTAGTTTCATGTGCCGTCATTCCACCCCCTCTTTATTCCGCAATATGAATTTTATGGCAGGCCCCAGTCAGGTCACTCTTCGATTCCACCGGTCGCACTTCAACGTTTTGTTAGTTGCCCCATTAGGCTTTGTTGCACTATTCAGCCAAATAGAGCCAAAGAATGTAATAGTCTTTCTTCTCCCTTTGGATTTATGCTACCGGGCATGTTTTGGGCATACCTAGCCCAGTCATAAGGTTCATCGCTTTACAGCGAAGCCTCACTTCAACGCACTGACTATCCAATTTTTTACTGCTCAGGGTTCCACCAAAAATACGCTTGAGTCGATAGATGCCGGTTTCTGACAGACTGCGACGATGATAACCACTCTCTCGTTTCCAAGCTTCACGACCGATTTCCTTGATGCGACTTAAGTTATCATCCCTGACATCCATGAAACCATTATTATGGAAGATGGCGCTCTTGCGGGGCGGAATCACGGCTCTGGCTTCCCGTTCTGCGATGGCATCATAACAAGTCTTAAAATCATATCCCCCATCGCCGGATACCTGGTCAATCGGTTCAATAACCTCGTCTAACAAGGTCGGCAGTATGTTTTTCTCATGCCCTTCCTTCCCAGTCAGTACACAAGCCATAACTTCTCCCGTCTCTTCATCAAAACCCAGGTGTGCCTTGCGCCAGATGCGCCGTTTACTTTTTCCATGTTTGCGCACCTTCCATTCTCCCTCCCCATACACTTTGAGCCCTGTGGCGTCTACCACCAAGTGAAGTCCTTCCTTTTTACGAGTACGCGGCAAGGTTATGGTGATCCCCGACATCCGTCGGCACAGGGTGGTGTAATGAGGCACGGGCAACTCAATTCCGATCAAACTCATGAGCGAACTCATGATTCCTTGTGTTTGACGTAGCGCTAATCTGAACACGTTTTTTAGAATCAGCATACATTCAACGGCCGCTTTGTTATATGTATAAGGATGTCCTTTGCGCCCGGTTTGCTTTGCATGAAGCCATATCTTTATAACATCCTCTGATATCCATAATGTCAGATTTCCCCGATTTATCAAAGCTCTGTTATAATCTGACCAATTAAGTGTTTGGTACCGGGCTTTCGAGGAACGTTTTTCCATTGTGGGTGTCTCCTATTCCATTATTTCCCCCACTCACAGACTAACCTCTCATTTGCATTTATGCAACAAAGCCTCACGAGAGCCATAACATGTATGGTTAGCCATCCCTCACCTATGCTATAATCCCAGCAAAAGTGGAGTGCCGCCAAGGGCATGGTTTCCGGGAGCCCTTGACTCCGCTTATCTCAGCGTTAGGGAGAACTTGGCGCTTCTTCAAATTTTCCGATGCATCCCCGGGTCCTTTTCCATCCCCGGAAACATGCCGTAAAACCCATCTGCCCGGTTATCAACTATTTGATCGTAGAAATTCTTTAAAAGACGACTTATGAACATAAGGGGATAAGGGGGGCAATTAGCTTCGAGCGTTGCGATGTTATAGCGTAATACCACAAATCTGAAGAATGATGCTATCATAGCTCATAAATTATGGTGTGGGGAGGTGGACTGTGGTCAAAGGTAGGAATTCGCGAGTTGTTCATGCCCGGATATCCGACGATCTCTCAAACGATAATGCCAACAAGGTTGACCATAATATCCTCGATCTGAACTTCTTTTTCAGACAAAACAGTCCGGTTTGCCATACCGCATCTATCCATCAACTAGGCATTTCTTCTGCCATGCTTTTCCCGTTTATCACTGAATTCGCCGTGCGAATAACATCGATCATTTTACAGGGTTTTTTAAGGTAGGCAGCGGCCCCGCGTTTGAAAGCTTCAGTCTCAGCATCCGGGTCATCAACCGCCGTCAACATAACAATCGGAATCCCTGGATTTCCTACAGCCATAATCGTCAATACATCCAGCCCGTTGAGGCCAGGCATGTTAATATCCAGAAACATCAAGTCGAATTTCTTTCTCGCCGTTGCATGGGAGGCCTCACTCCCGTTTGCTGCTGTAGTGATCTCGTAACCCTCACGCTGCAAGGCCCTGGTAACAAGCTCTCGTACCGACGAATCGTCATCGACTACAATGACTGATCCCTTTCGATTTTCTTCACTCATTTTACACCTCACCTTTTTCCCATTTGGCTCTGTGTTTGCATTGATGACATCTTTTTGGCTGCGAGCCAGTCTCTCAAGCAGAACAAGTAACTGACTAGACGATCAATGGCAGTTCCACTGTGAAGGTCGCTCCTGATCCTTCGCTGCTTTCGACACGTATGTCACCGTTGTGTTCTCGTATGATGCCATAGCAGATGCTCAGGCCCAGCCCGGTTCCCTTGCCGGCCTCTTTGGTGGTGAGAAACAATTCAAATATCTTGCCTATATTGTGCTGTTTAATGCCTGACCATCATCAGCAATTATCGCTTGTATCGATTGACGGGTACTGCGATTATAGCAATCAGAGATTACTCCTGCATAAACGGTTGGGTGACAATCATCACAATCCCATAAACATTCTTTCAGCAAAGTGCTAGTGGCAAGAAGTACAAGAAGTGCTGCGGTTGGTGTCCTGTTCCCAATGGAGAGGTTCGGGCCTGAAAGAACCGATGCCGTGGTCAGATATGGACTTATAGACAAGCCCAGTGCCATAGCTAATGTGGAGTTTTGACCTCATTAATCAAGTATAGGCGCAAAAGAGAGGCGCGGGCCTGACTAAAGTTCTCAGGCCCGCTCGCCTCCTCCAACAACTTTCAGTCAGTTGAGATCCGGAATAGGTGTTAATACCTGCAGCAATATTATCCACATCACCTCAGAATGGGTAAGAGAGGGATTTACCCGTCAAAAGCAGTAAGGAGCTTCCTTGGCCCACGCTTCGCGCGGGCCCTAGCCCTTTTCTCCTTTTCGGAATCGAGATATAGCACAGGGGAGATTTTCCCCGCGAGTCAAGGAGTCAAGTCGAGACATGGAAGTGGCCGCTATTCGGGACCTGACTCGACAGGTAGCCAGTCGCTCACCCTGATCAAGTTCCTGGTTGGACCATCCACCTCATATATCGCCAGGAAATCGGCAGACACCCGTTTCTCGGGGCCATAGCTCTGACGCTGAAGGTCATCCCAGACCATTTTCACTGACGACATGGCTTCGTAGATGGCTTGCGAATCAACGTTCTCGGGCCCCACTGTCTCGGCCGCAAATCTGAGGCCCTCCAGAATCTGAAAACCGTTGTCTGCCGAGTTATACTCTGTTCCTCGGGCCATGAAGTCTTCGGCTTGATCGGGACGGCAGTCGTTCAATAGTTGATCTATCAGGTTGGGGAATTCCGCGCCCTCCGTCCACCACTCAGTTAATGAGCCCTGAAAACGTCCTCCAACTATTGGGCCAGTTTGTCCCACTTTTGCTGACGACGCACAGCTTTTGGTAAGACATCTGGCATATTCAGGGAACCCCTGACAACGTTTGTACTCTATTTATTCTCAATATTCTCTATCCGTCAATAACCAAATTTCCCCTCATATTATAATGAGGGTGTACACTATTGTGCCATGTTGTTTAAAAAGTCTATGATTATAGAATTAGTAAATCTCTATGAAGACCGAATGAGCTTGAGATGTGTAAACAAAAAATGAAGTATTACATAGCTTATAAATCGCTCTTCCCTTTGAAGTTCACATCTCGAGATATTGTGCCATTGCGCAAACCATTCCCAGGAATCCAATTAAATTCCGAAATAGACCAGTAGTAAAACGCAATCAGTCACGGCCCTCCCATGAGGTTTATGCCATAATGACGGATAAGGAACATAACGATTATTACGATATTCTTGGGGTTGAACCGCAAGATAGTATAAAAATCGTCAGGAATGCTTACCTCCAATTGGTGCAACAACACCAAGACACGGGGGACAATAGTCCAGAGTCCCAAGCAAAAATGAAGGCTATTGAGGAGGCTTATGAGGTTTTAGTCAATCCCGAGAAACGAGTTGGCTACGCCTCTCCCGGCACCCTTTATAATCAAGACTCCGAGGTATTTCCTGACGATGCACCCCTCACGCAAGCTCCCGCCTCACTCCGCCGCGTCTCAACCAGACGTTTACCATCGCGCAAGAAAAAGACTGCAGAGCCAAAAGCCCTGAACCTCAGGGTATTACTTTATGGATTCGTTGGGCTTTTAGTTATTGGCGGTGTAGCTCTAGTGGCTCACACCAAATTCATAGACGAAAATGAATCTAATATCGCTCCAGTACCCAGACACTCCGCACCGGCTATTGCAGTTGAAACCAGCCCTCCCAACCCAGAAGTGCACATCGAACTGGGAAAAGAACTGCTGGCAAGAGAACACTACAGTGATGCAATAGAGGAATTCAACCAAGCTATTGAATTAGATGCGGATGATTTGGAAATCTATATTTGGCGGGGAGATGCTTATCTCGGGGAAGGCCAGTATGACCTGGCTGTTGCTGATTACACAATTGCGCTGCAAGAAAACCTCAGTGACTCTGAGCTTTGGGCAAAACGAGGAATAGCCCACGCAGGTATGGAAGAATACATGTTGGCTATCGGCGATGAGAATACCGCTATAGATCTGGACCCCGATAATACCACCTTCTACAGCGACCGAGGATATTACTACTTCCAGAATATCGTCGTTATGACTCCTTCGACCTATAGATCCGGATGCGACAAACTGGCCATTGCTGATTTCAATAAAGCAATCGAGCTTGATCCTTCCCACGCACTATCCTACTACCGACGTGGGCTGGTTTATGATTTACAAAAATCGTACTTGTTGGCCAAAGCTGACTATGCCGATGCTATCTCATACGATCCCGAATTCATCGACGCTTACTGGGAACGCGGCATGGTTCATTCTAAACTGGAGCAATATGAACTGGCAATCACAGACTTCAGCATGATTCTGGAGTTAAATCCCGATTATATCGATACCTACTACCACCGTGGTTGTGCTTATCAATCACTTGGAAAATACGATTTGGCTATCGCGGATTTTGACATGTCCATAGAAATGAATTCTACTCCGGCAACCTACAACAAACGAGGATACTGCTATCTGGCCAAGAAAAATGCAGACGAAGCCATCACTGATTTTAGCATGTGCACTCTATTGGATTATGAATTCGTTGATGCCTACTTTGGTCGAGCTAGAGCATATCAGCTTAAGGGAAGCAATGCTCTAGCCGTAGCAGACTTGCAGACAGTGATTTCTCTCGCACTTAATGACCAGGGGCTGGTTCAAAGAGCCAAACTACTCATCAGCGAGTTAGAAACATAAAACGCACACATCTCCTCACAGCTAACACAGACTCGAGTCAATACCAGTATCCAACGATATTCTATTCGTATCCATTCGGATTAGAGGATTGCCATCGCCACGCATCAGCACACATTTCATCAACGAATCTTTCTGCTTTCCAGCCCAACTCCGCTTCCGCTTTGGATACATCCGCATAACAAACTGCAATATCACCTGGTCGACGCCCTCCAATTGTGTATGGTATCCTTCTGCCCGAAGCCTTTTGAAACCCCTCAACCATTTCCAGAACACTGTTCCCTCGCCCCGTACCAAGATTGTATGTCACAACACCCGAATTGGACATGATTTTTGGCAAGGTTTTCACATGCCCAATAGCTAGATCGACAACATGAATATAATCTCGAACACCCGTGCCATCAGAAGTCGGGTAGTCGTCCCCGAAGACAGATAGTTCCTGTAGTTTACCGACCGCAACCTGGGCAATATAGGGCAACAAGTTGTTGGGAATCCCATTAGGATCTTCACCGATTCTCCCGCTCGGATGAGCCCCTACCGGATTGAAATACCGCAATATAGCAACATTCCATCTATTGTCCGAATGGTGAAGATCCTGTAGTATTTCCTCGATCATCATTTTGGTACGACCATAAGGATTTGCCGGACAAAGCGAAAAACCCTCTTTGATCGGAAGCTCATGCGGGTCTCCATAGACTGTTGCAGAGGAACTAAAAATGATGTTTCTTACATTATGTAAACCCATCACTTCACACAACACCAGTGTGCCAGTGACATTATTATGATAGTATCTCAATGGTATATTTACAGATTCCCCGACTGCTTTGAGACCGGCGAAATGAATTACTGCATCTACAGGGTAAGTATCAAAAACGCCGTTCAAAGCTTCCTTATCAATCAGATCAACTTTGTGAAATTCCAAGCTTCCAACAGCAAGTTCCTTGACCCTTCTCAAAGACTCTTCTTTGCTGTTATCAAGGTTATCCACAGCTACAACATCGTATCCAGCCTTCAACAATTCCACGCATGTATGGCTGCCAATATAGCCCGCTGCGCCAGTTACAAGTATTTTCACGTACTAACTTCTCCCCCGAATTCGGCGCACCAAAGTCTCTATAGTTCCACCCTCGCATCATCCCCAATGAACAAGCTCAAACCTTCCAGCCCCCCTTCTTGTTGGATCACTTGCGTATCCCTGCCGGTGACACTGTCATAGAGTCGTTTTATTTGCTTGAGGCGGCAATTTTGAAGAATGACAGAATATTCTATCGAAGATTTCTCAATTACCGTGCCCGCTCCGATACTTGAAAACGGTCCGATAAAACAATCCCTAATCTCGCAATTTTCGTCGATTGATACCGGACCTCGCACAATGCTATTTTCTATAACTGTACCCTCCCCGATTTCGACCCTCCCCACAATCTGGCTCTTCGCGTCTACCTGACCATTCACTTTTCGTTTCAAATAATTGTCAAGCACAACACGATTGGCTTCAAGAAGGTCGTCTTTTTTACCAGTATCCAGCCACCAGCCATCGAGGACATGACTTCTTACCTCTTTGCCCATATTCATGAATTGCTGAATGGCATCGGTTATCTCAAGCTCTCCTCGCCAAGAAGGTTCGATCTGGGCAATAGCCCGATGAATTTCGGAAGTAAAAAGATATACACCTACAATAGCATAGTTACTTTTTGGTTCTTTCGGCTTCTCCACCAGCTTGGTGACTCTACCGGATTCATCAAGCTCAGCCACACCAAAAAGGCGGGGATCCGGTACTTCTTTAAGTAAGATCAGAGCGTCTGAACCGTAACTGTTGAACTCTTCTACAAAATTTTTAACTCCACCCTCAATCAAGTTATCGCCTAAAAACATTAAGAAAGGCGAATCACCCAGAAAGTCCTGAGAGACCATGACTGCGTGAGCCAACCCCCTGGCATCAGATTGAATTATGTAGGTGATTTTCGCTCCCCATCTCGAGCCATCTCCTACGGCATTCTTCATTTCTTCTTCGTTCTCAGACGAAACTACAATGCCAATTTCCTCGATTCCAGCTTCTTGAACCTGGTCGATTACGTATACTAAGACTGGTTTATTAGCCACTGGCACAAGAGGTTTAGCCATAGTGTGAGTAAGAGGTTTCAAACGGGTCCCTTTACCAGCACACAATATTAATGCCTTCATTGTTCTGTCTTCCCCCATATTAGTCGACTGCAAGGATACTCCAGCCGTCACACCTGCAATATCTGTCTTCCCTCAGCTACTAGTGCCTCTGCCCTATCAAGGCTCTCAGCCTCCGAGTATATACGCAAAAGTGGCTCGGTGCCAGAAAATCGCATTAGAAGCCATGTTCCATCTGCTAACCTGAAGTGGTAGCCATCAACAGTGTTTACCTCAACTACGCCAACTCCCCCAATAAGCTCCGGCATATTATCGGTCAACCTTCGTATGATATTTTCTCGATCAGCAGCGGGAAACTCGATATCACTACGATGATAATGATGCGGCCCCACTTTGCTGTAAAGATATTCGATTAATTCTGAAGGTTTCTTGCCTGTCTTAGCCATCAAGTCAAGAATAAAGAGGGCAGATAATACTCCATCCCGTTCAGGTATGTGCCCACGATACCCAAAACCACTGCTTTCCTCACCACCAACAAGTGCTCCTTCGGCTGCCATGACTGGAGCTACATGTTTGAAGCCTACCTTTGTCTCGAAGACAGGAACATCATACAATTCACCAAGCTTGTTCAACATTCCAGTCGTAGTTACGGTCTTTACAATAGCACCACGCTGGCCTCGTATTTCCAGAAGATAGAATGCCAGCAATCCAAATATCTGTAACGGGGTCAGAGGTTGCCCGTTTTCATCCACAATCCCAACTCGATCCGCATCCCCATCTGTTGCTACTCCTACATCCACGCCGTTTTCTCGCACGAAACCGGCCAGCTCAGTCAGATTAGAAGCGATCGGCTCAGGCTGTTTCATCCCCGGAAATGCGGGGTTTCGTTCCGCGTGTATTTCCAGAATCTCCGTTTTAGCTGACCCAACAAGGTCTTTTATGTATCCAGCTCCGGCTCCAAACATCGGGTCCACGGCAATCTTGAAACCAGCTTGACGTATACTTTCAAGATCAACCATCTTCCCTAATTGCTCGGCATATGCCGGATATAGATCAACATACTCGATGATCCCCTCACTTAGCCCTTGTTCCAAAGGAACAATTTTAACTCGATTCTGATCAATGATGTCCGGGAGACGTTTTTCGATTGATGTTTCTACCTCAGGTGGAGCGCTGGCGCCTTCTGAAGTCTTTATTTTGAAACCATTCCATTCCGGAGGGTTGTGACTAGCGGTGATCACAATGGCACCTGCTGCACGATAGCTTAAAGCCCCAAAACTCACAACCTGGGTAGGGACTACTGTAGAGCTTAAATACACTTTAATCCCATTACCCGCCATAACTTCGGCAGCTGCATTTGCGAATCGTTCCGAAGCAAACCGAGTATCATAACCGATCACTATCCCCTGCAAGGCCGTCCCCGCTTCCATAAGGTATTCTGCCATACCTTGAGCACAGTATCGGACATTCTGAAAAGTGAATTCATCTGCAATTATCGCTCGCCAGCCATCGGTTCCAAACTTGATCATCTGCCTCTTTCCTCCGATCCCAATGCCAATCCCAATAATATAGAAAGACGCATTGCTTCCCTGAATTATTTCTGTTTTGGTTGTGCTTGTCAAGTAACAGTAACTTGGTCACAAAACGATCGCGTCCCATTTATACTTCTCTAAAGTAACCGGACAACTTCTGTAATTGCGTTCAAATCTAAGGAAGCTCTGAATAAGTGGTGACTTCGGGGGTCTGGGGGTGTCCCCCAGGTATAAAAGTCCCCCAAGACTGGGGGATACAGGGGGTTGATCAGAGGTTCCCTAAGTCAATGTCATCATTTTCGCGACACGATTTCGCGACAAAAATTAAACAGAATATTTCCCAAACTTCACCGATTGTTTACCTTCCATTTACCTGCATGTTTACCTTCGAATGATACTTTAGAACTTGTTCGAAGACAGATAGAGGAAATCAAGTTATATGTGTGGAATAGTTGGTTACATAGGTAATTCATCAGCCAAGCCAGTATTGCTGAATGCACTCAGCACACTCGAATATCGCGGATACGACTCGTGCGGTATCGCCGTAAAAAACGGCAGTATCGCCATTCATAAAGATACGGTTCGCGTAGAAGTGATGCAGCTAACTTCACCCGCACTTGATGGAACAGTGGGTATTGGGCACACCAGATGGGCAACTCATGGTGAGCCTTCTTCAATTAACTCCCACCCACACACAGATTGCACCGGTAAGTTTGCAGTGGTACATAACGGAATAGTCAGCAATTTCCAGAAACTGAGGCAGCAATTGACAAAAGAAGGCCATGTCTTCTCTTCAGAGACCGACAGCGAAGTGATACCTCATATGATAGAGAAATACTATCAAGGAGACATAGAGGAAGCTGTGCGGGCTGCCCTCGACGAGATAGAAGGTTCCTACGCAATAGCTGTTTTGACAGCGGATGAAAACAAGTTAGTAGCTGCACGAAAAGACAGTCCTCTAATTATCGGTGTGGGTGATGGGGAAATGTTTTTAGCTTCTGATGTGCCAGCAATACTGGACTATACAGACAGAGTCATATACCTCGAAGACAACGATGTTGTATCTGTAACCAAAAATGCTGTACGAATCACACAAGATGGAGTAGACATTGACCGTGAAGAGCATCGGGTTCTCTGGAATAAAGAAGACGTCCAGATAGCAGGGTATGATCATTATATGATCAAAGAAATCCATGAACAGCCGAGGGTAATAAGAGATACTATTGGAGATTTCCTGCTATCCTCAGATGCTGCGAAGGATTCGGGGATTGAAATAGGCGATGACCTAAGCACTCTTTCGATAGTTGCCTGTGGAACTTCTTATCATGCGGGTCTTATTGGCAAATATGTTATCGAAGAGTTGCATGGTATTCCCGTAAGGATTGATATCGCCTCTGAGTTTAATCACGGACGTAGGACAATCCGTCCTAGTGTGGCTATTGCCATAAGCCAATCCGGTGAAACCGCGGACGTACTGTCTGCCCTAAAACGATTGCGGGAAGAATCGGTAAAAACAGTTGCCATTACCAATGTTCCAGGTAGCACCATTAGCCGCGTAACAGATCAAGCCATTTACACTAAAGCTGGCCCGGAAGTCAGCGTTGCGGCTACAAAAAGTTACATTGCCCAATTGATAGCTTTATACCAACTCGCTCTCTCACTTCCTGGAATGAACCGCGGAATTAAAAGAAGCCTCATTTCGCAGCTAAAGCAGATGCCCGGCAAAGTTGAACAAATCCTCGATGGAACATGTGGAATTGTAAGTTGCGCCAAGTTTCTATCAAAACATGAGAATGTGTTCTTCATCGGCAGAGGTATAAATTACCCTATAGCCCTTGAGGGTGCTCTCAAATTAAAAGAGATATCGTATATACATGCGGAAGGTTACGCTGCCGGCGAGCTAAAGCACGGATCCATTGCCTTATTGCAAGAGAACACACCAGTTATAGCCATTGTGGCCAACGACAATACTTATGATGCTATGATATCCAATATCAAGCAGGCCAAAGCTAGAAACGCCCCGGTAATAGCGGTGGCCAGTGAAGACAATGAGGACATTCAAGCAATGGTCGATTATGTAATACGAGTGCCACGCACTGGCAATATGTTTTCACCAGTAATAAACGCAGTGGCGCTGCAACTACTTGCCTACCACACTGCCAAATTTCGTGAATGCCCGATAGACTTCCCACGCAACTTGGCAAAAAGTGTGACAGTGGAGTAAACAATGAATATTGTTACGAAGATAGTTTATAAAATAGTTTTTCATCGTGCTCTTCACAGGATGATTTATAAACAAAATAGCCATGGTATCGTAACCGAACTTGACTGAATATTTACCTTTTGTTTACCGGGATGTTTACTTTTACTTGGTATGGTGTAAAGTGATAGGGTCTAATCGAACAATCTTTGATATATAGTATCGAAAAGATGAGCAATCAATATTTAGCCAATAAAAACTCAGGGAGAATGATTTAAAAATGGAAATACTTGGGGGGTATGATGCAATGTTAGAGATGCCAACAAAAGAGAGTGCACTAAATATATTTGAAATGGAGATGATGGAAACGAAAAAGAAGATTACTACCAGTATCATTGTTCCAGCCTATAACGAAGAAAAAGTGACCTGACCCCCGAAAACTAGTCCAGGTAAAATGTTAGACTTGGACTGATTTGAAAGGGGGTTTTTAGTGAGCAAGAAGAGGTACGGATCCGAGCAGATCATAACGAAGCTTCGTGAAGTTGAGA
>Ga0233430_1003665_pt1 | contig 15232 bp, 12 predicted proteins | sample SI_118_April2016_2_FD_179883 | JGI IMG/M metagenome (GOLD analysis project Ga0233430, IMG submission 179883) | Seawater microbial communities from Saanich Inlet, British Columbia, Canada - SI_118_April2016_150_MG | ecosystem: Environmental > Aquatic > Marine > Inlet | place: Canada: British... | reverse complement strand
CGCCATACGTTTAACATCGCTCGGGTCTCGTCGCCATCTGAGATCGGGTCTGCGAGCCAATACTCCAGTGCCGGTACAGGGTGCATCAATTACAATTGCATCATAGGTGTTTCGGTTGCTTAAAATCTCATCATATGGAAGAGTGGTTATGTTTGAGTATCCAACCCTCCTGATGAGATTTTCCACAGATTGAAGTCTGAGCGGATCTTTGTCTGTCGCTATAATTGAACATTCCGGACAAATCTCTGCGATGTATCCTGCTTTTCCACCAGGAGCCGCGCACAAGTCAAGGATTTTCTCCCCTTTGGTCGGTTGAACCAATCGGGCGACTAATCCCTGTGCATGGTCTTGAACAGTCGCAATACCATCTTTGACTGATTTTAAAGTGTCCGGATTTCGAGTCTGTTGTATAACCAGAAAGTTCGGATCAATTTCGGAAATATCCGCTCTTATTCCATTTTCAGATAAAACATCCTTTAACTCAGCTACGGAAGTTTTCTGCTGATTAACTCTCAGGTTTATTCGCGGACGCCTATTATTCCATGTCAGGAAATTTTCGAGCTCTTTGTTTTGCATCTGCCGGAGCCATCGCTCAAGCATCCATGCGGGATAGCTGTATTTAATAGACAATTCAAACGACTTATCTTGTGACCCAGGGCTGGCATTAACCCACTGGTCACGTTCTCGTCCAAGCCTTCTCAGAATTGCGTTCACCCAACCTGCAACTGCGGGACCATGAGCCCTGCGTGCGATTAGTACTGCTGAATCTACAATCGCAAAGTCAGGAACACGGTCGAGAAACAACATCTGGTAGATACCGGAAGCTGCGCACGCATATGCCTTGGCATGAGGGACATCTTTCTGACCACCTAATCTTCTGATCAACCACTCAATTCGTTTGTGTTGACGCACGATGCCATAAATCATTTCGAGGAAAAACGCCCGATCACGAGTTTCCCAATCCCACCTCTCAATGGTCTTCTGTGCAGATAAATCTATTCTGAAATGATTATCTATCCAGCGGGAATAGGTCTCAACTACGGCTTCGCGAGGCGTAAGGGGAGGACGTTCTTTCTTCGTTGCCGCAGTTCTAGATTTATACAAACTGGGCTTTTTTTGGTCAGGGCGTGGTCTCACTCGACGCTTGAAGGTTTTTCCTTCTTTTTTGTGTTCCTCTGAAATTGTGTCCTGCCTATTGTATGCTTGAATTAATGTTATCTCAATCCTGGGCAAAGCTAAGGATAATGAGCCTTAGAAAATGTGTGAGTGTCACTATAACCGCGGCAATGTAGGTAAGTGCCGCTGCTGAAAGGACCGCTCGTGCTTGACCAACTTCACGATCAACCAAAATACCTGTACTTCTTAGATTTGCCAGAGCCCGTTTTGAAGCATCAAATTCGACTGGTAACGTAACAAGTTGAAAGGCAAGTACTGATCCAAAAAGCCCTATTCCCAATGTCATCAGCCAACTAAACGATGAGAAAAAAAAGCCGATAAGAAAGAGTGGAAAAGCCAATGTCGATCCAAGGTTCGCAGGAGCTAACAATGTATGTCTGAGCTGTAGGAAATAGTATCCTTTTGCATGCTGTATGGCATGGCCAACTTCATGAGCTGCTATTCCAAGTGCTGCAACTGAATCTGTGTGATATATCGGTTCTGAAAGGCACACCTGACGAGTCTTGGGGTTATAGTGATCGCTTAGTACACCCTCTGTTGAAATCACTTCAACGTCATTCAGCCCGAACATATCAAGTATTTTTCTGGCAACCTCTGCTCCCGACAATCCCGAATCGGAGCGCACCTGACTGTATTTTCGGTACGCACGCTTTACCTTCCATTGAGCCCAGAATGCGAGAATCAATGCAGGGATCAGCAGTACGATTGTTGAATCAAACATAAACGGCATAATCAATCTCTCTTAAGTTTCTAATCATGTCTATCTAAAACTCATCTTATACAAACTTAGTTCCAATTATGTTATGCGCGCCTCGTTGGAACTCCGAGGATGTCATTCGCCGTTTTCCTTCAACCTGCAAGTCCATAATGCCAAGTTTACCGGAACCTGTTGCTACAATTAACACATCGTTTTCAAATCCGATTATTTCTCCAGGTTCTCCCTGATAATCAGAATCGACAACTACCGATTTGTAAATTTTCAGACGTTTCTTCTTAATATGTGTGAATGCACTTGGAGTAGGGGACAGCCCTCGTATCTGGTTATGCAATTGTTGAGCTGTTTTTGACCAGTCAAGTTCACACATCTCAATTGTAATTTTGGGTGCTTTAGTGACACTACCGTTCTGTTTACACGGCGTAATTGAGCATTTCTCCAAAAGATCGATTGTCCTAACAATGAGATCAGCACCATTCTTTGATAAACGTTCGGACAATGATCCGGCATCATCTTCAGGTTGTATCTCTACAGGTTCCTGAATCAAGATACCTCCTGCATCGACACGTTTTTCTATCAGGAACGTTGTCATTCCCGTGGAAGTATATCCATTCATCAAGGCCCAATTTATAGGGGCGGCTCCTCTCAAATCCGGCAGCATAGACGGATGCAGATTAACACAGCCGAATTTCGGAATTTCCAAAACTGCCAACGGGAGAATTTTAAACGCTACAACCACACACAAATCCGGGCTAGCTTCTGATAATTGTGCCAAAAAATCTGGATTTTTAAAATCAATCGGCTGTAGAATTGGGAGTTCCAATTCCTCAGCCATTCTTTTAACCGGAGTGGTTGTCACCTTCAGTGAACGTCCAGCACGCTTATCCGGGCCGGTAACAACCAGACAGACTTCGTGCTTACTTCTCATTAATGCTGTGAGCGTCGGGACGGCAAACTGCGGCGTCCCCATAAATACCACTTTCAAAGCTACGCCTTTATTGGAGCCCCGCCCGTGGGTATCTTTCGTGCAACAGCACCTCGTTCAATCTCGACTTTGACGTTATCTGCAATTTTCACGAGAAGCGTATTGTCCTTCTCATTGACATTAACGACAGTAGCATGCATTCCACCATTCGTTACAATCTTGTCACCTTTTTCCAGGGCATTGAGCATATTCTGCTGTTGTTTTTGCCTTTTGGCCTGGGGGCGAAGAAGAAACAGGTAAAGGATTCCGAAGATCAGAATCATAGGGAGGAATGTCAGGAATGAACTCCCTCCACCACCAGCTGCGCCACCACCTGCAGGTGCCATGGCAATTATTGAATAGAACATTTTTTACTCTAATATTGTTTTTTTCTGTTTACGAATTAAAACGGAGCATCATCGTCGGGATCATCCTCAATGTCAACCATACCAGACGAATCAATGTGGGCGGATGAACTGCTCCCGGCATTTGAGGCACCAGCGAAAGATCTGGCTGCTTCTATTGCGGCACGATCTGATTTGTTTTCAAATTTTGCATGTTCCGGAATGAAAGTCAATTCCACCTTTCCTGTGGGACCGTTACGCTGTTTCCGAATCAGTATTTCAGCAATGTTACTAATTTCGACATCATCTTCCGCATCTTTCTGATACTGAGCTTCACGGTAAATAAACATCACGACATCCGCGTCCTGCTCAATTGATCCGGAATCCCGCAGATCTGAAAGGACAGGTCGCTTATCACCGCCACGTTGCTCTACTGCTCTCGATAGCTGGGATAGTGCTATTACAGGAATTTCCAGCTCTCTTGCAAGTCCCTTAAGACCACGTGATATCTGTGCAACCTCCTGCACACGACTCTCAGCTTTGGGAGGCTTCATCAATTGGAGATAATCAATGAAAAGCATATCAATGTTGTGCTGTTGCTTTAGTTGCCTCGCTCGAGCACGTAGCTCCATAAGACCAAGGTTACCAGTATCATCAATAAAAAAATTACTCTCAGACAGCGTGCTTGAGGCACGGGCTAATTTTGCCCAGTGATGATCCTGAAGCCTGCCAGATCTTAATCTATGCAGATCAACTCGAGCTTCTGATGCCAGTATCCTCATCGAAATTGCCATTGATGACATCTCAAGAGAGAAAAATGCTATCCCTTTATTATACATCTGGGCTGCATTGCGTGCCAGATCAAGACTGAATGCAGTTTTTCCCATAGATGGCCGTGCAGCAATGATTACTAAATCTCCAGCCTGAAAACCTGATGTATATTCATCCAACTCATCGAATCCGGTTCCAATTCCGGTCAGTTCACCTTCAAGCTTATGGTGATTATCGAGATACTCCATAGCTTCAGTAACTGAATCGCCGACGGATACATACCCACTCTCACTTCGATTGGAGTATATTTCAAATAGACTTGGCATGAATTGATCAAGGAGTTCAATTGCTTCCGGAGCTTCATAAGCATCAACTGCCATGCTAGTAGCGGTTGCAATTAGTCTTCTCAAGCCATATTTCTCTCGAACTGTTTTTGCATACTGTTCTGCATGAGCAGCTGTTGCGACTTCGTTTGTCAATCCGGCAAGGTAAGGCACTCCCCCGGCAGCTTCCGAATCATCGGTTGCAGCAAGCTCATCATTCACAGTCAGCAGGTCTATCCCGGCTCCCCTGCTGAAAAGACGCGCCATAGCTGCAAATATGAGCTTATGACGATTATCGTAAAAACTGCTGTCATCGACAAAATCAACAACTCTTGCAAATCCGGATGGACTCACTAATGAAGAACACAAAACAGCCCGTTCCATCTCAAGATTGTGAGGTGGAACCCTTCCTCCAAGAAGGTCTACAGGCTTTTTCTTTTTGTTGCTAAATTCTTTTTTTGAATCTGCCATTAAAATTCCAATGGGATTTGCGTATGTTATGTGTTGTTAGTGGTGTCAGGTGTCCCCGCCAGACATTCCAGCAGTTGGTTTTCAGATAGATAAGAACGCTTGATGTCATACTCTGCGCAACATCAATTGCCGTATCTGATCATTAGTATATAAAATAAAAGTGCCAGAAATCAAGATTGATGTTCTGGCTGTTTATCCTTTGACAAATCGGTGACTTGCTCAACTTAATGAAAAGTTAGTTAGCTGTCAATCTGTGACCGGAGTTTAAACAATCATGTTGAATGAATGTTAGAAAATTCTTTCATCCCGCGCCTGTGCTATCGATCAGGAGACCAGACAATATTCCCAGCTAATAATCCCATCACAACCTGCATATCCTTCCATGCTTCCACCTTCCCTGAAGGCGTCCGCAATAAATAGGAGGGATGATAGGTGACAATAAACGGTTTGTCTTTGTAGTTATGAATTTGGTTGCGGATAGACTTTACGGAAACTCCCGGATCTAAATTCAATAACCTGACCGCTGCGACCTTACCAAGTGCCACAATGACATCCGGGTCAATGATTTGAATCTGCTGTTCAAGATACGGTATACAACTTTCTGCTTCTTCAGGCAGCGGATCCCGATTGTCGGGTGGACGGCATTTGACAATATTTGCGATGTAGACCTCTGAACGTTGAAATTTCATCGCTGCAATGATCTTATTTAGAAGCTGTCCCGCTCGACCTACAAACGGTATTCCCTGTCGATCTTCATCTGCTCCGGGACCCTCCCCAATAAACATTAGTCTGGCATCCGCAGATCCATCACCGAACACAACATTTTGACGTGTTTTGGCCAACTGGCAGCGAGTACACATCAACGCTTCCTTCTTTACTGCATCTAGACGATTAAGAACCTTTGGGTCAGATATCTGCTTTTTATTGGAAAACAGAGGAATATCTAAAACTATCTCCGGCTCACCCTCTGCGTATTGTTGAAGGTATTTGATTAAATCATTCACGAGGTTTAAATGTTTTAATTACAGGGTATGCGAGATGACGGATAAAATCTTATTTATCCTTGTAAAAACCTACTTATGTTGTCGAACAATTTATTCGCGGCTTCTTTTTTTGTGCAAACAGGCAGTTCAACAGGGGCTTTGTCATTTGCGACTAATGTAAGTTTGGTCGAATCCCCACCGAATGATGAGTGTGACTGAGTCGGGTCGTTTAAAACAATCATGTCGACATTTTTTTCTTTGAGCTTTTTCTGCGCGCCTTCGAGATGATTGCTCGTTTCAAGAGCAAATCCAACTATGGCTTGAGCAGTGCGATTTTGCCCTGCCCAGGCGAGTATGTCTTCGGTCTGCTTCCATTGAATGTCCGGTTCACCGACATGTTTCTTCAACTTACTTTTTGCTGGATTAGTTATTGACCAGTCAGAAACGGCAGCCGTCATTACCAACAAATTACAGGAAGTAAAATGTTCTTTTACAGCAGAGCTCATTTCTGCAGCAGTTTCAACAACAAACGTTTTAACCTCAGCAGGAGGTTCACCCTCTGCGCCCCGACCTCGAATTAGGGTTACATTTGCCCCACGCAACGCGGCTTGTTTTGCAATTGCATCACCCATTTTTCCACTTGATCTATTACTGACAAATCTCACAGGGTCAATTGGTTCTCGAGTGGGTCCGGATGTGACGACGACTGATTTTCCAGACAGGTCGTCAGTAACCGCCAAACTTTCCCTAATCTGTCTCAAAATCTTGTCTGGCTCACTCATCCTACCTTCACCCGCATTTTCGTTCACACCCGCCATTTCACCGGATTCTGGTCCTACAACCTCGAAACCTCTTTTGCGCAGGATTGAGATATTATCTTTGACGGCGGGATTATCCCACATTCGAGGATTCATTGCCGGAGCAACTATAACTTTACCTGAAAAAGATATACAGACGCTACTTGCAAGGTCATCTGCAATTCCATTTGCTAACTTACCAATGAAATTGGCAGTAGCGGGAGCAATTACCAGAATATCACCCCAATCAGACGGTTGCAAATGAATCGGATTTTCGGGAGGCGATTCCGGAAACATATCCTGCAACACCGGATTTCCCGAAAGCGTAGCAAAAGTTAAAGGGCTGACAAATTCAGAGGCTGAATCAGTCATAACCACACAAACATCTCCACCTTGTCGTCTGATTTCCCGAACGAGATAACAGGATTTATAAACTGCTATCCCACCGGTCACTATTAGTATTATCTTTTTACAGTTCAATGGATTGAATAGTCAGGAATCGATTATTTCTTATCGTTGTCAAGATAATAGAATTTGATATCTTGTTCCTTCAGTTCTCTGAGTGCTTTTATGGTTGGCTTTATGTGGTGAAAATGATCGAGACCTGGTTCCTCAGCACCTTCGTCATCGGGATTGACAATTTCTGTTGCTTCTATTGTGGAATTATAGGCATCAATCTCCTGTTTTTGACGACGACCGATTTGCCGTGCTCGAATTGCAGAGATCATGATTGCTTCATAAACATTTTCTGTAATCCCTTCAAAATCATTAATCAACCAATCAAGCCTGGCTTCTTCCTCGGTTAAAGGCTGAGTTGGTTCAACATAACTTGGGATTAGATCAACCGCCTCAATGCTTGTTTCACCGGGTACTGTCAATGGCAAGCCATCAATTGTTGTAATCTTTGGCTGCTTGGGTATTTCTACTTTTTCAATCATTACTTTATTTTTCCCTCTTGGTTTCTATTTGTTACGTATTGTTACGTATTGTAACGTATTGTTACGTATTGTCATGTTTTGTTTGTTCTTAATCCCAGGAGGCTATAACTGAGATATTCAATCTATATGACAAACATTCACACACCGAAATGTCATCCACTCAAGAAATAATCAGCCTTAGATGGACCGTTTGGCCCTGAAAGAGATTACATCCTCAATTATTTCAAGAACCGAGTCAACTGTATCCATTAGGTTGTCATTCAATACGTGGTAAGGATAGGCTTCCCCTCTTGCTCTCTCAAATGGATATCGAGATAATCTTAGTTCAATCTGCTCTGGTGTGTTAGTGCCTCGATTTTCTAATCTTCTTCGCAGCTCTTCTACTGAAGGTGGAAAGATGAAAATCAGAACTGCATTCGGGAACAGATCGTGTATAGAGCTCGCACCATAAACATCGAGATCCAGAATTACGTTTTGCCCCAGTTCAAGCATTTTATCAATCTGTCGATGCTCAGTTCCGTAAAGATGTTTATGAACTTCTGCCCATTCAATAAACTCTCCGGCATCTCTGCGCTTTAAGAATTCGTCACGTTTCAGAAAGTGGTAATCGACGCCTTCCTTTTCGTGTTCTCGCGGTTCTCTGGTAGTTGAAGATACGCTGAAAACAAAATCTTTGCGAATACTCAAAACTTCATGAATGATTGTGGTTTTTCCACCACCGGAAGATCCCGACAACACGAATAGTTGTCCGCGATTATTCAAGATTCTGCACCTGCTCTCGAACTTGTTCAAGAATCTCTTTCATACGAATGGCTGTTTGTGACACTTCAACCAACCAGCTTTTGGATGAAATTGTATTGGTCTCTCGCCCCATTTCCTGCAAAATGAATCCAAGCTTCTTACCGACAACATTTTCTTTAGAGAGGGTTTCACTAAACAAACTTATATGACTGTCAAGTCGGACTATTTCCTCTGATATATCAAGTTTGTCTGCTACAATGGCAATCTCTGTTTCAAGTCTTGTTGGATCAATCCGATTGTCGGTTAAAACTTCTTCCAACCGCTGGGTTAATCGATCACGATACTGGTTTATCATACCGTCAATATGTTTGACGATAATTTCTTTTTCTGCCAGAAATTGGTCCATGCGACTCCGCAAATCGGACCCGAGATTTTTCCCTTCAATTGAACTGACTTCAACCAGTTCATCAATAGCGATACTAAGTGCTTCACGGGTCATATCGCATAATTGCTGCCGGTCATCATCAGTCTCTTCAGTGCTCAGCAAATCACCGATACTTAACAGATGATCCAGTTGGATATCCCCACCAATCCCCAGATCAGACTGCATTCCCCTCAACGCTTCAGCGTAGCTCTTTGCTCGACCTCGATCTATTCGGATCGAGGGGACGTGATTCGGATTGCGTTCTTCAGAAACGCTGACCGATACTCTCCCGCGTTGCAAACGTGACCTGAGTGTATCCCTTAATTCACTTTCGAGCGAATACAGCGAACGGGGAAGTCTAAAGCTCAGTTCGAGGAAACGATTATTTACGCTGCGTAGCTCGACAGTTATACATCTGCCTTCACGGTCGATTTTGCCTGAACCAAACCCAGTCATACTGCGTGGCATATATACTCCATAAGCAGATTCTGCCTGATGTTGCAGAAAGAACACTGCAGTTGATTACTCCGTTTTGTCTATTCCGCAAACCAATATGTCGGAGAATAACCAAATCGTGATGTCAGTTATCCCTGCCTGACACTTGTGTTGTTTTATTTCTGTCAAGTCAGGACCCTTGACTGCACACTCAACAATAATACCGCAACCAGATGGTGATCGTTAATGCCGGTTCCAATGTGCGGTAATTGATACCCTGTGGGTTTCACCCAACGCATCATGATCGATAAATGCATAATCTATAGATAGCGGATTCAGGTTCAAACCACCACCAAAAGTAAGTTCTCCATCATCACTGCCAATGCGTAGACCAATTGAATCCCGAATCAGGTATTCAAGCCCTATATGGCTGGCAAATGCGTTGGATTCACCTATTGCCTCGAGTCGATAATCTACGTCTGCAACAGGGATTATCTTCGCTTCGAGTGCTGGTAGATTTATTTTTGCTGCAATGCCAAACCTGATAGTCGAAACTATAACTTCCGTATGCCCGGTATCCCAAGCAATAACAGTACCCAAAACATCCCTCACCGCCAATCCGGCGGTAATCGGCAGTTTCTCTATTGGTCGTCCAAGTATTCCAGCATCAAATCCAAGACCATAAGCCTGCTGCTCAGATCCGATGTGTTTGAAGACCAGTTTCGGAGCTACACCCCACGACCAGTTCCGGAATTGCCCTGACTTAGCAGCATAAAATGCATATTCACCCTCCGTTACAATTTTGTCGACTTCGACTCGGTTGTCTTCAGAGATTGGCTCACCAGGATTCTCCAGGCGGGTAAAGGGAATATTGTTTACTCCTAACCGTATAATACCAAAACCAATAACGGAATTATCCGGTTGCGGCAGAGCTATTCCTGCGACATCATAATCTACTTCACCTGCAAATCGCTCGCTATGCATCAATCCAAGCTGAGGATGACGAATGGAGTTCAAACCTGCGGGATTCCAGAAAATTGCGTAGGCATCTTCGCTCAGGGCAGTATATGCGCCTCCCATGCCGAGAGGTCTTGCTCCACCGCCAGTCGCCATGAATTCCCCACCGTACTTTGCAAGTCCACCTGCAAATACCGGGAATGTAATCCACAGAAATCCAACGACAATAAAGCAGAACATTGTGCTGAGCTTTGTTGTTGATTTCAAATTAGGCATAATCAAGATAATATAACCATTTTTTCTTCTCCAATCAAGTGTTTTTGTGCGAAACCACGGCTGATGCGATTGCAGTCGTGCATTGCTGTCGGTAAATTATCTATCAGTTTTCCTAATTAACCTCCGATGATACTTCCGCCACGTTCTTTTTTCTCGACCTTTAAATCCTGAAGATATGGTGATTTTACATTTATTTTCAGAAAGAAACCACTCCCAACCCCAACCGGGTTCCAGGTCAATTGTCCTTCCCAGCAATGGAGATCCCGGTAGAGTGAAATTGCACCTGAGACGACCCTGTGATTGTGAAAATCAAATCGGGCATTATACGAAACCTTCCAGTTTTCTGTCGCTTGAAGTTCAAGCTTCATATTTGCCCAAATTGTTTTGGTTATATTGTCCGGGTCCTCCCTTCCCACGGCATACCGAAAGGAGAAACTGGTTTTCCAGGGAACGGGACTTGGTTTCCACTCTTCTCTATCGAACCTATCTTTTTCAACATTAATTGATTCTGACATGGGTGCTTCAGAAGTATCAATCGTTGATGAAGATCCACTTGCAGACAAACTGAAAGAACTTGTAAGCGCAAAATTCAGAAGCCGCAACCCGTTATCAGCAAACCTGTTCACCTCTATTTTTTCCCCGTCCAAAGGATTTGTTTCAAGATCATAGAAGCTATGCTTTGCATCGAAACGGAGCGTAAACCCTGAAAATTCCTCAAGATATCCTGATCCCGTTTTACCCCCTCCAAGTGTTGGAATCGTAACACCGCTGCTAATATCCGACCACCCAAGAGAATCCGCTGCAAAGTTATACGAGGTATTCGTGGTAAGATTAAAGAGCTGACCTTTGGTTTCTTTTTCGCCTTTTACAGATTTATACTCAAACAAGTTTCCCAGTGATATACTAAGAGTTCTTCTTTCAGAACTTGGAGCACCCCCATAGATTCCCCCTGCAAACCTGTTATATTTCGTTTCTGTACCTGTACTATCTGTAAAAACATCATAGTATCCCCACTTCGGATCTGAAAAGTCTGGATTGTAGGTCATTGTAAGCCCTGGGCTCAGAGTATGACGAATAGCTTTAATCGAGAACAAGTTGGGCTTAAACAGACCATATAGTTTTGTACTCATCCTCAGTGAGGCATCAAATGTCCTTAATGCAGCAAATCCATCAGGGAGATCCTCATGTTTAACTGTATCAACCACCCCATCAGTTCCCTTAAAATACTCATTCCACTCATCATACCACACTTCTTTATATGATGCTCCGGGAGTAAACGCGATATGAAACAACGGATCCGGTGTGGATGAAAACGCAAAGCTATGTTTAATCCCGCCTCTCTGTCGGGAAATACCATCAGCATTAGTGTTCTTTCTAAGTTCCGTATTTCCGGAATAACTGTAATAGAACTTGTTGTACCATTTTGCATCATCTGTGCTGCCTCCTTTGGGAAGAGGTATAAAAGTAGATCGTCTTCGTCCAAAGGTTACCCGTGGCAGGGATTGCGTTACGACCCCCGTGTTCAGTTCTTTTGTGTAATTCAGGTTGATGGATGCACTGTATGGTGTTCCCGCCCAGCTTTCGCTCAAGGTTATATTAGAGTGCATAGTCTGCTTCATTCTTTCATTTGGATCCTGTGAAACATCCTTTACATATGATCCATCAGACACAAAGTTACCTTTTGCAATCAACTTCATCGTCGGAGTTATGGTGTGATTATGATCAAATTTAACGTCCCACCGCCTATCAACTTTGTTATCCCTCTGTTGGTTTATTAAGGAGCCGGAAATGCCACCGGTGAGAACATAACGTTTTGCATAGTTAGCATCCGCTTTAAACAAGATTCCAAACTTTTCATAAAAATCCAGACGCCCCTTTACATCATAATAGTCGTTTGGTGCCCAGTAATACCCAAGATTTTTAAAGTATCTCCCGCTCCCACCACCCTCTCCATAGGTAGGCATTATTATCCCGGACTGTCGTCCACCTCGAGTGGAAAATACGGCGAACGGGAAAATCAAAACTGGCGTTGGTCCAAAAAATAGAGATATTGGCCGGGCAACAATTTTATCCTTTATCACCATTTTCATATCCCTCGCCCAGAAATGGTAATGAGGTTTCTCTGCGTCACATGTTGTGTAATATCCATTACGAATATTGTATGTGTCGGCGTCGATCCGCTTTATCTTCTTACCGTGATAGAATCCATCCTGAAATTCTGTATCCCCATCGATAACCTGTCCCCTCTTACTCTTCAGGTTATATGTTAAGCTACTGCCATTAACAATCTGTTGTCCATCATCGAGTTCAGGTTGTCCTATCCATATAATAGAATCCCCTCCACCAAGTGAGCTGTCAATCTGTATAGTGTCGAGCAATCCTCGGGCATGGAGCATGTTATTACTCCAGTCAATATCAATGCTGCCTGCATCAAGTGCCATTTCGCGATATGCGACCTTGGCATCGCCGGTTAGTTTAGTCGCTCTGGGATTAAAAGTGAAAACAACTTTTTCAGCTGAGTAGGTTATGATAGTGTCGAGATCAGCTTCGGACTCGGTAGTGTCAATGACCGCTTCAGGTTTGAGAAGATCGGGACGGAGGATTAAAAAATCGAGGGAGTCCTGCTCAGATGTTACCGGAGGGGGAACCAGCTTCAGAATATCTTCCGATGGCTGAGCTTCGGTTGATTCCGGCTGTGAATTAAGCTTCTCGGGCAGAGTGAAAAACAAGATCAACACTGCGAGCATGTAATATTGGAAAATTCGGAGCACTGTAATTTAATTAAGTCATCTTTAGATGAACTATCAAGCCTTCCAAGAAGTTTCACAATCTAATGAATATTCAATTAACTTATTGAATCACCTTCTTCAAGGAGCCATTTTTTCCAGTTCTTCTCGAATCTGCCAATATTCTCACCCAACTCTGCAAAAACATTACCATCACTACATTCCCTAACAATTTTCACAATAATTTCCCTGCCATATGTAATTTCAATAAATCTGACAATAGTCCATCCCCAATCATAGCTTTTTGTTACATTCGATTGAATATCCTTGATGTTCGGGATATCGTTCTCCCGGATTCCATCGAGAACGGGTTTTCTGAAATTGTATTGATCATCGAATTTCCAGTGCCCCGACAAGAAAACAGCAAGTCCTTCCCCCCACCACCTCTGAGATGCCTCAATATCCGGTGAGAGATACTCTTCAAAAATATGGGTCATTTCGTGGAAGAGAATCCGGCGGTATTCGTCACTCACATACTCAAAAGTGGAATACTTATCATATGCTGATGGGGATAGAACAACCAAATCGGTCCTTTGAGGCTGCGCCATCCTTGAAGGGTGAGAAGGTCTCTCGATTTCAACATGGAGCCAATCCTTTACAAGCCGATCAAATTCATCTCGATTCGGAGTCAGAACCACTCTAATTTTGGGAAATTGTTCTTTTATGTCAAAATAGTCTTTGAGAAAAGTCCTTGCTTCCCATACAGTGTAAAGTGTTTCCTCTGCAAATGTTCCGTCCTGTCCATGATATCGCACTTCGATATCATTTTCGCTTAACGTCTTGTATTTGTCCATAAACTTAAACTCAGAAATATTAGTAAATGAATTGTATCTGGTCCGACGACACTTGTTTGAAGATTTCAAATAGAGCGGCTTTTTCATATGTACATATAATATAATACTAATTAAACAAAATATAGCTGATAGATACACATCCTCAGAACACAATCTAAACATCAGCTTTGTCCCTCAAAAAATTACACACCCGCATCGGAAACTCCCGCTAACGGTTTCTTTGAAGGTGGAAATATCAATAACTAGCGTTTATCTTGGGTATTGGACTTTTCGACAATTGACAAGTTTTCCCATTAGAGGTATCCTTGAACAACGTTTACATAAAAACCGGCTCCCCCATCTTTGACAACTTCTACCCAAAAGTAAAGTCCTTTCTTGAGAAAGACTTGCTTGAGGTAAACATCGAAGGACAGAAAATCCGTGGTTACCGACCTCCCGATGCTAAATCAATCTGGATTAGGGATTACTCGGATATGATGCGTGGCATCAAGTATTTTGAGTCGGATCTCAAGAGCGTCGTTGACCATTTCGCGGAGAATCAATCTGACTCGGGACGTGTCTTTGACTACTTCACGACCTTTCCTGAAAAACTACCGAGTGAACGCGAAAACTGGACTAAATATGTTCGCGTTCCTGTTGAAGCCGATGTTGAATTCCGGTTTGTAAAAGCTGCACACACCACCTGGCAGGCAACTGGTGATGATGAATGGTTCATTAACCTGTTGCCTAAGTTGGAAAAAGCCCTCAACTACATACTGAGTCATCCCCACCGGTGGGATGCGGAACACGGTCTTGTCAAACGCGCGTATACCATAGACACTTGGGATTTTGCTTATTCGGCCGGAAAGCATGACTGGCTGCAATTCCAGATAGACGAGGATACGTTCTGGGGAATAATGCACGGTGATAACAGCGGTTATTATGAAGCGTTCCATATTGTCGGTGATTTAAACGAACTCGCTGACTTTCCTGAAAAAGCACAGGAATGGCACCATAGAGCAGAAGAGCTTAAAACAAATATGAACAAATTCTGCTGGAACGGTACTTTCTACAGACATTTCTTGAAATTAACCCCGCTTGATCTTCCTGAAGTTGACGAGAACAACCAGCTCAGTCTCAGCAACCCAATGGACATTAACCGAGGGGTAACATCACACGAGATGGCAGTTTCAATCCTTAAGGAATATCAGAAGCGCCGGGATACAACGGATGCCTTTGCCGAATGGTTTTCAATAGAACCACCATTTCCGGCAGGTTTCTTCGGTGAGGAACTCCTCGTTGAGGGAGCCTATGCAAATGGTGGCATTATGCCCCTTGTCGGAGGTGAACTTGCCAGA
>Ga0233430_1003659_pt1 | contig 15245 bp, 15 predicted proteins | sample SI_118_April2016_2_FD_179883 | JGI IMG/M metagenome (GOLD analysis project Ga0233430, IMG submission 179883) | Seawater microbial communities from Saanich Inlet, British Columbia, Canada - SI_118_April2016_150_MG | ecosystem: Environmental > Aquatic > Marine > Inlet | place: Canada: British... | reverse complement strand
ACAATTGAAACTATACATTGTAAAGGCCTATGAATCTAGACCTGCATTTTATCATCTGAAAGGAATCATTGTAGATAAATTAACGATAAACCACACCATATTTGAAATATCTCTTGATTGGCATGAATTAATTAAAAAATGCAAAGAACAACCGCCTGCAATTCATAATCTTAGAATTGAAACTATGACACAACGTCTCTATGAGGGAATGAAAAAAGTTAGATTTCCAAATAAGAAAAATAAAGCAATCACTCTCCAAATACCTACAATAGATACTTCATACAATACCAAAGTAAACATTCATCCTAATGGAAAATTATTACTTATGGTAGGTTGTACACATACTCCTATTCCTTATCATCCTAATGGATTTAATGATCTGATTGAATATTTGTCCAAAGTAGCTGATTATCTTATGAGATATTCTAATACTGATTACAAGTGCCCAAAAATAAGAACTTGGAAATTTACTTACTATCATTTTAACAAAGATTTTGAAGTTACATCTCCATTTTTCAAATATACTATTGATCAACTTGAAGACCATTCAAGACTATATCTTCATGAATTTCCAGACGGAAAACGTGCCTGGAGATTAGAATATGATGTAAAACCTAACACTACGATATCTGAAGAACAAGAAAAAGCAGCATTATCTGAAGATGAACGTCAACTATCTGAATGGTTTAAAGATGAAACACCACATGATTCAGAATTAAAGAAAGATGATGACTCTGAATGAAATTACTTCCCCCACTTTACAAAAAACAAGCTAGTCTTTCCTTTCTATCTATACTCAAACCTGAATACACGGTTAACCTCATAAATAATATGAATTTGAGAGTTTCATCATGAAATTTTTGATTTTAGGCCTTATTCCATTACTTTTGATAATTCCTGGTAATGTATTGGGACAAGAAATTAATTCAGATATAATTCCATTTGAAACTTTATTTCCAAACACTGTCCAAATTGGAAAAAATTGGCATGAATTGTCCTCTTCCACATTAACAAACCCTCTTTATTATTCTGAACATTTCTATCAGAAGAAAATAACAAATTTTGAAGTAATGGAAAAACAAGGTTATGTTAATGAAGATAAATTTGTTTTAGTGATAATTGCTTTTTATGATGATGAATCAACTGCAAAGATATTTTTTGATTCCCTTCGCACTGAGACACCTTTTCCAGCATCAGCTTATTTTGATAGTCCAAAAAATTGTGTAGATTCCACATACATTAATACAAATTTTGAAAGTGACAATTCATTTACTTGTTTAGAAAAAAATTTCTTATTTCAAGTTAGATCTTTTACTAATACTAACAGATTAGATGGCGTAGATACTGCAGAAAAATTTATTGACTCTGTTTTTTTTAACATAAGACATTATGGGAAGTCACTTTTAGAAGCAGAAAAAACATTTTTACAAATAAAAAATGATCTTGATATAGGAGATTTGTATCAACTATCTGATAGAAACATTGCAAATTTTCCTACTGTTTCACTTCATGAACAAGATAATTTTGATCTTTTAGAAATACAATTTGATTATGAAATTGAAGAAACATTTGATACTAATACTGGAATCCCGTTTAAGACTCTCTTAGCAACAAATACTTTCTCATTAGATTATGATTCATGGCCAAAGTATTCTCGAATCCATTCTGATGAATATTTGGTATTGGGGACCATAATTCCTGGAACTGATGATTGGAATGTGGACTGTCCTTCATATTTTGGCAAAGTTATCAATCCCAACATTCCTTATGGCCTAAAATCTTGTTTTGAAATTCCTAAAAATACAAACTACTTTGTTTTTGAAGGTGCAGTTTTTTCAAAGGAAATAGTAACTACAATTGAAGAAATTAATGAAATAACTAAAACTGATAACACTAATCTGGAATCTGAATTAACATCCTCTTTAGATTCTATTTCAGAATCTTCTGTGATTGTTGAACCTGTAGCAAAACAAAACCCTACAAATTCAGGTGGGGGTTGTCTAATTGCTACAGCAACATACGGTTCAGAACTAACTCCTGAAGTTCAAAAGTTAAGAGAATTACGAGATAATTCACTACTACAAACAGAATCTGGCACAAGTTTCATCAATTCATTCAATGAAATCTACTATTCATTCTCACCAATTATAGCTGATTATGAAAGAGAAAATCCAATCTTCAAAGAGATGGTAAAATTATTCATTACTCCAATGATAACATCACTGTCTATCTTGAATTATGTTGAAATGGATTCAGAGGAATCAGTGTTAGGGTATGGAATTAGTTTGATTGTACTTAATGGATTGATGTATGTTGGAATTCCAATTCTAGCTGTAATGCGGTTTAGAAAATGAGTGTAGAATTTAACAAATTTTTCAAACGACATAGTTTAGCATCTACTTACAAACCAACATTAGCTAAATGCCTTCTAGATCTTGGAGATTATGAGAAAAATGAAGGTAGTCAATGGGTCAAAAAACAAAATGACACATACATTGTAAATTTACATTTTGTTGCAGCTAGATTTCTGAGATATTATCATCCGTTAAAATTTAAATTCAAATTAAAACAAGAATCAACAAAACAAACAGTTGCCATCTATGATATTTTACAAGAAAACAAAGATTTGTTTGATGAACTTAGAACAAAAGATACTCCTTCAAAGAATGACATGTGTACGGATTTATTTCAAGATGTGAGAGAAAAGACGATAAAGCATCCATTAATGAGAGTGCAAGTATTGCCAAAATTACTCAAAGATTGTAATATTTACACAATAAGTGATGACAAAAATTTCATTTCAGTCAAAAAAGATGTTGTAGATCACATGTATTCTAACAAAGATGTTTTGGAATCTGCATTAAACCACATGATATCCAAATATCTTGAAAATTGTAATGCTGCCCCAAATATATCCACAAAATTAGATGAGAAATTAAAACGAAAAAATCTTTCAGCAAAACCTAAAAACGAAGTTCTTGAGATTGCAAATTACACTTGTTTTTACTGTCCAGCTAAAAATGTAAAATTTGACATGGATCACTTTGTACCCTGGAATTATCTTGGCCAAACAGAACAATACAATATGGTTCCAGCATGCAAACATTGCAATCCCAGTAAAAATGATAAATTAACTATCGAGAAATTCTTAGACAAACTCATTAAACGAAACAAAAAGCTTGAAAAATTACCTATGGGGTATTCGGAGGAATTAATGAGAAATATGTATGAGAATTGTAGGCTAGAATATCATGGGAGAGATAATGAATTATGGCAAAGTGCATGAGATGTGGAAAGAAACATGATACTGAATGGCAAGAATGTCCTGAATGTATCCAAAAGTATTATCCTGAAACATAGATGTACAAAAAAACTCAATCTACCTTGGAGATCGTAACGAAAAGGACAATATCCTTTTTTAAAAATAAAGAAAAATTTGAGTTTTCTTACTACTCATTGAATTGAACTGGTTATAATGTTCATGACATCATCACCAGTTTTTCCGTTTGAATTTATAGACACTTTACATCCGCTTTCAGTATTGCCTGTAACAATAACGGTTACACTACTTCTTTGGCGTGTAAAATAATATACAATTGCACCAGGCCAAATCAAAATAGCCAATACAATTACGATTATCCAGCTAAATTCACGACCACCTTCAGCAATAACTGATTTGTTAGCTTCAATTGATTTGATTTTGTAATCACTTGTTCCTATAGCTTGTTGTATTTTTGGGAATGTGTCATCAACGGATGATGTAACATCAATAATTTGTGAACCCATGAAAAAATCCCAAATCTTATCTATTTAATCTGTGAACCTCATATTCTGATAGGATAATCTTATTTTGATAAAATTAATGAACAAGATTAGATTATGAAAAAACTCAATCCGCCCTAGAGATCGTAACGAAAAGGATATGTGCTTTTTTAAAACTGATACTATTTTCCTAAATTCATGCCTGATTTTGTGCCTATTTGCCTAAATAATGATAAGGTAGGAGTTTCATCATGAGAGTGTTGATTTTTGGGTTAATTGTAATAATAGGTATTATTCTTGTTTCATTTTTTACATCTACTGAAATTTGGGCACAAAACTCAGTTACTTCCCAATATGGTGGATTAAATACTGATCAAGCTGTTTATTCACTTGAACGACATGAAATTGCATACGTAAATATTTCTGGAGTAGGGCCTGATACGAATACTCGAGAACGAATATCCCTAATTATAACATTACCTGATTCAACTAAATCAAATCATTCTGTTTTTTCTACAGACGATGGTGCTTTTCAATTAATATTCCCAATACCGTATGATGCTCTAGGAAATTACAAAGTTTTTGCATCTATGTCTGGAAAAATTCTTGGAGAAATTTATTTTTCCGTTGAAGAAAATACAAAAGACAGCACAAATCAAAATTCTCCTCAAATTCCTACATTGCCGAATACCACCTCCCCAAATATTTCATCATTAATTACAATTAGAACAGATTCTCCATCGTATGAGTTAGGTGATATAATTCATATTTCAGGAACTGTTCCTAATTATGATCCACTTGATTCAAACAATCAAATGGATGTGTCTGTACAAATCATTAATTCAAAAAATAACATCGTAACAATTTCTCAAATATCTCCAAATCCTGATAGTACTTATTCTCTCACTGTTAAAAGTGAAGGTGCACTGTGGAAATTTGCAGGAGAATATACTGTAAGAGCAAATTTTTTCCAGCAAAATGCATTTACTACTTTTAAATATTTTATCCCAATAACACCTCCTACATCAACTCCACTATCAACCACAACTCCACTATCAACCACAACTCCACTATCAACCCCAACTTTCAAAACACCTTCAAAAATTACCACTCAATTAACACTTAACTCGATACCTGATTCTTTTGAAGTTACATCATCTAGCTCAAAAGCTAGTGTAACGTTTTCAGGTACTTTACGTATGTCTGATGGGACGCCAATATCTGGTGAAGATGTGTTTGTCAAAGACACTAGTAATAACATCATACTAAAATTCCAAACAAACAATGCTGGAAAATTCTCAGGCATATGGAAACATGCTCAGTGGGGAAATAACTATAAGATGCAGGCATTTTATGATGGCTCAAATGACACAAAACCATCTAAAAGTAATACTGAATCTTTTAATGTAAAATTAAAACCTGTTTCAACTACTCCGAAATCCACATTAAGTCCGTCCTCCACCCAAGATAATTCTTGGATTGCACTGATTGCAGTATTGGTAATAATTGCAGTAGTGATAATTGTTGTAAAATATAAAAAAAATATTGGGACTAGTTCTAAAAAACAAAGTACAGCCCAAACTCAATCTAGCACATCTGTGATGTCATATTATGAATGTCCAAAATGCCACAGTGGGGATATTCAAAATAACCCTGATGGTTCAGTGAATTGTCCTGATTGTAATTTTAGGGTGTAGATACAATATAATTATAATGTTTAAGATAAATAATTTGAAATGTTTAACTAAATCATTTTATTATTCCTAACAAGTGAAAACGTAAAATGAAAAGTCCATTTTGGTATCTACTTCCAGTCTTTTTAGGGATTATCGGTGGGTTAATTGCATATATGATATTAAAAAAGGATGATTCTCAAAAAGCAAAAAAAGCACTACTCATAGGTCTAATTACATCAATTCCATTTTTTGCATGGGTTGGACTACAAGTACAATTTGGAATACCAAATCCATTTTACGTTGTAGCCAGTGGAGGTATGGGCCCAACATTGGACATGTATGATGTTATTATAACTCAGGGACATGAACCATTTGAAGATATTGCTATAGGGGACATCATTGTATTCCTTAGACCATCCGATCACAACAGAGTACAGTTTGCTAGAGTAGTTTCGATACTTGATGATGACCCTAAAACAATTAGAACTCAAGGTGATGCAAATAATGCATCAATTCCAGGAATAGACTTTCCAATTACAGAAGAAGAATATATTGGAAAAGTAGTATATACGCTTCCACAAATAGGATATGTAATACTGTTACTAAAACCACCCATTAACTATGTCATAATTATAATGTACTTTGGGATCGTTTTAGCGATTTTACAATCAAAACACAAAAAATTCAAAAAATTACCTTATTCAGAGACATCCACTTTATTCTATTATGAATGTCCAAGTTGTCACAGTAGCAGCATCCAAAATAACCCTGATGGTTCAGTGAATTGTCCTGATTGTAATTTTAGAATTTAATATCTAATTTGAAATTTTTAACTTTGACATTAAAATCATTATCTATAGTTATGTAAGATACGCTTAATTGTTTTTGAATATTATTTACATTATGCATCCAACTTCTAAAAGACGACTTCAATTAGGTATGGGAATTGCAGTATTTGCATTTGCAGTAATTGTTAGCTATTTTTCAGTAGTTGAAGCAGATCTTGAAGATGCTCCTCAATATGACATCTATCTGGTTGTTGACGTTTCAGGGAGTATGGGAACTATTACCAATGTTGGAGGATCTGATCAGATAACTGTGACATCTTCCAGTCCGATAGTTTTTGCAAAACAAGCCGCATTAGAATTTGTTGATGCATTTAGATTAGATGAATCATCTGATCATCGAATTGGATTGGCTATTTTCTATGGAGGGGAATATGAACCACAAATACCCAAAGCAGAAATTGTAGTTGGATTAAATGAATCCCCAAAAAAATTGAAAGAAGGGATTGAGGGTTTATTTCCTGGAGGAGCTACTGCTATGGGTGATGGTATTTTAATTGCCACTAAATCACTTACAGAAAATACTCGACTCAATACAACCAAAATAATCGTATTACTTAGTGATGGAGTATCTAATGTTGGGGAACCTCCTTTGCTAGCATCTAATGATGCAAAAGAACACAACATTACTATCTTTTCTGTGGGGTATGGTTCGAATGCAGATGTAATAACTTTGAAAGCAGTTGCATCAATGACTGACGGTAAATATTATGATGCGTCAACCGGACAAGATTTGGCAGATGTTTTTAATGAAATAGCAGGTGTATTGATATCTCCTATCTCCCATTACTCCAGTCGAATTCTAATTCTTCTTGCAATACCCACACTATTGTTTATTCCTACAATAGAGAAAGGTTTCACTACAATGATGAGAATAAGAGAAGACAAACCTTTGAAGAAAACCAAATCAACTACAAAATGGTCTTGTATTAGTTGTAATCATGTTAACCGTTCAACCTCTAAATTTTGTGGTAAGTGTGGGGAATTAATTAAAACCAAATCAACTACAAAATGGTCTTGTATTAGTTGTAATCATGTTAACCGTTCAACCTCTAAATTTTGTGGTAAGTGTGGAACATCTAAAAATAAATCTGGAGAACAATTGTCATGACCAATCGCTATACTAAAAGAATTTCAGAAAATATGCCTCTTTTTTTAGGCGGTATTTTTATGGTGTATCTTGCAGTTCTAGATGAAACTTTGTTTAATTTTATTCTCGATAATATGACTCGAGATCAACTAACTATTGCACTGGCAACAACTGTAGCCTCTGCTTTACCTATGTTTTTTGCAGTGGGGTTCATTAAGCAAAGTTTTCTTTACCGTTGGCAAACAATTTATCATTATGAAAAATTATTACTTGGGGATATTTTTTGGATTCTAACTGCATCCCTCTTAATTTCAATTCTCATTATAAAAATAATTGAAGAGGGTATGCATCAATTTAATGCACCTGTATTGATAGGATGTATGTTATTTTCAATTTATCTGGTTATTCGTTGGTCAAATAAACGCCAAAAATATTCTCCTTAAATCCCTTCTCAGAAGTTTATACCTGTTTTCAAGTTTAATGTGAAAACTCTTATTTCAATGAAAACCACATCCATCATGGGAACATGTTCTAATTGTGGAAATTCTATTTTACCTAATGATATATCTTGTAATTCATGCGGTTCACCTCAAAAACAAACATCTTCTGGAGGTTTTTGTGGTAATTGTGGGACTCCTTTAGCATCTAAACTCTCACCATGTTCAAAATGTGGACACGTTAAAACAACATTTGCTCCTCCACCTTCACAACCTACAAGTTTCTGTGGGGGATGCGGTTCACAATTAGCATCTAAACTCTCACCATGTTCAAAATGTGGACACGTTAAAACAACATTTGCTCCTCCACCTAATTATGGGGCACACTCTCCTGGGATTCCTTCAAATGTATCGAATAAAGATTCTGGCATTGCATTGATTTTATCTGTTGTATTGGGGATATTCTCAATATGCGGTGTTGGACAAATCTATGTAGGGCGAGTTGGAAGAGGTATAGGTATTCTAATTTTGGGTTGGGTTTTACTTGTAATTGGAGTTGCAACTATGGGTATTGGATTATTGTTATACTTGGGATTTTTCATTTGGCAAGTATATGATACAAATAATTTATGTAAACAATACAATTATGTATTAAACACTTCTGGACGACCTCCATGGTAACTTTATTGAAAACTAAGATCAGATTTATAAAATACAATTTAAGAATCAAATTATGTTAAATCTAAAATTATCTCAAAATAGACAACATGTAAAATGTAACCAAAAAACTGTTTTGTTTGTATCTTTAGAAATTTCACCTGATGAAACCACACAATTTATTCAAAGAAATCATCACGTATCATTAGTAATTGACTGTAGTGGATCTATGGACGGCAAAAAGATACAAGATGCAAAAGAAGCTGCAATTAATGTTGTAAGACAGTTATCTCCAAATGATTTAGTAAGTATTGTAACTTTTGAAACTGAGGTCTCAATAAAATTGAATCCGACACCTGCATCAGATCATAATATTGAAAACATAATTAATTCCATTGATGTTGGAGGGGCTACTGCATTACATGGAGGTATACTGGCGGGATTTCAATTACTTCGTCAAGCATCTGCTCCTAACATGATAAATCGATTAGAAGTGTTTACAGACGGTGAACCAAATGTTGTACCTTATGATGATATAGATTTTACACAATTAGTGCAACAAGTTAGAAACAATGGAATAACCTTGGATGTATTTGGAATAGGTGATGATTATAATGGACCATTATTAATGAAAATAGCTGAAATAGGCGGTGGTAAATGGGCGCATGTTTCAGACACCAATGTGCTCACAACAATTGTAGGTGCACAAGTAACTGAAATGCAAAATACGGTTATATCGAATCCTCAATTACAATTAACCTTAATGAACGGTGCAGAATTAGCATCCGCTGCAATTACAAAACCAACACTTCAAGAAATTCAACCTGAATTTCGACAAACTATTGGAAACACGACATCTATTGGATTAAAAGATATCATAAAAAATGAATCACAAACAATTGCAATGCGTATATCTGTCCCATCTGTGGAAGGTAATGATATTTCATTTCTAACTGCAGTTATTACTGAAGGCGAAAATGAAATTGCAAACCAAACGGCGATAATATCTTGTACTGAGGATAAGGAACTATATAATTTAGAAATTGATCCTAGTCCTAGAGTATTATTATCCAGCACAGAAGCTACGGTATTATTGCGAAAAGGTCTTGATGGGGATCAAGATGCTACAGAATTAGCAAAAACCATTCTTTCTAATCTTGATGATCCTGAAACAACTCAGTTAATGGATGATGATGCACACGCTACAGTACTTAATGCAAAAAAGATCAGTGGTGATATTCAACCTGGGATGTCTGAATCAGACAAAAAAAGAGTTCTTCATGATACAACGGTTATTGGCGAAACCTCAAAAAATACAAACACCACGTTGACTTGTCCCAATTGCAATTCTACAGTTCGTCCAACTTCTAAAATTTGTGGGCAATGTGGAAAACCTATAAGAAAGACTGAATGAGAATTATAGAATATGGACCAATGCCCTCAATGTAAAACTGAACGTACTCCTGGTGAGATCTTCTGTGATAATTGTGGACACAAATATGCAATCTCCTCTGAATCTACTCCTCAAACTCAATCATCATCTAAAGAATCTCAATCATTTGAGGACTATGAAAAGGATTATCTTAATCGAATATCTACAGATGAATCACAACCAGAAACGACAAATAACAATCCAATTCGAGGAGTAATTTTAATTCCAACTGCTAATAATTCTGGTGAAGAAACAATTCATTTTGATGAGAATCCAAAAACAGTTGGTAGAGAGAATGTTTCAGAAGTCTTAAAATCACGAAACGCTGATCCTTTACAAGTTTCAAGAAAGCAATTTACAATTTTTAAAGAATCTGATGAGTATTATCTTGAAGATGGTAAAACATCAATACAAGATACCCCTAGTGGCAATCATACTATGGTGAATGGCATAGATATTACAGGAAAAGGAAAAATTAAACTAAATAATAATGATGTAATTGGAATGGCAACAGTATTGGATGTTACATTTCGTTTGGTCTAAAAGAAACATGTTTTTTAGATTAAATTCACAGAGACGATAGAAATGAAAATATGTTCTGATTGTGGTGAAAAAAATAATGATGATGATACGCGTTTTTGCATGTCATGTGGATCTGATCTAAATAAACCTGAACTATCACAAAATAATAAAACCGACGAATCAGATTTTGATCCAGAATTAAATGAACCTCAAATAAAAAATGAGTCTAGTGAATCTACAATACTTGTGGAAAAAATAGGTAAACTAATCTTACCTGATAAAACATTTTTCATTATAGATAATTCTCAGAAACTAGTGGGCCGAACTAATCTTAAACAATACACAAAAAATGATCTTGAATCCATTTCCAGATCTCATTTTACAATTTACAAAAAAGATGAAAAGTATTTCATCAAAGATGGAGTAACAAATGTTCAAAATAAGCCTAGTGCAAATCATACCTTTCTTAATGATGAGAAATTAACTGAAATTGAATTTGAATTGAAAAATAATGATAAAATTTTAGTATCTGATGTTGAAATGTTATTTGAGGTTTAATTCCTTGAATTTGAAGGGACAGCATTTTAAGGGAAAATTGGGAAGTTACACAACAACAAAACATCTAGCTTCTGGAGGCATGGGTCATGTGTATGAAGCGATAGATCAAAATAGAAAAGAAGTCATTATCAAATTTCCTACAACCCATATGCCTGATGGACGTTTAATGTCTGCTGGGTATCATACACAAGTAATAGAAAAATTAAGAGTAGAATCAAGAGTACTCAAAAACTTTGTTAATTCAAAACATCATTCTATAGTTCAATATATTGATGAGTCATATGATTCAACTAATTTTTTTCTTGTTATTGAAAAATTATATGGTGATACTATTACTAATACAGTATCTAGTGTACCATTACCTGAAAATAAAGTGATCAAATTTTCTTTAGATGTTTTACGGGGTCTTGAATTTTTACACAAACACAATACAATTTATCGAGACATGAAACCTGATAACATAATTGCAACAAAAAGTGGTAATTGTGTTTTAATTGATTTTGGAGCTGCAAAACAAGGAATGACTCAAACAAATCTAAAACAAGATGAAGGAAATGCAACAATGTTCAAAAGTCCTGGATGGACATGTCCAGATCAAGATGTAGGTAGAGCATCAGCAGAATGTGATTTGTATGCATTGGGACGAGTCATATTTTTTATGGCAACCGGAATAAAACCATTTAGATTAACTACACCTACTGGGAAAATGACTAAAACAATACGTGAAATTAAACCCACCATAAGTATGGGGTTCTCTGAATTAGTAAATGACATAATTGATCCTGAACACAACAAAATACATACTGCAAGTGATTTGATTTTTAAATTGACTTCTTTGAATACTGCAAGTACTGGAAGTTTTACCCCTCAGCGTTTACAATCTCAAAAATATACCCCGTCAACAAGTAATCGATCTCAACATAGCCAAATTTCACGAATTGTTTTACAGGGCACAGAACATAAAATATCTAATAATCATAGTGGCTCATTAATTGGAAAAGTACATGATGAATTAACATGTCGTAATACGGATAATGGTTGTAATAAACAGCATGAAGGAAGTAATATTTTCATAGGATGGGTTTGTCCTAGTGGCTGCAGATGTAATTATAATCCAGCACATATGCTTGATAGACACCATATGAGGATTTGGAAAGACAGTCAAGGACAGGCACATGCAGTTAATAATGATCCTAACAGAAGATCTGCCATCAATCGAACAGGTAAATGGATTTCAATGAAACATCACCAAAAAGAATTATTAAAAAGTCATGATCAAATAGCGTTGTTGTACAATGAAAAAAAGGGGCCCTTCTTGAGTTTTACATTTTATAGTCAGTGAGAAAACAATGGATTTCAAATTTTCTTCTCGTGACGGCTCAACTCCAAATAAAATACGAAGTGTTGCATCTTTAACAGATGTGGGAAAAGTTAGAACCGTTGATGAAGATTCAATTTTAGCTGCAAATTTATCATTTGGAGTTAATTCCAAAAGTACTCAGTTTCATTTGTTAGTGGTAGCTGACGGAATGGGCGGACATGCTAAAGGTGAAGAGGCAAGTAAAATTGCTTTAAACACAATTTCTAAAACAGTTATCCCTAAATTATTAAGTGAAACGCCTTTAACTGATCTTCTTAAATTAGGAATTCAAAATGCAAATCAAGATATTTTAGATCATATTGACAAAAATCCTGAAACTTCAGGTATGGGAACTACTTCAGTATGTGCAATAGTACAGGACAATGAAGTACATCTTGCAAATGTTGGAGATTCTCGAGCATATGTGATTAGTACTGATGAAATTCGTAGGGTTACTAAAGATCACTCTTATGTTCAAGAATTAGTTGATAGTGGAGAAATTACAGAAGAGGAATCTAGAGAACATCCAAAAAAGAATGTTATCACTAGAGCAGTTGGAATAATGTCCTCAGTTGAACCTGATATGATGAGACTGACCTTAGATCCGGATGAATCTCTATTGCTGTGTTGTGATGGGGTAATTGCACATTTGGATGATGATGACATACATAAAATAATTAATAATTCTGATGATCCTACAAACGCATGTCAGAAAATTATAGATTTGGCAAATGAACGAGGAGGTTCTGATAATATTTCATTGATACTTTTATCTTCGGATAACTAATACCCTAAAAATCCTCCAAAACACTCACTTCGCCTAGAGTCTATTACGAACTAGAAAATACTCTTTTTTTAAAATTAGAATGCTTTTTCAGAATTATGTTTGAGAATCTAATCCCCAATTATTCCAAGGTCTCTGAGCTCTATGATGAATGAAGAAATCATATTTTGAATATTGATACCTTGCACTGTAAATATTCCCAATAAAAAATGCAACTCGTAATCCAATTAGTACCAGTGTCATAATATAAAATGTATCAGGGGAGAATCCAAATCCATTCATAGATGGAATAAAACTTAGTGGTAAAAATGAAAAGTATGGCATCACTGTTAATAGAGTTACAAGAATTCCCGGTAGTATTCCGCCAATTAAAATTAACAATCCTTCAATTGGTCGATTCAGGTAAAAATGTGCAATACCATGAATTCCGAACAACGATGGGAATATAGCCCAAAATGTAGTAGCAGAACTAGATTTTTTTAGTCTGTCTACCTTTCTATCAAATTCTCTTTGTTTTTCAATAGAATTCATAGTAGTCAGAAATTTTGAAAATTCATCACTTTGAGACAATACAGAATTTAAAATTCAGATCTATATAATAGTAATATCAGAATCATATCTTATGATTGTCTTTTTTTAAAATGAGCATAATTTTCTGAACATCAGCCATGACTTTGTACCTATTTATCTAAATAATGATATGTTATGAGTTTCATCATGAAGATTTTAATTTCTAGTCTACTTGTAATATCATTTGTTTTACTAATTCCAATATCTTCAACATATGGTTCATCAAATTGGTGGAGTGATGTTAAATTCTATGATGATATTTTTGTTGAAGAAGAATATGAAAAACAAGTAAATACAGAATTTCCTGATTGGGTAGAAAATCCATTCATGTGGTATGGGGAAGATAAAATTTCTGACTATGAAATTCTAAATATAATAAAATTCTTGATTCATAATGAAATAATTCTAATTGATAAACTTCCCACTCCTGAATGTTCAGGGGATGCAAGATGTATTCCAGGAATTATAACTAAAATCATTGATGGAGATACAGTCAAAGTGTATGGTAAATCTGTAAGATTTTCATTATCATCTGCTCCAGAACTTGATGAATCTGGAGGAATAAAATCCAAAGAGTTCATTGAAAATATCTGTCCTGTTGGTTCAACTGTTCTAGTTGACGAAGATGATGAACAAACTCAGGGAAGTTATGGGCGAATCATAGGGGTGATTTACTGTAATGGTCTGAATCTAAATGAAGAATTGTTAACAAATGGTTTTGGATATCTATCATCAGGATTTTGTAATCAGAGTGAATTTGCATCTAATCTGTGGGCTAAGAATTATGGTTGTTAGATTCTAAAAAAACTCAATCCGCCCTAGAATACGTTACATACTGGAAAATGTCCTTTTTTAAAATCAGAATAATTTTCTGAAATTTCATAATACTCAGACCTTTTAGGCTCAAAAAAAGTACCAATCGACCGCACAGGTTAATAGATCGTAAATATCATAATTATTGAAGGTTAGAGATTCCCTGAAAGTGCACAAAAAACAGGCACATCTTGATCTTCTTTATTATTACAATAACCTCCTCTTTTAGGCTCAAAATATCTTAGATTCTCTCTTGTGATTTGTAATATGCTGAATTGTAACTCTGAAGCATTCACTCAGGTGATGTTTTATCATTTTGAAGATGGTATGAGAACACCATTTTGCAAAGAAATAATGAGATTTTGTATTAATCACGCTAAAGAAATTTCAAGAGACGATTGCCATGTCAGGATTCAAGTGTTGAATTGAGGAAAATAGAGATTGGAGTTAAAGACAAGGAATACTATGATTTTCTGTCTGTCTGCATTGATGAGGAACTATCAGTAGAAGATAAACTCAAAAATATTATTCGATATCATGTGATTGTATATCGTAATAGACAGAAAATTAGAAATCAGAAAATTGATCGTATTTAGGTTAAGAAAAAAGACTCTAAGTATTAAACTAGATTACACATTTTTTATATTATTAGAACCTCCATCCTTTTAATATTGAGAAAAAATAAGGTTAACTCTGTCTCTTTTAGAAAATTTTCCTAGTCAATTCAGTCCTAGATCTA
>Ga0233430_1003650_pt1 | contig 15280 bp, 12 predicted proteins | sample SI_118_April2016_2_FD_179883 | JGI IMG/M metagenome (GOLD analysis project Ga0233430, IMG submission 179883) | Seawater microbial communities from Saanich Inlet, British Columbia, Canada - SI_118_April2016_150_MG | ecosystem: Environmental > Aquatic > Marine > Inlet | place: Canada: British... | reverse complement strand
TTTTGCTTTCTTGAGCAGCTTTTCGTACTGCACGCTGCAAAGATGAGGGGCTAATGTGATGTCGACGAGGAATGCCGTCTGTTTTATTAGGCGATATAACTTTGGACGGGAAAATATATTGCCAAATCCATTCTTTTTCTGCATTAGGGTATTTTCTGGCAAGAGCGTAGGGCAACCAGGTTTTTCCATAGCCTTTTTCAAGGTCTTTTTGATGTACTTCCCAAACATTTTCCAGATGTGTTTTTATTGCATCTGTTAATTGCTCAGGAAGCATTGTTCTCCGATCTTTTCCACCTTTTCCATCACGGACAATAATCTGTTTGTTGCCAAAATCAATATCTTTAACACGTAGGCGAATGACCTCGCTTAACCGTAAGCCCGTTCCGTAAAGAAGGCGGGCTGCCAAGCCCATCACTCCTGTCATTACTGACAGAATCGCTTTCGCTTCTTCTTTTGTTAAAACTACAGGGATATTGCGTGAACGTCTTGCGCCAACATAGGCATCGCTCATATTTAAAGGATTTTTTAAAACTTCTTTGTACAAAAAAAGAATTGCACTTAAGGCTTGATTTTGCGTTGATGCTGCTACATGACGTTCTTTTGCCAAATATGATAGAAATGCTAAAACTTCTTTTTCGCCCATCTCTTTTGGATGTTTTTTATTATGGAAGAGAATATATTCTTTAATCCAGTTGATATAAGTCTCTTCTGTACGATAGGCATATTGTTTTCGCCTCAAAACATCATGCACTTGATCCAGAAGTTTTTTAGGTTTTTCGGTCATTTTGACGTCCAGAGTCATTTAGGCGGAAAAAAGTGCCGTATAATACTGCGTTTTTAACATTATGCAGCATTTTGCGCAGCTAAATACTAAAAAGAGACTGTTTCGATTCGATTTTCGCTGTATAATGTTCAAAGTATAGTATTAGGCGGAAGTTTTTTCCGCCTATCACCTAGTTGAACGAACATTTGTTCTGCAGGATGTAAATATAAAACGAGAGGGATAAACAATTGCCATGTTGCGCACTGATCAGCAGCCCAGATATGAGGTAGCGGATGTCTTTCGTAAGCACTTGCATGAGTACAAGGCATCTCACTCCCTGTCGTATGAGCAACATCAAGCGGCTCAAGCTATTATGACTTGCCGCACATCTGCACAAGGCGGGACACTGAAAGTTTGTGATCAAGGTTGCGGTCACTGGGAATTCAACTATAACTCTTGTAAAAATCGTCATTGTCCCAAATGCGGTAGTTTTGAAAAAGCACAGTGGCTAGAGAGGCAAAAGATTTGGCTTTTGCCAGTTGATTATTATCATCTTGTCTTCACTATCGATCATGGTTTTAACCAGTTGGTATGGTGGAACAAAAGGCTCTTGTATGCTCACCTGATCCAATCCGCTGGTCAATTGCTCAAAGAGTATGGAAAAAAGTATTTGGGCGGAGAAATTGGATTTACCCTGATTTTGCATACATGGGGACAACAGATGCAACGCCATGCCCATATTCATTTCATCGTTACTGGCGGTGCATTGGTGAGTAATAGTTCTGGTTATTATTGGCAGAGAGCAAGCCGCACTTACTTGTTTCCTGTGAAAAAATTATCCCGAGATTTTCGCAAAGCCTTTTGTTCGGGAGTGAGAAAGCTGTGGAAAGCTGGACGCTTGGATACTTGTCAAGGTAGGTTGGATGTCGCCGAAGTATTAGCAAACGCGGAAAATAAAGACTGGGAAGTTTATATCCAGCCTCCCTTATGCGATTCAGAAAAACTCATTGACTATTTAGGTCGCTATGTTTTTCGCATTGCGATCAGCAATTATCGCATCATAGATTTTAGAGATGGCAAGGTTACATTTACTTATTACGATAACCGGGATGATGGGAAGCTCAAGAAAATGACTCTTTCAGCCTTTGAGTTCATTCGGCGTTTCCTGGCGCATGTTTTGCCCAGTCGTTTTGTACGCATCAGGCATTTTGGGCTTCACCATAGTAGCTGCCGCAAGAAGCTACAGCAAGCAAGGCATTTGCTAGGTCTTCCTATGCAGTTACCTGTTCCCGTAAAGTTGAAGCTGTTGGCGTGGCTAAAGGAGATTTTAGAGATAGAAACAGATCCGCGACAATGTCCTGCTTGCCACAGAGGTGTCTTGGTCTCAAGCAGGGACTTTGGCCCCGCATCCAAATGGCATCTGGCATTTCCTGACCTGCTTCAAAGATCCAAGCAACGAGCATTTGCAGCTCCCTGACTGCATATTTGAAAAAGGTGCCCGCTTTGCTGGTGGGGTGGGTGCAGTCTGTCTGATAGCTGGATTTAGGTTCTTTTTTATGTTTTACTTGTATAAGTGGAGAGACTTTCTCTGAAACTATCTGATATCATAATGCTTATCTGGTGTTTGCACTTTTGCTTTTACAGACTACAGTAAAAACGTAATCTCCAGTTAGAAATGGTTTGGGCGTTCGTCCAACCTGCGATGAAGCTGTCTCACACTACTGAATAACACGAAAGATAGCCTTTGCCTTTTGGGACACAAGAAGGCAGGGTGATCTTGCTAGACTCGTGTGAGCAGCTTATCTAATCGTTAGCCACCTAAAAAAGGCTCTAAATGAAAAAATATAAGAGTTTAGATCAATGGTTTAAAAAAACCGATTTACATGCTCCCCAAAGTGGCGAGATTGAAGTTGCCGAATGGTTTAAAGGGAAGTATCAAATAAACGCTTTACTAGGTTATGGACATACATCTATGGTCTTTAGGGCAATTGATACTCATCTCGAAAGATTAGTTGCCTTAAAGATTTGGCTTGATACGGGATGGGATTTTGATTCGTCCATACTTTTGAAAGAAGGAAAACTTCTAGCTAATGCTCATCATTCAAATATTGTTAAAGTTTATGATTTTGGAATAGAGAGTTTACTGCAAAAAGGATGAAAGTCACTCCTCAAGAATCGCTTTCTTTAATATAATAGAGGCATGTTCAAAACAAACAAAAACCACCTCCAACCTGAAATGTTCAGCACGGTTAGCAGACTTCCAAAAATGTTGCGAACCATGCTAGAAACCTCGTGGGCAAGTACCTTTTATAGAGAAGTCTTCAATCGTATAGACGAAGAAGTATTCTCTGTCTTATATTCATCTTCTCCGTCCCGTCCGAATGTGCCGGTAAATGTTTTAGTTGGCTTGGAGCTACTGAAAGCAGGCAATGGCTGGAGCGATGCAGAGCTTTATGAACGTTTTTTATTTGATATACAAGTGCGCTATGCTCTGGGCTACACAGAAATGGGCGATGGTACCTTCGCGATCCGGACCCTGTATTATTTTCGAGATGCACTGAGTAAATACTATCTGGAAACAGGGACTAATTTGCTTGAGACAGTTTTTACAGATATAACCGATGTCCAGATTGCGGACTTGGAAGTTAAGACAAGAACACAACGGATGGATTCCACGCAAATAGCGAGCAATATCATCAATTCAAGTCGTTTACGTTTATTGGTTGAAGGCATTCAACGCACTCATCAAAGCTTGAGCGAAGAAGATAAAACTCGCTTAGAAGAAATCTATGCTCCCTATATCAAAGGTTCTTCAGATCACTACACTTACAAAGTGAAAGGTAAGGATGCTAACAAAAGCCACCTACAAAAGGTAGGCGCAACGATGCATTATTTATTAGAAAAGTTAGAGGAGAATTACGCAGAAGCAGTTTCTTATCAGGTTTTGAAACGCCTTTTCTCTGAACACTTCAAACTGGAAGAAAAAGCACTCAAACTAAAAGAAAAAGAAGAAATACCCTCCGGCAGTCTTCAATCTGTAGATGATTTAGAGGCAAGCTATCGCAAAAAAGCGGGTAAAAGCTATCAGGGCTTTGTTGCAAATATTACAGAGACTTGTGACCCTAAAAATGACCTTCAATTGATTACAAAGGTGCAAGTAGAGCCAAATAATGTTGATGATGACAAAATGCTGGCAGATGCTTTACCGGAACTAAAGGACCGTACAGATGTGAAGGAAATTTATTTGGACGGCGGCTATGGTGGCGAAGCCAGTGATCCTTTACTTGCAGATTTATCCGTTGATATTATCCAGACAGCTATTCGGGGAGCTAAAGGAAACTCAGAAAAACTTCATTTAGCCGATTTTGATATAGAGCAAGACGAAGAAGGTATCCCTACTAAAATTACTTGCCCGCAGGGACAAAGCGTAGAAGTAAACCCAGCTCGAAGCACAGGGTTGCAAGGACGTTTTGACCCTGAGATTTGTGCGTCATGTCCATTCCAGCAAGAAGGACGATGTAAAGCAAAACCACAAAAAAGAGACCCTCGCTATATGCTCTCTTTCACAATGAAAGAATTCTCGGCCGCTAAACGGCGTAGAAAGTATATTGCCTACAAAAAGGAAAAAGGAAATCTAAGAGCTGCCGTAGAAGCGACGATGCGTTCCGCAAAACATCCTTTTCCGGCTGGAAAATTACCTGTACGAGGTATATTTCGAGTAACTTCTATGATGATTGCATCTGTATTGTATGTAAATATGCGTAGAATTTGGCGATATGAGGCCAATTCTTCTTTGGCTAATTTTCTATTTGGGTTTTTCTCGCCCCGAACTCGTGTTTTTTGTTTTGACTGAAAAATTATGCCTTGCCATATAGCTGTTTTTGCATGCGAATCATTATTAACGAGATGACATTTTTGTTTTTGAAGATGGTTGAGTAGCTCAGAGCGAAGCGAAGAGCGTATCGAAACCACAAAATTAGATTTATTTCTGCCCGTTTGTTGGTTTCCCTGGCCCGGAGCGCCAGGACGGGCGATACGGCGAAAAGCATCGCCTACTCAACCAACGGACGCCTTTTGAACAAACTGTCATATGGCTAGATCCATTATATAAAAATCCTTATTCCTAACCAAATGCCTGACGGAATTCGGTGACAGCTTTCGTGCCGTTGCGTTCCAAACCACGGTAAAAGGCCTCCCGGTCCTGATTACGATAATCCAGACGCTCCACATGAAAAGGAGCCAATCGTTCCCGTGATTTGCGTCGTCCACTCACATCCAAAAAGTAGATCAGGGCGTTTTCAACACTATTGGAATCCGTCCAGTTGGATTTGTAAACGGGGATACCGGCATGGTTGAAAATCCAGGTCATATTGGGCATCGACCCAAACATCCGATGGCAGGCACCGTCCAACGAATCGACAATAATAGGGCGCATTACTCCAAGCACGTCACGCAGATCGCGGGCATGTTTGAATTTCTGCTCCATTGAAGTCAAATGAGGGTAAATTTCCCCTGGATGCGCCTCATGAGTATAGAGAAAAACGGAGCCAACATCCTGTTCAGCATATTTATCAGCGATTGCATTCATGGATGGCGACGCCATCCCGCAATATGGTCAGGTAAAACTGCCAAACTCTATTACAGTCAATGTATTTTCTTTCCAGATACTACTCAGCTGTGTTTCGGTCCCATCTAAATGCCACAGTGGGAAATCCGGCGCTTTTTCACCAAGCGGGGGGCTGGAATCAAATCTCATCCAGCGCCCAAATTTCTCGTGGATAAATTCATCGTAGTTATAGAGAGATAATAATTCGGCGTTATTCAATTTTTCTCCTGAAGTTGAAAGGAAAACAGTCATTACCTGATATTTATGAATTTTTTGATAAAAATTATATCATAAATGCACCCTACTTACTCCGAATATATTTCAAGGGAGTGGCTAAAATCGTGAGTAAAGCCTTATTCGTCATTGCGAGGAGAGTTTTACCCGACGAAGCAATCTCCCCGACAAAAAAGGAGATCGCCACGTCGGGCTAAAGCCCTCCTCGCGAAGACAGCACCCACTGATTTAGGCACTCCTTATTTCAACCAATATTCCACAACAATAAGGAGCCGATATCCTCTTGCATACTATGCGCAATACAGTATAGTGTTGAAAATCATATAGTACAGAGATCAATATTATGCATAAAAAATATACTCAATGAATTACGACGCGGCATAATCGTATTGGCAGTCCTCAGCCAACTGGATGAAGAACAATACGGTTATTCTCTCCTGAAAAGGCTTTTAGATCGGAGGCTGGAAATCGATCAGGGTACGCTCTACCCCCTGCTTCGCCGGTTGGAATCGCAGGGCTTGCTAAAACCCAATTGACGTCAACACAGGATTTTCTCTTACAAAGCTGGTAGACTCTATAATTCCCTTTGCGCTATTGATCGCTATCATTGTTAACACAGTTGAAATTCTGAAAGCAATCCTCGGTATGCTTCGCACGAATAAATCAGTTACTCTGTCTTTTGAAAATTAGTCTGAGTTATATCAAACCAAAGGAGTCAGCTATGAACACAGGAAAAAACTTTCTGGTAATCACACTTCTCTTGACATTATCTCTGGCCTGCAGCCTTGTCACCTTACCCTCAGTGACGGGAGAGGAGGATATCCCGCCAGCTACCCCGCTGCCGGTCGGACCGCCCACGGATGAGGAACCTGCTCCCGTTTCAGATGCGCCTGCCCCCACGGATGCAGATGTTGCCATCCCTGCCGCAGATTCTCCTGCAATCATGGATTGCAGCCTCTTTGACCTGGCCCAATTCAACACCATCGTTGGTGCCGACTTTACCCTCGTTACCCAGGATCAACTGGGCAGTTGTAATTACGATGCCGGTGGGAATTACCGCCTGCTGATAGGAGGCGGGCAACCAACCACCTCAGCAGATGCCCAAGCTATGTTTGAGGCAACTTTTGGGATCGTTCCTGGAGCCTCGTGGCAAGCCTATGATGAAGGTTTTCAGCTTGGTTTGGCGGCTTCAAGTATTTCTGTCACTGGGCAGGGGGTCTCCGCCAGCGGACACGCGACCATGATTGTCGCTGCTGGGATGCCCTCCAGTGATCTGGATGCCCTGCAAGGGACACTGACCAAATTAGTCGTGGAGGCTACCGATCAACTTAACCAGCAGTGGTAGCTATTTTTCAGCTATAGGCAATGCACGCACCAAATATCGCATAAATTGAATAATTAACAGCGACCACAACCACTAAGTGTCACTGTAAGATGAGTGACTGATAAAATGCAAAACAGGCCAAAACTGGCCTGTTTTCGATTCCTGTGTAAAGATGTTTTGCCAATACCCTGGATTGTTTCAGATCTCTATTGCAGCGATCCAGATATTTTAAACTACTGTGACCATTCAGTCGGGATTCTATCCCAACGATGTGAGCGCAGCTTTGCATGCAACTCATCAGACAATGGTCCGGTATCACTGGTGGCGATATTGGCTTCCACGTGGTTCAATTTCCGCATTCCGGGGATAATTGTGCTGACACTATCCTCATTCAAGATAAAACGCAGGGCCATTTCTGGCGTGGTCATCCCTTCAGACAACAGCGGACGCAATGCTTCCCCGTGTTCCACGCTGCTTTTTAGATTTTCTGGTACAAAATATGTGCTGCGCCAATCTTCCTCAGGCCATCTGCTATCCAAGGTCAGGTTACCGGTCAGCGTACCTTCATCAAAGGGAACGCGGGCGATGACAGCCACATCCATCTCGGCGCAGGCTGGAAAAAGTTCATCTTCGGGATTCTGGTCGAAAATATTATAGATAACCTGGACCGCTTCGATCAACCCGCTGCGCACGGTTTTGACCCCATTCCACGGCTCCCAGCGGTTGATACTGATTCCAACTGCATCGATCAAACCCTGCGAGCGTAATTCATCCATTTTCTTTGCCCAACGGTCGTCTTCGACAAAATGATCTTCCCATACGTGGAATTGCATCAGGTCGAATTTCTCCAGCCTGGCATTCTTCAAACTTTTATGGATGTATTCTTCAATATGATCCGGAGGAAAGCAATCATCCAGGGAAAATTCGCGCTGGCTGGGCCAGATAAAGTTTTTTGGCGGAATCTTTGTTGCAGTGTAGAGTTTTTTATCGGGATTACTGCGGACCAGTTGCCCCAGCAATTCTTCACTATGCCCCTCGCCATATCCCCAGGCCGTATCAAAGAAATTGCATCCCAGATCAACCGATCGCTGCAGGGAAGTCAGAGATTCTTCATCTTCCGAGCCTGTCCAGCCTGCCATGCCCCACATGCCATATCCGATCTCGCTGACTTGCCAATCCGTTTTGCCGAATCGTCGATAGTTCATATGATCTCCTTTTTGACATTGAATCCGCAGGGTGATTCTATCACTTATAAAATGTAGTTACCGAAGGCTTGTTGTGTCAATATATGGATGATACAGTAATGAATTACGCAAAAGATTAACCACTCCATCAGGATGCACGTGCTTTATGATCGGCCAGGTATGTCCATACCGGATACGAATAACCTTATTATTCCACATTAATTTTTATTATGATGCTGTTTAGAATGCCTGAAAATTTCGCACCACAAACAAGGACAAGAATACATAATCAAAGTCTGGAAAACCAATATTGATCTTTCCGCTAATATACAGCCTTGCTATATTCGATATTTCTCATATAGCTCAAAATAATCCGCAATTACTTTTTCTGCTGAAAAATTTATACTAGCTAATTCTCTGCTGTTTCTTCCCATTCTTTTGCGCATTTCCCTATCCTTAGAAAGTTTTGTGATCGCATCTGCAAGCGCAAGGGCGTTTTTAGGTGGAACTAAAATACCATTATATCCATTTTGGACAATTTCTCGACACCCAGGAACGTTAGTTGCTATAAGAGGTCGCCCGCAGGCTGCAGCTTCAATCAATACTTTGGGGACTCCTTCCATGTAATAGGTTGGCAAACAAACAACATGTGCCTTGGGATAGATTTCTTCCATATTGTCATGCCAACCCCACCAATCAACCAGACCGCCAGATACCCACTTCTCAATCTCTGTGAGAGTAATGGATGTTGGTTGGTTCTCCTCTGGTTGACCAACCAGAGCCAGTCTAACATTGATATTTCGCGTTTTTAAAATTCTGGCCGCCTCAATAAAATACCGGATACCTTTTTCCTTTACAAACCTTGATGAGAGAAGGACAATGGGCTTACCTTCCACTTGTGGAGAGAATTTAAATAGATCCATATCAACCCCAGAACTTCGAATAAGAAAATTTTTATCGGAAGCAACAATCCTTTTTTCGCAAAACAGTTTCTGATCATCTGAATTTTGAAAAACAGCAATGGTGTTAAATAAAGCGATGGGATAGAAAATTTTTACTAAAGTTCTCAGTACTCTCTCCGAAGGCTCAGAAAACACGTATCCAAGTCCTGTGATGGTGTTAAAGATTACTTTTACACCAGCAATCTTGGCCGCAAGTGATCCATAAATGACACCCTTTGGTGTGAAATGGTAGACTAAATCTGGTTTCACTCGCCGATAAAACGAGATCATAAATAGCATCGAAGCAAGTTCCTGAAAAATATTTTTCCCTCTTGGCTTCAGTGGAAAATGTACCCAACTAAAACCCTTGTCAATCAGATATTGAGAATACTTATCGTGCGGAGAAAGGAATATCACTTCATTTCCGCTGGCCTTCAAAGCCCTGGCAAGGCCCATCCTCGAATTGAACAAATTCCAACTTGTTGTTGCGCTAAGGATAATTTTCATAAAATACTTTTGGTAATCATTGTCAATCTACAAAAACAATATTGCTCCAATATATTGGTTGCGAAAGGAGATAAATAAATTTCACAGCAAGCGAATATTTTTCAGAATCAGAAAACCTTGATTGAAATCACTTTGGTAAATGTTCTTCGTTTACTTTAAGTCTAAAGTAACTAATATAATTTGGGACAATATGCTCTACTGAAAATTCTCTGGCACGCATTATTTTTTTTCGGAGTCCGCTACTGTGTCGAGCTCCTTTTGAATTGCCTCCGCCAAAAGAACAGGATTGTGGGGGGAAACGAGTCTTCCGTATTCCCCATCCCTTAATATTTCGGATGCTCCCCCCGGAGAATCCGTTGACACGATCGACACTCCACAAGCCAAAGCCTCGATCAAGACTGCGGGCAAGCCTTCCCATGCTGAAGAAAGAGCGAACACTTTTGCTCGAGCAATATATGCATAGGGATTTTTGACAAATCCAGGCATATATACATCATCTTTTATCTGAAGGTCATCTACCAAAACTTCCAGCTCTGAGCGTAGCTCTCCATCGCCAAGAATGATCAGCCTGCATGGCTTTTCCTTGCGGATTAAAGCAAATGCTCGCAGCAGGGTTGTGTGATCTTTTTGCGCTGTCATGCGCCCTGCAGACATTATTGTAGGTATCTCTTGTGCGTCTATCCACTTAACTCCTGTAGGATGTTTTGACTTGGCAATAATTTCATCAACATCGAAAACATTGTAAACAACTTGTACCTTGGTTCTATCTAACTTCCCTACTGCAATCACATCTTCAGCCACACTTTCTGAAACAGCAATAATATAATCAGCCAGAGGATATAAATAACGAACGAAAAATGGTCGAAGCTTATCTCTAAGTCGAGTTGAGTATCTGACGATGCTCGATAAATGATTGCGCTCACCAACAATAAGGCGTTTGGGATAGCCAGTAAGCAACCTGGCAACAATCGACAGCGAATTCAATGGTGTGCCAGCAGAAAATAAAACTTGTGGTTTCGATTTCAACAGATATGAGATCAACGGAATAATCGCAAAAGCAATTCGTGAGGAATTCAAATTGATAAAATCTAAATTTGAAGGGAGTTTATAGGCAGAGTTGATAGTGTTTACAACAACAAAATCCAGATCAACCCCACTCTTTTCCAACTCAACAACAAGTCTGAGTATAGATTTTTCAAGCCCCCCTCCGCGTAAAGATGGAATTAATATGACAAGCTCTTTCAAATGGTGTCTCCGGTCATGGTACAACTTAATTTCCGAGCAAGCGCTTATGTGCACTTTTTATTCTACGGAAAAAACCGCTGATTTTTTGCAGCAAAGCTTCAATATTAGTGCCAAACAAAGCATCCATCAATCTGAAATAAAGACCAGGTCTCTGAAATGGCCAAGTACCAAGGGCTTTGTAAAGATAAATGCTACCTTTGCGCCAATTTCTTTCGTAAAAAAAAGCTACCGAAAGATTAAACCACTTAAGACCGATTGCAGAACGCCCATATAATCCATACTCATCAAACAAAGAGCCGTGTTTTCTCAAAAATCGCAAAACGCCTAATTCTCTAAGGGAAGCAGGTGGTTGTTTCGTGCCCTTTCTTTTGACACTGAGTACCTCATCGACATAGCCTATTCCACATAAATGACTTGCCCGTAAGAGCCATTCCCAATTTTCTTGCCATGGGAACGCAGTGTCTTGCAGCCCAATCTTTTGGAAACAGGCTCGGTCTATCATTGGGACAGTTCCATCTGACAGACCAATATACTTAAGCAAATACTTTTCCCACTGTTGGACTCTGGGAGAAGGCATTCGCTGCCGATCGCCATTCGGCATAAGCAGCTCATATCCTGTAATGCAAATCGAAATATCCTTGTTTTTTTCTAGATATTGAACTTGCTTCTCAAGCTTGCTTTGTTTCCATTCATCATCAGCATCAAGAAAGGCAATATATTTCCCTCTTGATGCTAAAAACCCTGAATTCCTGGCTGCAGCCCTACCACGGTTTTTTTTATGATGGACAAGTCTTATGTTATTGAAATCGCTAAGAGAATCTTTCAGATTATCAGTGGAGCCATCGTCCACAACAATTATTTCATAATTTTTGTAAGTCTGCAAAAGGACACTATCAATTGCTGATCTAACCCTGTGAGCATGATTATAAACAGGGATGATAACTGATACTTTTGGATGTATTTGTAACATTAAGGAAGCCAGTGTGAAAGATCTCGATCAATGATTTTGGATAATTCGGTGACTTCTGGTTCGAATACTTCACGTAACTCAGCTTCCAAATCCTTCTGAAGGGGCGGATAATCAAAAGAGCGCATCCGATGGAAACCGAATATTTCTCCAACAATGTGGCGCAAACCATCAGGGATGTTCTTTCGAGTAACTGCTTTGATCCGTTTTGATCTTGCCCAATACATTGTTTGAATGTTTGCCGAAATTTTTGCTTCGTTTCGATGTTCATATGATAAAGAAAAAACCGGTAAGCCGAGAAATTTCAATATCCTGTTTATTGCTTTGTCATATCCATTAGTAATATCTTCAAACAATAAGAACAGAAACTGTTCTCGCTCGAATCTTTCAAGAAATGGTCTTATTCGGCTCGCATATAGCCCGCTTTCAATATAAGCTAGACGAGCTCTCCCACTTTTTAAATTTCTTCTAATTTGCGTCTCTCTTCTTTTATTTTCCAAATCCACTGCATTACGAAAGGTTTTTTTCTCCCAACCAAGCCTCCTCAAATGCCAATAATGGGAGTATGCACGCTTAACCGGGTCACGAAAGACAATAATAAATTTCACAGGATGCTGTCCGTATAGACTTTTCAATCTTCTAGCAACCCTTTCTCCATGATAAGTATAAGTCGATGCTATTTCACCAATTTGGGCTTTTCTTTCAGATTTAGAAAAATATTGCTCTAAATACCACTCTGTTCCTTTTTTGTAGTTGTTATCAGAGCTAAAAAAGAATGTTTCTTTTATTGCGGGAAGAAATATATCTGGATGCTGTATAAGAGCATGATGTAATGTCGTTGTGCCAGATTTTGCGACACCTAAACAAAAAAAATCAGGCAAACGGTGTTTATTTATATTGCTCATACTTATCATTTTAATTTCATCCTAATTGAGAGCGACTCTTTTAACCCTTTGGAAAGAAAGTGTTTTTATGGAATATCGATTATTCCAAATAGCAATAATGGCGCAGATTTTCCAAAGTGTTCGGTACATTAAAAAACTTTTCAATCCGATCTGCAAAATATGGCTGCTTCCATCTACCAATCCAATATTTGTCCTGCATAATAGTAGCACCTTTAGGATAGTCTAAAAGCGGTGATGCATCTTTTTCTCCGATGAAATCACAAATGCTAGTTATGGTTTTTTCAAAATTCTGAACCAAATCTTCATAGCGGACGGTCATAATAAGTGGAGATTTTTCCCAGCGCTTACCTGAGTTCACGTCAAAGACCCACCGCTCAGGTGAAACAGTAAACTTTTCAGGCACTTTTTCATGATTCTCCGTTACAACATCTCTTCCATCTCGCACCATGTTTATGATTCTGATCTTTTCTCCATAATGTTCTAATATCCTATCGTATGCCAGAACACTTAGAAAGCTTGTAGCAGCCCAGCGCTTGCTGGCGGGGTGTATAGGGGCAGTATACAATTTATGCTTTAGGTGTTTGTTGGAGAAAGGACTTGATGCATAGTGGTTATTGCTTGATTTCTTAATTCGCTGAGGCAATAGTGGATGACGGTTTAGGTAATTTAATTTTAGATCATTAGAAAGAGCGTGAAGATGAGGATGGCAGGAAAGTATTGTTAACATTAGCCTAATACCTGATCTAGGACAACCTCCAATGATGATCGGATGTTCTTGGAATGTTTCAACTTTTATCATCGAAAGAAGATCAGCTTTTTTCAGGCTGCTTACCAGTTTTCTGACAGGAGCCCTTGTCTGTGTGTTTGATTTACGAAGCTTATTGTTTTTATGCGGCATTTTCTTTAGGATAGTGCTCTTGCCTAAGAAGTCGCAAACCTCTTGCAATGCATCTCCCTTACTAATATCGATACCTAGCAAATCTTCGGGACGATCCTTGAAATATTCCAATACTTCTTTTGTATGTCTTTCAAAACGTTCAATAAAAACCTCCTTGTTCCCAATGGGGTTTGCTGTGCCATAAATATATTCGTGAACGGGTGCATTGATTTCCCTGAAGTAATTAAGATAGCTGGCCCACCAAGATTCGCTGTTTCGAGTTGTTAGGATAAATTTAGTATCAGGATACCATTGATCAAATTCTTTATAAAAAAGGAACCATGGAGTATCCTGAAACGCATCATATAGTTCTGCTAGCTGTTTCAACTCAGACAGATCACCCCGTTCAAGAGTCTGTCGATATTCTTGGCTAAAGGACTTATAATGCCTCGAAACTCGATAGCCTAAGTCTTGCAGTAAGGCTTCAAGTGATGTTGTGCCTGTTTTATGAAATCCAAGACAGAAAACCCTGGGTTTGCTATGAGACAATATGTTGAAGTAGTTAGTTATTGTCGGAAAAAATGGAGAAAACAGTCCATATTTCTGTGACTTTTGTAAACGAACATTAGCTGGCTCCCCACGCAGAGCCCTCCTTTTGACCTCAGAACTTTCGGTATGCCCCAGCAGTTGGACTACGCTTCTAGTTGGGTATTCTAAAAAAGGGCACCCTTTTTCTTCATAATATTCCCGACTATATAGATGTGCGCCTATGATATGGAATAAAAACTTAGAATCAACATGTTGAAATAAATCTATTTGACTGCTTTTTTCTGATACCTTTGGTGAAATATCTTCCAACAACAATCTAAAATTGTAAATATTTCCTGTTCCACATAGCGAGTTCCGGCGATAATATGGCGCTATCCTATTCCCAAGCATCTTGTATCCATGGGCCATGATCCAGCCGTTTTCTCCGGGGTGTGTGTTCACGTAGGCAGATATGTCATTACCAACATAATCATCTGCATCAAAGATCAGCACATATTCGGGATCGTATTTTTTCGCAATAAGAATACCTACGACCAATTTTGAGCCTTTATTTAGCCGCACATTAGAAATATGATGGAATTCACTTTCAGGCATAGGCGGCTTTCCATTCTTGCTTTTGAGAAGTGGAATCTTCCCATGTACCGTATGTGTTATTTGACGAATTGAGACAAGCGCTTTTGATAGTATTCGCTCCCCTAATATCATAAACAGAAATCGGCGTAAAAATGTAAAACCCCTTTTTTTAGGTTGACTAACTATTGTGCGCCTTCTAGGTCTTGTTATCGCATGAGGTGTGTTCTTGCCTATTCTGCCTGCCCACCAACAAGGTGCTTCTAGGGTAGGGACCAAATTTCCTAATTGTTTAAAATCAGTGATTACATCACTTCCGTGACCTGGAAAATCCACTTCAATAAATTCGGTGAACTGGTTGATGAAGTCTGCGTGGTGAAAAAGATTTAGTTTTTTATCACAAACCACAATTACTCGAAAATCCTTGTCACGTTGACTACATACAGAAAACAAGGTGTCATTTAATAGCCGCCAGACCTTTTCGTAGGAGTTACTATCTTTTGGATGTTTGATTCGCATGCAAAAACAGCTATATGGCAAGGCATAATTTTTCAGTCAAAACAAAAAACACGAGTTCGGGGCGAGAAAAACCCAAATAGAAAATTAGC
>Ga0233430_1003649_pt1 | contig 15288 bp, 6 predicted proteins | sample SI_118_April2016_2_FD_179883 | JGI IMG/M metagenome (GOLD analysis project Ga0233430, IMG submission 179883) | Seawater microbial communities from Saanich Inlet, British Columbia, Canada - SI_118_April2016_150_MG | ecosystem: Environmental > Aquatic > Marine > Inlet | place: Canada: British... | reverse complement strand
ATGAACTGAGGCCTAGCCCTACTCCCTTTATCTCTTTTTTTGTACTGAAGAAAGGTTCAAATATTTTGTCAATGACATCTTCTGCAATGCCACAACCTGTGTCTATAATTTTTATTCGGACTAATGGTAACCCCTTCTTTTGTGCGTGCTGCGTTATGATTGTTAATGTACCTCCACCTGGCATTGCCTCAATAGCATTAGAAACTATATTTATAAATGCCTGCCCTATCTCATCTCCATGCGCCATCGCTTCAGGCAACTCTTTTTCAAGTTTTAAAACTGGTTTTATACCCTTTATATTCAACTCAGGTTTGATAAAAGTTAATGTGTTTTCCAGTAAGTCATTGATTTCTACTTTTACAGCCTTACCTTCTTCGCGACTAGATATTGCACGTAAACTATCCGTAATCTTTACAATACGTCCTATTTCATCCTGAATAGATCGTAAGTCCTCTTCAGTTCTTGATCCTTTTTCTGCTTCCATCAATAATAGTTGGGTGTGGGATGATATTATATTTACCGGATTTAACACCTCATGGAATACACTTGCCGTCAGCCGTCCTACAGACATCATTTTATGTGACATTCTTAACTCCTGTTCGATCTGTTTCCTATCACTGATGTCTCGTATTATACCAATAGCATTCCACTTACCACCTCTCATTACTGCTGAAAGAGACAATTCTATTGAAATTTCAGTTCCATCTTTTTTGATAGCTTCGACTTCTATAGTTTGCCCTATTAAATCACCAGTTCCTATATCTTTGAACCTGTCATACCCTTCTATGTGTTGTTTACGATATCTTTCGGGGATTATTAAATTATATAGATTTTCTGCTATGGCTTCAGCTTTTGAGAATCCAAAAATCTTTTCAGAAGCTTCATTCCAGAAACAGACTTTTTCATTATTATCAAGCATAATGATGGCATCCTTGGCTGAAGAACTTATCAGCCTGAATTGTTCTTCGCTTTCCAGTAATTTCTCTTCCGTTAGTTTCTTTTCGGTAATATCTTCCTTATTAGCTATGAAGTGAGTTATAATACCTTCACTATCTTTGATTGGTGAAATAGACGCAGATTCCCAATAGAGTTCACCACTTTTTTTCTTATTACAAAATTCTCCATGCCACTCCTTACCTGAAGTAATAGTTTTCCACATTTTTTTGTAGAATGCAGTTGATTGCTTACCGGAATTTAACACTCGAGGATTCTTGCCAATAGCCTCTTCAAAAGGGTACTCGGTTAACTGGCTAAACTTGGGATTGACATATTCAATTATGCCTTTGGTATCTGTTATAACTATTATAGACGGACTTTGTTCAACAGCACGAGACAACTTGCGGATTTTTTCTTCATCTTGTTTTCTCTCAGAGATGTCACGTATTATACCGATAGCATTCCACTTGCCTTCTCTTTGTACTGATGAAAGAGATAGTTCAATTGGAATTTCATCACCATTCTTCTTAACAGCCTCAACTTCCACAGATTTACCTATTACATTACCGGTTCCAATATTCTTGAATTTATTGAACCCTTCTAAATGTTTGTCCCGGTATCTCTCAGGCACAATCAAATTACTTATTTTTTCCCCCAGTACTTCTCTTTTTGAATAACCAAAGATTCTTTCAGAAGCTTCATTCCAATAAGAAACCTCTTCATCATTGTTCAGCATAATTATTGCATCATTTGCCGCAGAAGTGATTTTATTTAGTTTTTCCTCTGATTCTATTAAATCGTTGATTGCCTGATTACGTTTGATAAATTGGGCAACCTGGTTACCTACTGCAGACATCATATTAAGCAGATTATTATCCGGCTCTTGTGGTTTATTACTAAAAAATTCAATTGTTCCAAGAACAACTTTATTGATAATAATGGGAAATCCAAAGGCTCCATGCAACCCTACTTTCTTCGCTGCTGCCGCACGTGGGAAATTTGTATCCTGGACAACGTCAATGATCCATCCAGGTTTACCGCTTGACCAAACACGCCCAGGCAATCCAATTCCGGGAGAAAAGGTGATTCCTTTTGTTTGTTCTTTAAATTCTGATATTTCTATGTTTGGGTTTTGCCAGGTTTCGGTACAGTACAATACGTTGTCCTGACTGTTAAACATCCAGACAACTCCAAAATCCCAATTTAGCGCTTCACAGACTGCTTGAAGAATATTTTGAGAAGCCTCTTTAAGCGTGCTGGAATCAGACAATACACGTGTTACTGCGTGTTGCGCGTTAAGACGTCTTTCAGATTCATTGCGTTCGGTGATGTCTCTTATAATACCAACTGCACTCCATTCATCTTGAACCTTAACGGACGAGAGTGACAGCTCTATTGGAAATTCTGCCCCGTCTCTCCTGACAGCAGTTAATCTAACAGTCTTCCCAATAACCGGACCATGGCCTGTATCCTTGAACTTTGCAAATCCAATCATATAGGCTTCACGTAGCCCCTCAGGGATAATTAAACTGGCAAGTTCTTTCCCAACAGCATTTTCTCTTGAGTGACCAAAAATCTCCTCTGCTGCTTTATTCCAGAATGAAATGATACTCTCATTATCAATCATAATGATGGCATCTTTGGCTGAGGCACAGATCTGCCTGAATATTTCTTCACTTTCTTTCATTTGTAATGTTCTCCTGTAAAGGCTCTCCCCGGACAAAAGGCGCCGAGGGCAAGAAGTATGCAGTGGAAAAAAGACAAATTAAAATAAGAAATTTTCATACAAAGACACGGAGACTACATGAAAAAACAAAACATTTTAGGACGCATCAGCCAAACATATCTTCGGACAGTGATCTATGCAAAAAGGTACAGAAGAAATAGTAATTTGCTCCGGTGCAAGAGAAGATGCAATGTTCAACCTGAACGACTCCTTGCTCCGCTCTCCAGTCTATTATAGTGTCTTCATGTTTAAATCGGCAAATCAATTATAAATGTTGTTCCTTTTCCTACTTCACTTTCTGCACTCATTGCGCCTCCGTGATCCTCTATTATTCCGTATGATGTACTCAGACCAAGACCTGTACCTTTACCTTCTATCTTAGTTGTAAAGAACGGATCGAATATCTTATGCATCTTACTCTTTTCAATACCGCATCCTGTGTCAGAAACCTTAACCCTTACAAAAGGAGTCTCTCCTCCTGTTATGTTTTTAGTACTAACCGTTATTGTACCTCCACCAGGCATGGCATCTCTTGCGTTTGTAAATAAATTTAGAAATACCTGTCTCAATTGATCCTTGCTCGCAGTTATATGTTGTAAACATTCATCAAACTTCCTGAAAAAAACTACTTCTTCAAGCTTCATATCTGGTTCAAGTAAGGATATAGTGCTCTCTAATAAATTGTTCATTTCGATCTCTTCAAACCCTGTTCCACCTTTTCTTGAGAATCTCAATAAGCTGTCAGAAATCTTCACAATACGCTTGATCTCTTCCTGAACTGACTTTAAGTCTTCCTCCGTTCTTGAGCCCTCTTCTGCATCCATCAAAAGTAATTGAATATGTGAAGAAATAATATTAACAGGATTAAGTACCTCGTGAAACACGCCAGCAGTCAGTCTACCAAGAGACGCCATTTTGTACGATATCCTCAATTGCTCTTCTGATTTCAGGCGTTCTGAGATATCTCTTATTATTGCTATTGCACACCATTTATTATTCAACTTCACAGACGAAATGGAAATTTCTACCGGGAATTCCGTTCCATCTTTTCTAATAGCCTCTGCTTCAGTAGTTTTCCCTATAAGGTCTCCCTGTCCACTGTCTTTGAATTTATCAAAACCCTTCATATAAGCTGCATGGTATTTCTCAGGAATGCATATTTCATATAATTTTCGTCCCATTGCTTCATCTGCAGAGTAACCAAAAGTTATTTCAGCTGCATGATTCCAATATGATATAATCCCATCATTATCCGACATGATTATAGCATCGCTGGCAGTGGAGCTGATAGCTCGGAATCTCTCTTCACTAAACAACAATGCCTGCTCCGCTCTCTTTTTATCAGTGATATCCTCTTTGATTCCAAGAAAATTAATGATATTCCCTTCCGCATCCCGTATTGGTGAAATAGAGGCATTCTCCCAATAGAGCTCACCACTCTTCTTCTTATTATGAAATTCGCCTTTCCATTCATTGCCTGATGTTATAGTCTTCCATAATTCTCTGTAATTTTCATCTGATGTTTCACCTGATTTCAACATTCGTGGATTCTGCCCAATGACCTCATTATATTCGTACCCTGTTGATTTACAAAACCTTGGGTTGATATATTCAATATTACCTTCTAAGTCAGTAATGACGACTATTACATTACTTTGCTGAATGGCTTGTGACAGCTTGTGCACTGTCTCTTCAACAATCTTTAATTCAGTAATATCTCTGCCTTCCGGAATTATAAATATTACATTCCCATCCTTGTCCTTGACAGGTGTCAGTGAAATGTCTACGTATGCCAGTGAACCGTCTTGTTTAATGTGTGTGGCATCAAAGCGCACGAAATTATCCTGGCTGGCATGTTTGATTGATTTTTGTAAGAGCTTTTGAAGTGGTACAGAGTGCGACCACCAGGGTGTTTCCCAGTATGGTTTGTTTATGACGTCAGAGTATTTAATATTTGCAAATTCAAGTGAACCCTTATTCGATTCTATAAGTGTTCCATCCGGTTCCAGCAAACCAATGAATTGGAAAGTATTATCAAAGATTGCCCTGAATTTCTGATCACTATCCTGTAAATCATTTTCTACCTTTTTAATAGCGGTAATATCGGTATAGTGCTCGACTCGTCCTCCCTCGTATAATCCAGATGAGATTGGCTGGCTCCAATGTTCTAACCACCGTTCATCAAGCCCGTCACCTGGCAATACATGACATGTAAAATTCTCTACATATGTATTATCCTTGTATGTATTAATAACGGTTTTCTTAAACATATCAGGTTCTTCAAAAATAAGATTAATCTTCTCTTCTATAAGTTGTTTGTTATCTTTGCCAACAACTTCAGCTAGTTTAATACCAAAGAAATCTTCAATTGTTTTGTTTATCCAGATAACTTTATATTCATTATCAAGAATTAAAATACCTACATTTAAGGAATCCACTACATCGTCAATAATACTACGATAACGTTCCTGGCTCGTTACTAATTCATTTTCGGCTTGTTTTCGCTCTACAATTTCTCCGATTAACCTTGCTGAGCTGACTAAACGCCTTTTTGCTAGTTCAATAATATATGGAGGTCTGGTCTTGTAGGCGTTGGCCTGTGCTGCAAGCTGATCCTGATCGGTACTGTATAGCTCAGAAATTCCCTTCAGTTTTTCCGGGTTCTTAGGAGGGTCACCATATCCAAAATTAATTGACCCTACTATCTCTCCTCTGGCTATTATGGGAACAGCATAGAGATTGATACCTCCGAAGCATTCTATCTCCACAGGCTCTCCTTTCTCCATAGAGACCTTCGATGCTCTGGCCCAGCATGACTCATGACAGTCCGACTTGCCGCTTTTCAGTGCGCTTTCATTATCAGAATCACCGCATTGTGATCTTGATGACAGGTCAAGGTCCTTGCACCAGCCGGAGTTAAAGAATCCAAGGGCATAACTGCCATCCTTTTCGTATATCGTCGCTGAGGTGTCCAGCAGATCAAGATAGTCGCTTACAATGTCAGCAAGGATCTCCTTCCCGACAGAATCCATAATCAGACGCGAAGTATTTAATTCTGTTAAATCACCATAATCCTGGTTATGCATGGTTATCTGACTGACAGGAGTTTTTTTAGTCAGTAGCCATTCAATCTGCTTGAGTGCCCTCTCGCTCTCCTTGCGTTTTGTGGTATCAAGAGTGATAGCCAGAAAGGCAGAAACGGATTCAAATGTAGTTAGCTGAACATGTACTTCAACATTATACAAAGACCCATCTCTCCTCTGGTGAACAGTTTCAAATATTATAAATTCCTTCTCTCCTGAACGGAGAGGTTCCAGCAGTTTTTCAAAGGATTCTTGAGTAAACCTTGGTTTTATGTGCAATGGAGTAAGTTTTCTAAGTGTGTCAATTGAATATCCCAGGTTCATTCTTGCTCCCTTGTTCGCTTGAAGGAATTTAAGAGTGTCTGCCTTATATATATATATTTCATTTAAAGAGTCCTCAAGTACACTGGCAAGGCTTGTAACTCTTTTCTCTGCCGTTATACGTTCAATTTCTACCGCGGCCCTGGCAGAAATTATATTGAAAACATTCTCTGCCCCTGGAGGTAATTCTAACCTATGGCGCGACAGAGCACATATAGTTCCTATACAATCCCCACTTTTGTCTTTCAATGAAATACCAACATAACCCTCCACTTTCCGCTGAACAAACTCCACATCATCAGGGAACAGATCAATAACCCCTTCCGGATAGTGGCAGAATCCCTTCTTCGAAACGTCACCATATGGTGATCCTTGTAATTCATAAGAGTAATTCTTAACAAGTTTTCCATCCATTTTCATAGCCAAAGTCGTTTGACTATTTTCATCAATTAGTTGGCTCAGTATCACGCAATCCACATCAAGCCAATCGTACAAACTGATGACAGTCTGCTCAAAGAATTTCTCCCCTTCGTTTTCGGCGGCAGTCACAACAAGCGTGTTCATTGCATGTTCTACTTGTTTTCGTTCAGTGATATCTCTTGCAATATGTACAACACCATTAAATCGCCCTGCCTCGTCTAACCTGGGAAAACATGACATCATGAAAGTACCGCCCAGACACTCTTCTTCTTCAGATTCAGATTTCAACGACTCCTTGCATCTTAAGAATGGACATGTAGGCCATGGCTCATTACTACCATGAAATACCACGTGACATTTTTTCCCAATAATGTCCCGGTAATCTAAATTAAGCTTTTCTGTAACAGCCTTATTACACCTGATTATGCTTAGATCCTTGTCATGGATACTAATCAGATCTGAAATGGAATCAAAGGTGTCCTCCCACTCCCTCTCTTCTTCAATCGTTTGTTGATATAGAATGCGGTTTTCGAATATAATATTTTGCTTTTCCAGGGCTCTCTTTATGATTGTTAGCATGTATGGTGTTTCGAAAGGCTTGGGGAGGAATGAAAAGGCGTTTCTATCCATAGCCTTTATCACAGTGTCCATCTTTGCATAAGCGGTGAAGATGATTACTTCTGTATCCGGTGAAATCTCTTTTATCTTTTCAAGTACTTTTATACCATCAGCATCCGGCAGTTTCATGTCCAGCAAGATGATATTATAGAAGCCACTCTCTGCTTTCTTTGTACCGTCCTCTGCACTATTAGAGGTATCAACTAAGATACCTTCCAATTCAAAGATGTCAATTAAGCTTTCACAAAGAGCCGCATCGTCATCGATTATAAGGAGTTTTGGTTTTTCCATCATTTGGATTTATGATTGTCTATTGTAGATTATAAGGCTTTCTTGCGTCATTTATAAACCTCCATGTTTAAATTTGAACTAATTACCAATGACTTATAACAATCGTAAAATCTTTACGATAGGACATCTTTCAACCTTTTTCTTGTAACCTCTCCGATTATTTTTATGATATTTTTCATCTCAAAGGGTTTTTCTATAAAATGATCTACCTTGTTCTTTATAGCATCATCAATTATTGGCTGAAATTGGTTGACATAGCCCGACATTAAGATGATGGCACTTTTAGAGCCTCTCTCCCTGATCGTATTTATTAAATCGAGTCCGTTATCTCCATTAAGTTTTATATCGATCAAAAGTAGTTCAGCGTTGTTCTCATCAAATTTCTCAATACCTTCGTCTACATTATAGGCTATATCAACATTATAGTTTAGATCATCAAGACACTCTCTCAGGGTGATACAAAACGACTTGCTATCATCTACTATAAGCAGTGTTTTCAGTCTTTGCAGTTTTTCTAAAAAACTTATTAGCTTTTCTATGTCAAGAGGCTTTTTAAGTACCTGCAATGCTCCCTCAATATATGCCTGCTCGACAAGTTCATCTTCCGCATATGCAGTAATCATGACAACTGAGGTCATCGGAGAGTACTTTTTTATACAACTGAGTGTTTCTACTCCATTCATCTCAGGCATCCTGATATCCAGAAATATAGCATCGATCTCATTCTCTTTAATTATAGTTAACGCCTCTTTGCCTCTTGTGGCAAATCTTGCATCGTACCCCTTGGCATCTAATATATCAGTTAATGAGTCACCTAAGTTGGCATCATCATCCACGACTAGTATTGATATTTTCTTGTTCACTTCATTCCTCTGTTAATTATTAAATGTTTGACAGGATGAGTAAGATAATGACAGGCCTTTTCTTCAATGGGATAAGAGATAATGGATAAACAATATCTCTTAACTAATAACGGGCATTATCTATGATTTATATCCAGTGCCACTCCATTTATAATATTAAGTTAATATCCAGAAAACACTTTTTGCCTCTATTTAAGCATAAAAAAAGCACAATGACCATTTGTCCTTAATTAAAAGACAAGTTCGATTGCGCTATCAATCAAAAGTAACTCTTTATGTAGAAAAGAAACCATCAAATACTCCAAAGCCTTTCATTATTCCGGCACGACAAGGATTCTTACAATCAGGTGTTTGCCTTGAAATGGTTTTATCGTTTTAGCTCGGTATTCTTGCACTTTTTATATTACTGAATACCAAATAATAAATTTTTCTTTTATACTTTATTTGCTCCAATGATATAAATTAAATTAATCTCGTTTTATAGCATATAAGATACTCCAAAGTAAATAGAAATCAGACCAATTCTTTTCATATCTACAATCATTAATCATAAATTTTCAACCCCTCATTGCCGGAAACTTAACCCTAAACGTGGTTCCTTTTCCCTCTTCGCTAACCACTGATATATTGCCATCATTGGACGTAATAATATCCTTGACTATTGACAGGCCAAGACCCACTCCCTTACCCTTTGTTGTGAAGAATGGTTCGAATATATTTCCCATTATTTCTTTTTTCATACCACCTCCTGTATCTTCAAAGGAGATTCCGACAAAATCTCCTTCTTTCTCTGAACTCCTTACACTGAACTCTTCACTCTGAACACTTCTTGTCTTTACGGTAAGCGTACCTTCTTCCGGGATAGCATGTACTGCGTTTGTCACGATATTGTTGAATACTTGTTTCAGCTGAAGACGATCTACCATTATTTCAGGGCATTCGTTATCAAGTTCAACAGCAAAATTTATGCGTTCCGGTAAAGAAAACTCTGTAAGGAAGTCTTTTATGTATTCATTAATATTTAACCTGCCCTTCTCTGGCACTTTTGATTCCGACAGGCGCATGAGGGCCGTTACAATTTCATTTGCTTGAGTGACCTCACTATCGATAAGCCTGAGATGCTTTTTTGCCTTTTCGTCCAGATCCTTTAGCGTTATATTTAAGAAATATGATGAGTTTTTAATTGTAGCCAGAGGATGTCTTATGTCGTGGGCAATGGAACCTGATATACGGCCGATAACGGCGAATTTATCTCTAACTTTTAATTCTATTTCTGCCTTCTTACGCTCGGTGATGTCCGTTGCTACACATACTATCCCCTGAATCTTGCCTTCTTCACCGCGCATTACTGAACCGGAAAACAGAACCGGTATTTTACCTCCGTCCTTTGACAGATAAGTCTTTTCTACATTAGTAACATAATCCGCTTTTACTAAATCTGAAATACCTGATTTTTCAAAGAGTAGTTTTTCTTCCTCTTCAAATACCATACTAATCGGGTTTCCTATCAACTCATCTTCCTTATACCCTAAAAGAGTGATGGTTGCCTGATTGACTCTCTTAATCGTGGCATCTTTATTGACTACAATCAAGGAATCGGCCATGCTTTTGATAATATTATCCATATAATCTTTGGAAACAGTCGTATTCCGCAAATCTTCCATCATTTTGTTGAAAGTCTCGCCAATTACTGCCATTTCACCTGATAGCGCCTCTATCGGTTCATCAAGCCTGCCTTTTGAAACTGATTTTAACCCACTGGTGATCCTGGCTAACGGATTAATTATGTTATATTTCAGTAGGCCGAAAATCAAAAACAATATAACGACAGAAACAGACAGTTCTATCCATAAACCTTTTTTAAAGGTATTCCACGCGAGCGATTGTAGTCGGGCAGCAGGGAGCTTAATACTCATAATCCCGCGCAACTCACCTACTGTATAATTGAAAGAAGTATCATAGTTAGCACTAATGGTGATGTGCGCATCTTCTTGTTTGCCATGGCATTTCAAACAGTATTCCTCAACCCATATCGGTGCTGAGTAATGGTAATACAATTGATCATCTTCTGATTTGAAGCTAACAAACCTCTCTTTTTCTAAAGGGTTTTCCCGATAATAATCTATCGCTTCTTTTTCCAGAGAGTCAGCGGTATTCTTCGGGTTGCGAGGACGGTCAGAAACATTATTGAAATACAAACCACTTGCTGTCCAATTTGTAAAATCCTCAGAAATACGGCTTAATGCGTGCGCGGGTAAGAAACCAATTGTTTTATCTGTCAATGGAATGCCGCTTTCTAGAAACTGATGATGATAGACCCGACGGGTTGCCATAAGTATATTGCGTACATTTCTGGCTTCACGTTGTATGGATTTTAATCCTTCTGTATTAATGTCATGATAGTGTCTATATTCGACAATGCCTAATGTGATCAGAAAAATACCTAAAGAACTTAATAGTAATTTTGTTTGCAGTCTCATAATAATCCCCATTAACAGGAAAAGTTTTATTGACGTTATAACTATCCTCAAAGAAAAATAACGTAACTAAGCAATACACCCACCCTCTTCACATGATCCAAAAAGCACAGCAAATATCTATGTTTCTCTTTGCTCATAACTCAAAACTTATAAAACAGCCGGAAACATAATCTTAAACGTGCTTCCTTTACATTCTTCACTCTCCACTGAGATAATGCCACCATTGGACGTGATGATATCCTTGACAATTGACAAGCCAAGCCCAATTCCCTCGCTCTTTGTTGTAAAGAATGGTTCAAAGATTTTATCCAGAATTTCTTTTTTTATACCGCTGCCGCTGTCAGCGAAGGAGATTTCTACGAGATCTCCTTCGAGTTCAGACTTTTGAGTTTGGAGTTCGCCCGTCTGCCGAACGGGCAGTGATACTTTTGCTTCTTTACTCTGAAGTCTCTGCTCCGAGCTCAAAACTCTCCTCGTCTTCACGGTAAGTGTACCGTCATCCGGCATGGCACGTACCGAGTTTGTCGTGATATTGTCGATGACCTGTCTAAGTTGAAGACGGTCAGCTATTATATCGCAACATTCATTATCAAGTTCTAGAGTAAGTTTTATGCGTTCTGGGAAAGGAAACTCCGCAAAAAATTCCCTTACGTATTCATTGGTATTTACCCTGCTCTTCTCGGGTGCTCTTGTTTGCGACAATCGTAAGAAGCTTGTAATAATCTCATTTGCGTGAGTAACCTCACTGTCAATAAGTTTGAGGTGTTTCTTCATTTTTTGATCCGGATTCTTTATCGTCACATTCAAGAAATAGGATGAATTTTTAATCGTTGTCAAAGGATGCCTGATGTCGTGGGCTATGGATCCTGATACACGGCCGATAACGGCAAATTTCTCTTTCCTTATAAGTGCATCTTGTGCTTGTTTTAATAATATGCCTTGGGCTACAATTTGCTCTTTACTATCTTCGTTCTGTCGAAAATGAAGATACATACTAATAAGCAAGCCTATAAGTACACAAATATAACTGGCTTTCTTTAAAAGGTGGGCAATGTCAAACATCGCATCAAAAAGATTGAAGGAAAATGACATAAACATTGCCTGACACATAAAACCGACAATAAGGGAAAGCACTATCCAGTGCTCAAAATGATTATTTTTCCAGAAACCTTTCTTTAGGTACCCTATAAGAGCTAAAAGGAAAAAGATAGCAGAGAAAAATTCTTCTGGTCGGCCAAAGAGGAGTTTGGGATAATAGGCTGTCGGTAAGGGTACAAAAGCAAAAAAGAAAAAACTTAGCAAGGTTAATACTCCAATACTTATATATGTACTCTTCTCGTTTATTCTATATGCTTCTCCTGTCTTTTTTCTTTTTTCCCACATCCACCAACTCAAAAACATAAGTACGGACAAAAATATGCGAGATGCATTCCAACTCCAGGGAATAAGAGAGGGAGGAGGTGAAGGCCATAATTGATTAAACCATATACTTGTTACAATAGTATGATAGCCATCAAGAAAAGAAGTTCCTAAAAACCCTGACCCAATATACAAAAAATCAATATTTTTCTTAACGTAGAAATGTATCAATGCCATAGCTCCAACGAATAAGGCTAAAGTAGTAGCCAATAATTCCATCAGGGTATGAAGTTGAGTGCTACCCTGCCAGGTGGAATTCCGCAGTATTATAAATCCTAAAAATAGAAGTATGAAAAATGTGATATAAATAATCAACCTTTTCATGGCAAGGTTACTGTTTTTAATATTCATGTTTTTATTTAACATCTTTCTATTAAACTGATTCCGTAGTTTTCAGAAACGTGATGACGATTGTCAATTCTTTTATCCAACCATCCATTGAGTTTGCAGCACTTTCAGGTCACGATATGTTATTATCAGATCCCATATCAAAGACATTTTTATTTGGTATGATAATTTCTTGATATATGCCTGTAGATCTGGGTTTAAGATTTTCTTGAAGTGGTAGAAATTCAACATCTTTCATATAGAATGCCCTCAATACGAATTCGGTTGATTTGACTATTTGGGAAATTTCAATATTTCATCGCTTGAAATACTAACTTGTTCTAGAATCCGTAATGTTCCTTTGGGTATCTGCTCTATGTGGAACGATTGCAAGTTGTGCCGTTATTATCGCTTTCCTTGCAATTTTGTTAGTGTATATTAAACTAGGTTGTCCGTAAAGTCTTAATTATCTCTTTAGATGAAAGTATCGGGAGTTAGGGTATTAAGTGGCAAGCATGAAACAAACTGGACTATTATGTATTCCATTCCCATGACTCTACTTCTGTCAGGAATGCATTATCTGTCAGATCATATCTGAGCGGTGTTATTGAGATGTAGCCGTCTTTAAGTGCATGCATATCAGTACCAATAACATCTACCTTAGGCCAGCCTGTACCGGCCAGCCAGTAATATGCTATACCACGCGGATCAGTTCGTTTCTCATAGTGCTCTTCGAAATCACCGGAGAATTGTTTTGTTATCTTTACGCCCTTTATCTTGTCCTTCGATATATTAGGTATGTTGACATTGAGCAGCGTGCCTCTTGGCAACTCCTTCTTTATGATAAGAGCAATAATATCTTTTGCTGTCTCAGCGGCTCCCTTGACATCAGGTGCTGACTCAGAAATTTCCAGAGAGAGTGCGACTGAAGGGATACCTAGAAGAGCACCTTCGATTGCAGCGGCTACTGTCCCGGAATATAAGACATTTATCCCGACATTAGCACCAATATTTATACCGGAAACCAGCAACTGAGATCTCTCCTTTAATATTTCTCTAACTGCAAGTTTTACACAATCTGCCGGAGAACCATCTATACCATAACCAATAAAATAGCCATTGGCATATACATCTCTTACTCTCAGGGGATGGCTAAATGTAATTGAATGCCCTACTCCGCTCTTCTGCACATCCGGTGCAACTAGAGTAACAGACCCTAACGACTCCATAGCCTTCTTTAGTTCCAGGATGCCTGGCGAGTATATTCCATCATCATTTGTTACTATAATTTTCAATGAGACATTCCGCTTTCTTCTATTATTTCAGCTTTTGTTTTTTCAAATTCTTCCTCACTAATTAACCCATCAAGTTTTAATCTTTGCAGTACCATTAGTTTCTCATCGAGGACAATCTTATCTATAATTGCATTTTCTTCATCAGTAACCTTTCTTCGTGCTTCTCTGATCTTCTCTCTTCCTTCATCAGTTAGTACCAATATTTTTTGATCTTCCGGAATATAGTCACCTTCTTCACCTTCGCCAGGTTCAGCTTCATCTCCATCCTTTTTTCGCAAACCAAACCATTTTTTCTCTTTGCCTTCTTCTTTTTTAAATTCCTTAACAGACTTCTTCATCATCTTATCGTATACAGTCTTATTTTTCTTTGTATAATCTACCATATTTTTAAGTACTTTTATATCTTTGCCATCGAAAGGTGGAGAAAACATTGAAACAGTAATGCTTGTCTTCTTACCTGTATTTATATATTTGTGTATCGTTTGCCTTGGGATCATCACAACCATACCTTCTTTTACAACATGACGTACACCATCAAGTGCGATAATACCACTCCCCTCCTTGATATATAAAATTTCATCATGGGTTTTATGAGAATGAGTACCCATTTCTGATCCTTCGCTCATCTGGAAAAGATATACGCTTGTACTCTTGTCATTACCCAATGGAATAATCAGAACGTTATCATCTTCTGCAAGGCCTTTTTCTTCTACTATATCATCTATATTTTTTATTTCAGGTTTGAATATCTCCGGAAAGGAAGTGGGATTTCTTAATGATTCGACAAAATCACCTGATTTCTTCGTAGCCATACATCCACAGACTGCGAGAACGGAAGTAGAAATAATAAGCAATATGAGCTTTTTTGATAGATTGTTTTTTAGCATAATTACGGTGTAAGACTCCTTTCCTTAGTCCTTTATCTGATTAAGATTTTCGATTTTAACAGCAATATATAAGAGGGTCAATATAAATAAATCATTGGACACTTGCCTTAAATTGATATATTTATTAGAATCAAAACTTATAAAATATTACATTAGATTTAGTCTTATATCTGTTGTTAGATCGATATTTATATAAACGAATAATGATTAAACACCTGACATATATATTTCTAACGATATTGATTACATCATGTCATAGCTATACGGCAATCTCATCTACAAGTTTTGAAGATGTAGCGGCTGGTAAATGTACAATAATTGATCTGACATACCCTCTAAACAAAAGTAATGCTTATTGGCCAGCTCCTTCTTATGCACCTTTCACATACAAACCTATTTCAACACTTGAGGATAATGGAGTCTTCTCAGGAGCCTACTCCACCCCGGAGCATCTTGGAACTCATATAGACGCTCCCAATCACTTTGAAGATAATCAGCCTTCAGTTGATGAGCTTAACCTGGAAACTCTTATTGGCCCTGCCTCGGTTATAGATGTTTCTGATAAAGTTGAAAATAATGCGGATTATGAACTCATTGTTGAAGATATTGTCGATTGGGAGGA
>Ga0233430_1003641_pt1 | contig 15313 bp, 6 predicted proteins | sample SI_118_April2016_2_FD_179883 | JGI IMG/M metagenome (GOLD analysis project Ga0233430, IMG submission 179883) | Seawater microbial communities from Saanich Inlet, British Columbia, Canada - SI_118_April2016_150_MG | ecosystem: Environmental > Aquatic > Marine > Inlet | place: Canada: British... | reverse complement strand
TTTTCTCAATCCTGCCTATGGATGATGGCGGTTTTTCGCTTTGCGGATTCACCTGGTCATTTGGTGCGGGGGAAAAGGATTATTACCTGATTAGAACCAATGCGGATGGCAACGCTGTCTGGACCAGGACTTATGGAGGGGAGGAGTTTGACTACGCCCGTGATCATGTGAGGACAGCGGATGGTGGCTTCGCTATTGGCGGCTACACAACCTCCTTTGGTGGTGAAGAGAAGAATATGGGATTGTGTAAGGTTGATGAAAACGGTGAGTTGGAATGGTGGCAGGCATATGGTGGTGATGGAAATGACGATTGTTATTCATTGATACAAACGGTTGACGGAGGTTTTGTTCTGGCAGGTTATACGGAACCTGAGGAAATTGGATTCTGGGATATTTATATTTTGAAAACCGATTCCGAGGGTGAGGAAGAATGGTCAGTAACTGTCAATATGGAAGACAATGAGATGTTGACGGATATCATACAACTGGATGATGAGGGCTATCTGGCAACAGGTTATGTGATTTCGAATGAAGATGGTGGAGCAGATTGCTATTTCATCCGGCTTGACAGAAATGGAGAAGTTAAATGGGAAATGCTTTACGGGCACGAATATGCCGATGAATGCCACTCTGTTATCGTTACACCTGAGGGATATTCATTTGCAGGATTCAGTGTTTCTGTAGAGGATATGGATCTTAATATGTGGCATATACAGACTGAAGTTGATCCATTTGGGCAATTTGCTATTCCTCTGGGTCAAGGTTGGAATTTGATTTCCTCACCGAAACCACCTCCTGAACCCAATATTGAGTCTGTATGGGGTGAAATTGTAGACCGCGAAAATCTTCTGTTAACCAAAAACCATCAAGGGCAGTTTTTCCTTCCAAGCCACAACTTCAACAATATGGCTGATTGGGATGTGCTTTATGGTTATTTTGCCAATCTTGCTACTGCTGATACACTTGCAATAATTTCTGAGACGGTGCCAGAAAATACTCCAATCCATCTTCGTCAGGGGTGGTCAATTGTTTCATATCTCCCCAGTCAAACAATTGATGCCAGGCAAGCATTTGAATCAATAGCGGATCAACTATTACTGGCAAAGGATGGCAATGGTCGTTTTTACTCACCTCAAAACGATTTTTCAAATATGCAACCACTAAGACAGGGACTTGGTTATCAGGTTAAATCTTCTGATGTAGTAGAATTGATTTGGATGCAGCAGGATGACGAATAGCCACGTTAGAATCCGATGATTTCCTGTAACATTTCCTTGACAACGTCAGAATAATTACCTAACTTCAAATTATTCAATTAGAAATATTGTTTCGTGAAAAATAAACCAGTACATAGATTCCGCTAGTTTGACATTGGATAACACAATCACGTTAAACGTGTTGTCCCGCTCTCTTCAGAGGAGGTGCTAAATTGTTCACCACTCACACCTGTGTTTTTTCAAGTATTTATCCCACAACTCCGCTCACAAGAAAGATCCACACGATTATTTTCTTTATACTGATATGTACAATATTGGCAACGATGCTTCACGCCCAACCAAACAACGTATGGATGCATTTCTACGATAACAACGGTAATGCAAACTATTTTTACGATGTCTTCGCAACCACTAACGGTGGTTATGCAATGTGTGGATTTACCCCTGCTGAACAGGGTAATAGCGCATACTGGCTTGTCAGTGTTGATGAAAACGGTGGTGAAATTTGGCAGCGAACCTACTCACATGAGAGATTTCCCGACATTAATAATTGGTGTTATTCGCTTATTCAAGACGATAATGGGGGATTTTTGATAGGGGGGAGAGTCAGAGACCAAGAAAATCTGAAACATTTCTCAGTGCTCAGAACTGAGCCTGATGGCAACATGATGTGGTGGCGAGAATATGGAGAACCAGGATGGGCCGCTGAATGTTGGGCGGTGATAGAGCTTAAAACCAGTGAGTTCGTTGCAGTTGGCCGAAATGGGAATTTTGACGCATATGCAATTATGCTCAATGATGATGGTGATGTCTTGTGGGAACAAACATATCAGGATCTGGGCAAGTGGTTCCGGTCATTGCGAGAAGTCGCTGGTGGTTTGCTCCTTGTTGGTTGGGATAATGGGCACCGTGGTTGGATATTGAAAACAAACTTTGAGGGAGAGGTTCTTTGGTCACAATCCTACCAATCCGGTCAATTGATGTCACTCATCTCCTGCCGGGAAGGTGGTTTTGCTGCAAGTGGTCACATTACGGGAGATCAAAATGGCTGGTATTTGTTAAGGGTGGATGAGGATGGAAATGAAATCTGGTCAAGTACTTATGATTTCGTTGGCAATGAATGGAGCAATTGTGTTACTCAAATGTGGGACAATGGTTTTACTTTAGTTGGTGAAGCTCAAGAAGATAATGAATCCAGAGTCCTTCGAACCGACGTGGCAGGAAACGAAGTGTGGCGCAGGTCTGATGGTAATGAAGAGGAAATGGTTTGGGGGGGATATAAAGCAGTAGTGGTTGGACATGATGGAATGGCATTAGCAGTTGGAACAGGTTTACGAAGATTGGATGACAATAGAGTAGATGGTGTTTTAACAAAGATAATGTTAGAGGTATTTCCTCCAGAAATCATTTTCCACGTACCGGAAGACATCGAGTTGAATGTCTTGCAGGGTGACACCATTCAATTTGCAGTTCAGGCGGAAGATATGCAGGATGATTCATTATCATACTTCTGGATACTTGACGACGATACAGTTGCAACCGATACCACTACAATGATAATTTTTGAAGAGCTTGGTGATCACAGAGTTGAGTGCTTTGTTTCCGAGGGAGAACTTGCAGACTCCGTGCTATGGTTGGTACACGTCAATGAATTTTTCATCCGCAACTATGAACCGGACAGTCTTGAATTGACCATTCAGAGGGGAACTGAAATAGATTTCGGAATTGATATAGCAGCAATTGAGGAAATCGAGGTTGAAAACACCTGGATAATAACACATCGCAACCAACAGCAGGAGGAAATCGGGAATGAGGGTGAGGTTACGGTGATGTTTGATCAGTCTGGTAGACATCTACTTCAAGCACAAGTATCGTATGAAGATGCAACGGATGAGGTGAGCTGGATTATCAGCGTTCGCTCGGCTATCTGGTCGTGGTGGCCGTCTGAGCTTGAATTGTCGGCTTATGTTGATTCTACGTTTGAGTTCGTCATTACTCCGTTCAATGAAGAATCGGATTCGCTCGAATATGCGTGGTTGCTGGATAATGAACCTATGGAGAGTGACAGTGCATCAATTATGTTGACCTTCCCTGAGACCGGACAAAGAGAAGTTACATCCATTGTTCATGATGGCATAGAAGCTGATACAATCCTCTGGTCAGTCAATGTGGAGGAGTGGTCATTCACAGCAGATGACGCGGATTTCGCAGATTTGCCGGTTACAGCACAACTGTACCCGGGGGTTCCTAATCCATTTAATTCATCGGTTAGGTTATCGATGTATTTGCCAAGAGCAGAACATGTTCTGCTCTCGGTGTTTGATGTTAATGGGCGAGAGGTGTTGCGGTTGGTTGATGGGGATTTTGGGGCGGGAAGTCAGACTTTTGTCTGGAATGGAGGTGGTTTCCCGGCGGGGGTTTATTTCCTGCAATTCTATGCGGGGGAGATTGAAACAACTCAGAAAATTTTGTTAGTTAAATAAGTAATCAAATTCAGGAATTCCCGTCATGCGACGAAAATGTTTGATTTTACTTCTGCTGATATTAATCACACTGCCAATTTATGCGCAACCTGGAGTTGCATGGGAGCGATTATATGGCAACGATGAAAGGGAAAGATTCTATGCCCACATCAGAACCGAGGACGGTGGTTGGGCTTTCACTGGTTTACGCTCGCATAGAATCAGAATGCTGTATTTGGTCAAGACAGATGAGATGGGGGAGGTGGAATTTGAAGTTACTCTCGGTGATGAGGGAGATGGTTGTACTGGTTGGGATCTGAGCCAGACCGAAGACGGCGGGTATTTGGTCGGTGGTGATTGGAATGCAAACAATGGGTCCGGCGCATTTGGAGCATTACGTATGGATGTGAATGGTGATTTATTATGGGAAAGAAGTTATGGAGAATCTCCCAGATCCAGATGCTATGCAGTAATTGGCAGCAGCAACGACGAGTTTTATCTAGCAGGTTACGCTCAAGCAGAAGAGAACGGCCTCCAGGGCTATGTTGTTAAAATCGATGCGAATGGTGATGTTATTTGGGAAAGGTTTTATGGTGGTGTTAGAGAGGAGAAGTTCCGGGACATCGATGCTGCAGATTTTGGATATGTCCTCTGCGGTAGTTCGAGCAGTGCTGGAGGAGTAGATAATGACTTCTGGTTTGTGCGCATCAATCCTGACGGTGATGAGTTACAATCAGAAACGTACGGTAATGAGTTAAATGAAACTGCCTATGCGATCAAACAATACCCCGGTCAGGGAGGATGGGCGTTGTCAGGACAAAGTGGTCCTGGCTGGCCTGATTATTATGCTGCCCTGCTTCGCATAAATCGAGATGGTATTCAGCAGTGGTTTACTGACTACGAGAATGATGAAGTGTTTACAGTCGCCTATGATTTTGTTATTATGCCAGATGGTGGGATAACAGCTGTCGGATATGGTCATGAACAAAATATTTATCTCGGTTACTGTTTTGGCACAGACAATGCCGGAAACATGATGTGGGAACGTCTGGACGACGTTTGGGAAGGGAACGCCGATTTTCAGACGGCAGTGCTCGATGACGACGGTGGAGTTACTATCGCAGGTAGAGCTAAAGTTTTTTCAGAGGTAGGTACCGATCTAAATGGCTGGTTTCTCAAATTGGCGGCGGCTGATCAACCACCAATGTTATTGGATAAAACACCTTCTGATTCTGTAGTGCGCCTGTCACCCGGTGCTGAAGAGACCTTTTCTGTGATAGCACTGGATCCTGAAGGTGTCGATCTCCTTTATCGTTGGGTGTCTGATGGGGACACATTGGGAGAGGAGGACAGTCTCGTCCTCGATTTCCCCGAACTTGACACTCTGGGCTTGTCAGTATTTATCTCCGATCGTACCTGGACAATCTCAACGGGCTGGGAGATCCTAGTTGTACCACTAATTTTTGACTGGCTCCCTGAGGATTCCGAGTTGCAGGTTGAAATCAATAGTGTCATTAATTTCAATGTTGAAGCCGGATTGCCCGATGACACGACCTTGACCTTTCAATGGAGACTGGATGAGGAAATTGTTTGTGAAATCAATGAATTTTCTAGTATTTTCCAGGAGCTGGGTTTGTTCGATCTGACAGCTACTGTCCGGGCACGGGATGTAGTGGATTCAATCGCGTGGGAGATAGAGGTTGTCGATCCGGATATTGTTCGAGAAACGGTACCATCTTTTTCTAAAAGCAAATTGTACGAACCTGTTCCCAATCCGTTTAATTCATCGGTCAAATTGTCAATGTATTTGCCAAAAACTGAACACGTTCTGCTCTCGGTGTTTGATGTTAATGGGCGGGAAGTTTCGCGGTTGGTTGATGGTGATCTTACGGCTGGGAGTCAGACGTTTGTTTGGTATGCTGGTGAATTTCCGGCTGGGGTTTATGTTGTGAGGATGATGGCTGAATCCGGCTCGGAAATACGGAAGGTTGTTTTGGTTCGTTAAGGAGAATCCGGGATATTCGATAATTATTGGGAGGACGGGCACATGCGATGTGCCTCTACTTTATTAGAGCGGCTTTAATAAAAAATTCATCCTGTCCAGATTGCAGCTTCACAAAATAGATTCCAGTCGAAGCATTTTTGGCGTTCCAGACACAATTATGTTGACCGGTGCTAAGGGTGTTGTCTAAAATGGAGTTGACTTCTCTTCCGGAAATGTCATACACAGTTGCGGTTATTTTGCTTGCCTTTGTGAGTTCAAATGTTATTCGAAGATTATTGTTAAAGGGGTTCGGGAAGGAAGAGACGAGGTTAATTGTCTCTGGATAGTCATTTTTGGGATCAATACTCACCTTCAGGAAGTCATCTGATCGATAAATCAAATCTCCCACATCAATTGAGAAATCTACATTGCTTGGTTGCCATTCCGAATCGAGTAAAACTAATTCGAGCTCACAATCCAGAATCGCGCCATCTATCTGCGAGGAAGCCTGATCGTCTCCCCAGATTGCTATTCCACAATATTTCTGTCCGTCCAATACACCAGCACCGACACATAAATCACCCGCAAATACCCCAATTTCACCAGTGATTCCATATTGATTCTCGACCAGCAGACTCATGTTCGCGCCTGTTCGGCTCCGAAACTCAAAATTCCCAGGTGTTGATTTTGAATTACATGTTGCTGCAATACGCTCTCCGTTTTCCCAGCTCCAGATTAGTCCGACATCTTCTATGACATGAACTTGATAACCGAGACCAGGGCGGAGTGTCTCCATATTACTGAATTCGAGAGCTGGATAGTAAAAGTTACCATTTTGGTCTTTAGCCATTGATAAAAATTCGACAATACTCCCAAATGCAATTTCAGCCTCGGTTTCTACACGAGGATAATAGGAAACTCCGCTCCAACCTGCTTGAAGTGGTATTTCTGTCTCAGGATCAACTGGAATGCCAATCATTTCGAAGCTGAATTCTTCCAGCATGTCAACCCAATAGGCTTGTGATACATCCCAGTTTCCGATGCCGTTATGACCAAATTGTGGTACATAAAAATCACCGTTTGCATTTTTGCAGAGTTGGAGCATACTTCTCAGGTTTGCCTGATTGAATATGTCATCGACGTTTGGTTCAAAGGGATTTATGTAAGATGATACTATTGACCAGCCTTCTCTACACTGGATTATCTGTCTGGCATTATCATCACTGATTTCAAAAGAGAAAAGTCCATTCGGACCAGCAGGACGGCATCCCGCAAATATCGTATTATTGAGAATGGCGACACCTTCAAATCCGATTTGGTTTTCGTCATTCTCCAGGTCAATATCCATGTTATACCACCCGGTTATTTCGGGCTCGAATGGCTCAGACAGATCAAGAAGTACAATTGAATTCACAAGCGAAACAACAGCCCGATTGTTTTCAAAGTCCATTCTCCGGGCACCATGTTCAAGCTGGAAAGTTTGAACGGGTTCAGGAGCTTCAATGTCTGAGATGTCGATAATTTCTAGTCCATCCGGAACTGGCACATAAGCCGCATTTTCGTGTAAATAGACCCTTTCTCCCCTAATTTCGATTTCAGAAATCAGATCTATCTGGTCAACCTCGTCGCCGATGATAAAAATCCTGAACATGCCGTTACCTGCACAGTAAAGGACACCCTCACGAAATGCACCATCAGCAGTTAATGGTTGATCGGTATCTCCAACAAGTTCAACATTCCCATCACCGTCAATGCCCATTATTTGCCAGATTTCTCCCGATTCTATTGCAAGATGGTTATTGATCTCAAGAATGCCGGCATCTCCGGGGTTTCCAAGATTTTGCTCCCACTGACGAACCAGACTCCCGTCTTCAGCAACAGTGAAAACGGTCACCCACTGTCCCATCCAACTCTGGCTAATTGCAATCCAATTGGTACCTGTACAACTATAAACATTAAATCCGCGGGTTCCATGATTTGCATGGTAGGCGGGATGAGGACTTCTGGGTATCCCATTTTGATCGAAGCTAAAAGGAGCAGTTTTATATCTGTCCCGAATAATGAGATTGTCATCTCGTTTGATGATTTGTTCTGCGCCAAAAGGTGGGTAATATCGATTCACAACCGTTAGGGCGTCTTCTCCTTCGGGAATTAGGTGAAAAATGGCATCGGGCAAATTACCCGATCTTACATAAATGTCCTCTTCAAAAATCCTGATGGAGTTGCCACCCATCCGACTCCAGCCAACTTCATTGGTATTTATTGATCTAATCTCAACTGGATCATCCGGGTCTTCAACATTGTAGAGAACGACATTATCCCAACGTAAATGTGAAACTGCTAAAAGTCCTGGTGCACCAGATAGTACATATGCATGATCATTTTCTTCAATGGTGGCATTTTCAACTGGGTCCTCCGGATCATTGCAATCAGTCAACTTCACTCCGAGTTCATTTCTTATCAAATCACCTGATGCCAGAATGTCGCCACACCAGGTTAAGAAATACGGGACGTATTCAAAAAGGACTGAGGATCTTTGGGGATTTTCAATATCGGAAAGATCATATAAAATGAGACCTATTTCTTCATTTCCGATGACGAGTTTATTATCTCCGAGTGAAAATCTTGCAAATTGTCCATCTATTGTACTTCGGAGAATGAGATTGTTGTCTTCATTAAGTTCATATAATCCTATCCTGTCAGGATTTTCTTCACCTATCGGACAACTATAAGTAAGAACAATATTCTCGTTTAACTGAACTTGCTGATGGGTGCGATCATCCTGTATCAATTGAATCAGTCGAGGGGCAGGTTCGTTACTGGAGAGAACTCCTAAACCATTTTCAAATCCAATGATTGCAACTTCCTCGTTGCATTCAAGAGCGAGCAAGCGTTCATCTGGTTGGCAAACAAACATACCCGTTGCTTGAAAACCGTCTGAATTATCTTCGACGAGTCTCTCAATCTTGGTTTCATCACCATACAGGATTGTGCCGGGATGAGCCCCAAAGAGAAAAGGTTCGGTATTTATTAAATTACCAGGACAGGCAGAGCGGTGTGATAGCTCAATGTTTAATGCTTCTTGTGCACGCGAGTCAAAACGAGGGGCAAAAACAGAGAAGACAATAAACGCGAAAATAATGCAGGTTCGAGCCTTATGTTGCGGGTAAAAGCTCATATTTTACACCATCATCCTGATTAGACAACCCTGTTCCGGTAGTACGCAATTAATTCCAATCACAATGTCAGAATCCCGTGAATATGCAATCCTGCAGCAGGAGCAAATCCTGTTACGCGTAGCATAATTCATGATGTATTCTTATTTGTGATTTTGGAAATATAGAATTTCAAACATACCGGAGATTTTTTAGTTTCGCATTGCTGCAAATAATCAAAGGATGGATATCAGCAAACTAATCTACATTCGGCAATATATTCCCGGAGAAAGAGAAAGTCAAGGATTTATCTCAAAGTAAATAAAAACTGAAAGATAGTTTTAGAGGTTGACCAGCGAATCTCAGAGTTATTGTGTATTCGTATAAACTCGTAAGTATGTGTATGTTATTAAAGGATAAAAGTTTTGTTCAGAGTTTCTATATTTCAATTGCAGATGCAGTGGGGGCGATTTGAAGAATTTCGGATCTACCGGGAAATGCCATATTAAAACTCGCTTTAACCCAATGTGGTCGGTTTGTACGGGGGCTAAGATGTCCCATAAATATCCGGGAGAATTTGTCTAATCCTATTTCGCGAATAATGTCGATCGTTTGTTCGTTGCTGAGGTGGGTACGTCTGATCCTCTCTTTTTGCCAGTTTGGATATCCCATATACTCATTCAATCCATCAGGATCATAGTTGCTTTCTATAAAAAGAACATCTGCATTCTCAATATATCTGCGGGTTGTCTCTGTAATCATACCTGTGTCAGTTAAATAACACAGGTGGGTCAAATCTTCATCGGTGACAAAAAATCCATAAGCATTTGCAGTATCATGAACGACATTGAATGCTCTGACTTCAAAGTCACCAACAAACACGGGTTTTTCATTATCAATCAGTTGGTGATTTACGTTCTTCAATTGGTGTTGACATGATTGGTAAGATTTTTCATTGATATATACTGGTACATCACGATATTTTCTTCCGAAAGGACCAATTCCCCGAATGTGATCCCCATGTTCGTGAGTTACAAACACTGCATCAATTTGACTGACGGTTTCAAGCCCCAATTTGGCGGTAAGGGCCTTTAAACTAATCCCACAATCTATGAGGATATGGGTATTTTCATTACTGATCAGAGTCGAATTCCCTTCAGAGGAAGATGCGACGGAGTGGATTTGCATTTAGATGTCCTGGGTTTTTAGAGGCGTCGCCATGTGTCCCCACATGGCAAAAACAATGACCTTAATTATAGTATGGATTTTGAGGTATTTCAATGGAGGGGGGTGAATAGGGAAAATGAGCTCGATAAACATAAACCCAAAGTGGATTAATTTTAGTGCATACATGATAAATTTGAAAATAACAGGTATCAGGCAAACTGAAATGGAGTCAGGAAAGAAAAAAACTGGCAGACGAAGGGGAACGCCTGCCAGCACTGCAAGTTGGCAGACGAGACGGTTGTCTGCCAGGATGATGAATTGCCATCTCGATATGATCGGAATGACAGTTCGAGAAAAGTCTAATTATTAAAGCTTACCCACACTTCGAATAACCACAGCTTCTACAGTTTAAACAGCCTTCTTCAAAGGAGAGTGGAGCAAATCCGCATTCCGGACATTCCTGTTGAACCCGGCCACCAAGCATGTAGATTGGCCCATTCTCCGAATCTTTGGATTCATCGACGAATGCGATTGGTTTGCCGGATGGCTCATCATTAATCATATCATCAAGTGGCAATTCTGCCTGTTGATGTTCACGATCATTCAGGAATCGTTCAAGTGAACGACCTATTCCATCAGGTGTTGAACGGATCAGGTCTCCATCATGCCAGACTGGATTTGTACCGGTGATACCTTTGAGTTGTTTGACAATCGCGCGCGGATCAATTCCAGCTCTCAATGCCAGAGATATCAATCTTCCAATAGCTTCAGACTGTGCGGCAGCATTACCACCGGACTTTCCGATTGAAGCGAAGACCTCACACAACCCGTGCTCATCTTCATTGATTGTTACGTAAAGGGTTCCCTCACCAGTCTCTATCTGTTCGGTGTAACCACGTGTGACCCGCGGACGTTTGCGGGGTTTCAATGAGCCCGGAGGTTTACGAACAGTACCATTAATCTTCGGCAACATCGTTGTCTGGGTAGGGAGCTCCATTTTCACCTGTTTTCCTTGATTTATGTCTGCTTTATCTGATTTGTTTATTTCTTGCGGATTTTCCGAGTTGTCACTCTTCAGAGAGTCGCCGACGTTCATAACCTGTACATCTCTACTTCCGTCACGATATATGGTCATACCTTTACATTTCAAGTCCCATGCGGACAGGAAGGAATCTTTTATATCCTGAACAGTAGCACTGTTTGGGAAATTGATTGTCTTCGAAACAGCATTGTCTGTGTATTCTTGAAATGCGGCCTGCATCCGAATATGCCAATCAGGAGAAATGTCGTGTGCAGTCTTAAACACTCGTTTTACATCTTCAGGGACCTCTTCCAAGTCGGAAAGATGATCTCCATCTGCAATTTTGTCCATTAGTTCCTGGCTGTACCATCCACCATCGCGAGCCGCTTCCTCAAATCTTTGATTGACATAAAGAAGCCTATCATCATCCATAACTCGCTTGACGTAGCAGATCGCGAAATTGGGTTCAATACCTCCGGAAACATCTGCGATCATGGAAATTGTTCCAGTCGGAGCAATTGTCGTCACGGTTGAATTGCGAGACGGTTTCTCAAGTGTTGATAACCCAAAATTAGGGAATGTACCTCTTTCAACAGATAGTTCATTCGACATCTGTCTGCCTTCTTCCTGAATGAACTTCATTACTTTGCGGGCCATTTCCAATCCATCTTCAGAATCATAGGGTATTTTCAGAGCATACAGCATATCCGCAAATCCCATTAGTCCGAGTCCAATTCGACGATTACCATATGTCATTTCGCGAATCTTTTCGAGCGGATACTTGTTCAGGTCAATAATATTATCCAGAAAACGAACTGCATGACGTATTGCAAGCTTCAATCTTGTCCAGTTTATCTCAAGGTCATCAGTTAACATGTTGTTCAGGTTCACTGAACCGAGGTTACATGACTCGTAAGGAAGCAAAGGTTGTTCACCGCAAGGATTGGTTGCTTCGACTGCACCGAGCTTGGGTGTTACCTCATGTCGATTTATCTCATCGATGAATACCATGCCCGGATCGCCATTGAACCATGCGTTATTTGCAATGAGATCATAGGTTTCTCTGGCGTCCAATTGCCCAACTACATCTCCATTGTGGGGTGAGATAAGGTCAAAAGGTTCACCTTTCTTTACTGCCTCCATAAAAGCATCAGTTATTGCCACGGAGATATTAAAGTTGGTGATTGAAACCATATCTTTTTTGCATTCAATGAATTCGAGAATATCGGGATGATCAATTCTCAAAATCCCCATGTTGGCTCCGCGCCTCGTACCACCTTGCTTTATTGTTTCTGTAGCGGCGTTAAATACCCACATAAAAGAAACAGGTCCGGATGCTGTGCCGGCAGTAGATGCAACATGTGAAGACTTCGGTCTGATTCGCGAGAAACTGAATCCGGTCCCTCCGCCACTTTTGTGAACCATCGCAGCATTTTTTACAGCGTCAAAAATTCCTTCCATAGAATCATCGACAGGTAACACAAAACAAGCACTGAGCTGACCGAGCTTCCGGCCGGCGTTCATTAAAGTGGGGCTGTTTGGTACAAAATCAAATCTGGAGATAGTCTCGTACAATTCCCGTGCGAACATATCCACATCAGCTTCGGGATTGTATTTAGTCTCATTAGATGCGATAGTTCTTGCAACGCGCCAGAACATTTCCCTTGGTTCTTCTGTAGGATTGCCGGAGCTATCCTTTTTCAGATATCGCCGTTTAAGGATAGTGATTGCATTTTCCGAGAGCATTGGATCCGGAAGATCATCAGGGATGGTTCTGGGAGCTTTGGTCCCTTTTCTCTCGATTTGTTTGTCAGGTTGTGTGGTTTTTTCGTCTTTTTTACACTCTGATGATGCGGTTGTCGGGTCGAGTGTCTTCAAATCTTCCGTAGAGATGTTTTTTTCTGGCATTTGGTTCAATGTTTTATGTTGGTTTGGGGTGTAGTTCTTAAGTTCTAATCGCGGCCGGTGAGGACATCAATGGGGTAAATTCCGCGTATCTTTTTTCGCTTCAATGTAGCGATGATAAATATAGGTGGTGGTTATCAGTTTGTCAAGAGAAAAATGAAGATTTATACTAAATGTGGTATGAACGTATGTTCACCACACAAAGGATTGATGTTCGAAGCTGTTTTAAATGTTGTTTTTTAGGTTATTTAATAAGTTCATTTTTGTTTTATGAATTTCGGAAAGAACTAAAAAAAATTTCTTAGACCCAAAAATGTGATGCAAATCATTTGTGTAATAAAAAGGGGCGATTCTAATTTAGAATCGCCCCGGGTGAAGAGGAGGAGTCTGGAGCTTTTCAACTCCATTAAATAATACGACTGTCTGATTATTTCTATTTGTGTTTTTTTTTCCTATAGTATAACTTGTTCTTCGGACAAGAAATCCGAATCGATAAATGCACCAGCAGAAAACGTCGCATCCTGTTTCGTAATTAGCAAAACAGGTTCATACATGTTGACATCGTAAGAAAAGTTTGTTATACTTTACTTGCTTTAAGCAAAACCCGCATTATCGGATGTGAAAGGCGGCGTAGCCAAGAGGCTAAGGCGGAGGTCTGCAAAACCTCTATTCATCGGTTCGAGTCCGATCGCCGCCTCCAGCCTTGTCGAAGGTAAAGTCCCGCCGGGGTGGTGGAATAGGTAGACACAAGGGACTTAAAATCCCTCGGCCTTCTTGGCCGTGCCGGTTCGATTCCGGCCCTCGGCACGAGGTATGGTGTTGTAGTGCAGAAGTGTTGAAGTGTTGAGGTATTTGGAGTACTAATGAATTGGTGTGGAATGTGTTGATAATATACGCAGCATCACCACAACACCACAATACCGCTGTACCACAAGACGAGTAAGGGCGATTAGCTCAGCAGGTTAGAGTGCTTGCGTGACATGCAAGAGGTCACTGGTTCGATTCCAGTATCGCCCACAATTTTTAAGAACTAACTGCAAGCCTGTTTTACATTAATTTGTGCATCAGATCAGGCTTAATCGAAGAACGGAGTAAAAGAAGAAGTGTTCGGATTTGTCTGATAAAACCATCGACATAAATTTAGATGCTCAAGTAGACGCCGGATTAAAAGCCGGCGTTTCTCTTCGGGATGCGCTCGGTGAGATACCAAAAGGTGTCATCGGTGCTTTCTATATGGGAAGACATTTTGGGCTTGAAGACATAGTCTTTGAATCTGGTGAATATAAGCTCCTGAAAGTGAATTCACCAGAATCTATGAACATCTTCTGGCATTCGGCAGCGCATTTACTCGCTCAGGCGGTTAAAAAGCTCTACCCACATGCCAAACTGGGCATTGGACCGGCGATAAAGAATGGTTTTTATTACGACTTTGATTTCGGAACACCAATTTCAGCCGATGAGCTTGATGCAATAGAAGCTGAAATGAAGCGCAATGTTGAAGCTGACTTACCAATAGTTCGTCAAGAGTTAAGCCCGGAAGAAGCACTTGGATTTTTCAATACCGAAGGGCAGACATATAAAGTTGAATTGATTGAAGAGCTAGCCGAGCAGATTTCGACATACTCTCAGGGAGAATTTACCGATCTCTGCCGCGGTCCACATTTGCCTTCAACCGGATATCTTAAATTTTTCAAGCTCACTGCAATCACCGGAGCTTATTGGCGGGGTGATGAACGCAACCCGATGCTTCAACGGATTTATGGTACTGCATATCCGACATCCAAAGAACTGAAAAACCACCTCCGGCGTGTTGAAGAGGCCAAAAAACGGGATCATAGACTGCTCGGAAAGCAGCTTAAACTCTTCAGTTTCCAGCCGGAAGCTCCAGGAGCACCTTTCTGGCACCCACGTGGTCGAGTTATCTGGAATGAAACCCTTTCCTATATAAGGGGCTTGTTGTCGAAGAGAGGCTATGGTGAGGTTGGAACTCCGTTGATAATGACTCAGGATCTCTGGGAAAAATCTGGCCATTGGGACCATTATCATAATAATATGTACTTTACATCTCTTGAAAACAGAGATTATGCCATAAAGCCGATGAATTGCCCGGGTGCGGTGCTGATGTACAAATCCGATCAATGGAGTTATCGAGATTTGCCATTGAGATGGGCTGAAATCGGAATTGTACATAGATATGAAAAATCGGGCACATTGCATGGGCTTTTCAGAGTCCGACACATAACCCAGGATGATGCTCACGTTTTCTGCACTGATGATCAGTTAGTTGATGAGGTTGGCAAGTTAATCAATCTGGTTACAGAAGTACTGAATCACTTTGGAATGACGGATATAGAGGTTGAACTTTCAACTCGACCCAAGGACAGAATTGGTAGTGATGAATT
>Ga0233430_1003630_pt1 | contig 15338 bp, 16 predicted proteins | sample SI_118_April2016_2_FD_179883 | JGI IMG/M metagenome (GOLD analysis project Ga0233430, IMG submission 179883) | Seawater microbial communities from Saanich Inlet, British Columbia, Canada - SI_118_April2016_150_MG | ecosystem: Environmental > Aquatic > Marine > Inlet | place: Canada: British... | reverse complement strand
GTTTCTTTGGCAATTTCTTTTGCTTTTGATGATGATTCATCATAATTTACGCCTTCAAGAATTACTTTTGCACCATATCCTTTAGTTGCAGAAACTTTTGCAGGTGATGCATTTTTGGGCATTACTATAGTACAAGGGATTTTTTCTAATTCAGATGCAAAAGCTACACCTTGTGCATGGTTACCTGCAGAAGCTGCAACAACACCTCGTTTCTTTTCTTCATCAGATAATGAAGTTATTTTATAATATGCTCCTCGAATTTTGAAAGAACCTGTTCTTTGTCGAAACTCTGCTTTTAGATGAATTTCTGAACCTGTAAGATCACTGAATGTTGGTGAGTGTATCAATGGTGTTTTTTTAATATTATCTCCACGCATAGAGTCTGCTTTTATAATTTCATCATATGTGGGATTCATGGGAAATGTTGCTAGAAATGTGGCGTATTTGACTTCTTCTATAGAAAAAATATGATTTTTTCTAAAATTTATGCCTAAATTTCTAGTAATAACTAAATACTTCCAATAATTTGTTAAAATTATATCGAGGGATCGGATCTCCCCTTTGAGAATCGTTCTCATTTTCCGGTTTCTTGATTTTAACTTATGATTTTATAATTAATTCAAACTCATCTAATTTTTTTGAGATTTGTTCTTTAACCTCATTTGACATCTTTCTTGGGTCAAACAAACCTTCCCGATTATTATTTTTAATAAATTCTAAATCAAATGTACAAAGACAACCTTCTTCTCCTGAAATTAATCTCGGGTCATCAATTAGCACAGAAGATGTTTGGTATGTTTCAATTAAAAGAGAATCTAATTCATTAAATAATTTTGACTTTTTTTCTGATAGTTCTTTAAAATCTACATCTGTATCTTTTTCAATTTCTTTGAAAATTTCTTCACGAAGTTTATCTTTCTCATAAAGAATTTCAAATAATTTTTGATGATCAAAGTCTTTGTATCCTCGTTCTTTTAATTTATTTAAAACAAATTGATCACTATTATCTGAAAGTTCTTGTTCTTTATTTTTTGTCAAATCTACAATATCAGATAATTCTTTTTGACAATCAATTACACGTTGTTCAGGTTTGTAGTATAATAAAACATGAAATTGTATTGAAATATGACCTGAAATTAAATAATTTCCCGCCATTACTTCAAATTTTGTAAAAATTCGTCTAATGTCGTCATTATTAGAAATAGTTACATCTTGAAGAGACCAATTATGTAGATTATTATTTATTTTTTGAAAATAATCCATTACTTGTTTTGGATCAAAGGTTTTTTGTTCAGTTACAGTTGAATCCCCCATCATTACTTTGACATTAACTGTTTTTGTTAATTCAGATATTTTAGATAGGAAAATTTCTTGTATATTTTCATTTTTTTTATTTAATGTCTTTATGAAGTCATCAGGAGATCTTGTATCTAACCGCACATGGGATAGCAAATTATTCTTCGCCTTAAACCTTCACCAATCTCTAAATAGACATATTCAAAATTCTAGGCATGGACAAATCCAAATTAAAGTGTGATATTTGCAAAGGTCAAATTATGGAGTATTTTTCTGAAAAATATGATGGAAATAGAGGCAAATGTCTACATTGCGTGATTGATTTTCCATTAGAATAGATGATAAATTATGACTAGTAAAGATGAATTATCAAAAAATAAGCCTGAAGAAAAAAGAAGTCAGGAAGATGTAATTTCTAGTGAAAATACTGATAAAGTATTGGATTTTGATGCAATGATTTTAGAAACTCAGAAACGGGTATGGGGTTCTCTTAAAAAAGGATATGAGTATTCAGGAGTAATTGATGATTCGGATAATTTTCTAAGAAAACATGTATTTTCAAAATTAAAGATGGTGGTACTATACGTGGATTTGGTAGGCTCCACAACAATGACTTTAGAAATGCCTTCTGAAAAAATTGCAACTATCATTGGATCATTTGCTCAAGAAATGGCATCAGTAATAAGACAGTATCACGGATATGTGTTAAAATTTGTAGGGGATTCAGTAATTGGATATTTTGATGCAGAAGAAAACGGTGAAACCCCTTCTGAAAATGCAATTAATTGTGCAAAATCCATGATATCAGTTATCCATAAAGGGATAAATCCAATTTTAAATCAATATGATTATCCAGATTTAATGGTAAAAATCGGTGTTGATTTTGGACAGAATATCATTGTAAGATATGGTGCAGATGTAAAACAATCTCATGTGGATATTATCGGTCCTGCAATGAATATTGCCTCAAAAATTCAGAGTATGGCAAAACCTGATCAAATTTTAATTGGTAGTGATGTTTATGAAAGATTGAGTTTAGAATCACAAAAAAACTTTAACCATGTAATTTGGAATAAAGATGAATGGAAATATCGTTCCAGATTAACGGGTGAAATTTACAAAGTATACGAGTTTAAAGGATAGTAAATTTTAAAATTAAATTTTTTAAATTGTAAATTTTCCAGGGCATTCAACATGCTCATAGTGATGTTCAGTAAATTTTTCTTGAACAACATATATCACAATTTTATGAAGATCTTTTTCTAGGATGTCTTTTTTACATCGGAGACAACTCTTTTTTGAATTTTCCATGCGTATCTGCGATCCAAAATAGGAATCTATAAGGATCTGCGATCAACTCAAGTTGAGCTATAATGACAAAGAGTTCACAAGATGGTATATCAAATGCCCAAAGTAAGGCAGAAATATAGTGAAATTAGACTATTTTTATGGATAATATGGTAAATAGACACTTGCAAGACATGTATGGATTAAATCCAAATATTCCACACATGGCATTTCAATTCCCACGATTACCTCCTGGACTTGCACATCCAATGTTTAAAAATTATGAAAGTCCATTAAAAGAACAATTTTCACAACAAACAGAAACCATTAATCAAAAACTCCAAGGCTTCCAACAGATGTATCAGCAATATGCCTCAGGGTTATTATCTATGAATTCAACAATTATCCCTCCAGGACATCCACTGTATACTAAAAAGAACTCAACAGAAGTACTTCGTGCTGAAAATGATAAACTGTTAAAAGAGAATAACGAATTAAAGAAAAAATTAGAAAAAAAATCTAGTTCAAAATATCAGTAAAATTTTTTCCTTAAATTAAATTTTAATTTAACAGTAAAAATCCTTATTAATTTCAAATGTAATTTTAATTATGGTAAAAACTCCAGCTGATAAATGGAAAGATACGGTGATGAAATACAGAAAACAATGTCAAAGTATTTTGAAAATTTCAAAAAATATTAGATATGCCGGAGTCATTAACGTTTATGGCAGAACACTATCAGGAATTGTTAATCCAAAACTCAAACCATTATTAAAATCAGAACAAGTAAAAAATGAGTTTTTTATTTTATCTACTTTGATGTCGTTAAGAAAAGATACATCAAAAACAGTTGGAAAACTTGAACACGTAATTTTACAACATCAAAAAGTAATCATCCTCATTTTACAAAAAAATGATATTACTTTTTACATATCAATTAATAGAAATGAAAGAGGAGTAGAAAAACTCATATCATTAATTAAAAAAGTAATTTAAAAATTATTCTAGAATTATTTTGTAGTTGGTTTGTATTGCTCTGATGGTTTTATTTCAACGGTATTAGTTGATTTGACATTATAAACTGGGTCACCTTTTGGATCTTTTAATGTAGTTCGCGAAACAGTTGTAACATTTGTAAAAATTTTAATTTTTGTTCCATCATCAAGATGATATTCATTAAATTCTTGTGACAGTGTGTCATAGTGCATATCAGGTTTATCTACAGAGTCTAGAATGTCTTTTTTAGTAATCGGTCGGGGATTTGGAGTTCCTTTCAAAGCAATATCTGGATAAATTACAGTAAGAGTTTGAGCATCTACAGAAAAAGATACTTTATCACCATTCATTACACGTTCAATTTTTTTAAGAACAGTTCTAGTTTTCAATATAGAATTATCTACAATTTGATATTTATTCCAAGGTTCTTTGATTATCTCAAATTCAATAATTTTAGTATTCACCATAATGAAAAATATAGAAAAAAATTGTAATATTAATTTTTTAATAAAAAAACAATCTAAGCTGGTGTAAAACCATGATATCCACCAGTTTGTTGATCTTTATCATTAAAGATTGGCTCAAATAATGAAATCAAATAATCATCAGGATCCTGTATGATTGCATTTTTTCCAGTATCTTTTTCTATGATGTCACGATGTATTGTGACACCTTTACTTTTTAACTCATCAACTGCAGATTTTACATCTCCTACAAGGAATCCAATAGTGATTCCATTTTCAATTGAACTACCACTGTGTTGTGCTGTTAGTGATGCTGGATGTAAACTCAATAAAGCACCAGAAGTACCCAAATCTATCCAAGATCGTCTTTGGTTTTTGATTGGAAGACCTATAATTTCATTGTAAAATGCAAGGGATTTATCCAAGTCTTTTACTGCCAAAATTACATTTCCAACTTTTTTGATATTCACAGACAGACTACCTCGAAGTTGTTTAAATCACTTGTCATTGAACCTCAACCATAGTTTCAGTACGTTCTACACCTGAAATCTTTTGAATGTTATTTGCCACATCCTTAATTTGAATAAGATCATCTACATCAATTACAGCTACTGCATCAAATTGTCCACTAGTTGGAAATGAATCAGATACAGAATCAATTTTTCTGAGTCTTGCAGCAATGAGTTTTTTTGGAGATTTAACTAAAATAATTGCCCTTACCATCCTAGATTAACCTCCACTTCAATTAATGTTTCAGTTGTTACGATATCTTTAATTTTTTTAAAATCTATTACCATGTGATTTATCTCATCAATATTTCCTCGTAAAAATACACTAATGTCCGCCCTTCCGGCCACAATCATTACCTGTTTTACAATCTTACGTTTTTTCTTTAATATTGCAACTACAGAATCTACTTTTCCAGGTTTTACAGTAATCAAACATAAAGCACGCACAAATTAAGTAGGGCTTTGGATCGGATAAAGATTTCTAGTCAGATGCTTCTTGAGAGCGTGCTTCTTCAAGATATGCTCGTCTTTCCTCATTGACTTTTTCTTGATCAATTACAATATCATCTTCAACTATAACAAGTCCCGAATCATCAGGGGGTAAATCTTTAATTTTTTTCTTTTTTATTTTTGTAGTCTTTGCTTTTGTAGTCTTTGCTTTTGTAGTCTTTGCTTTTGTAGTCTTTGCTTTTGTAGTCTTTGCTTTTGTAGTCTTTGCTTTTGTAGATTTTTTTTCTGCCATGAATATCGAAAAAAGACAGTTTGCCTTGTTTTTAAAGATTATGTAGAATTATTGTATCATTAAATTATTTCAAATATCTGTTAGGATCTATTTTTTAGATAATTTTAATTTAAAACGATCAAATTCTAGAAAGGATTTTAACTAAAATGGTGCCAGGGGCGAGATTTGAACGCGCGACAGCCCGGTCTTCAGCCGAGTGCTCTCCCAGGCTGAGCTACCCTGGCACTATGAAAAAATCCTTCAGATGAGGAATTAAAGTTTGTCATCTAGTATAGATCTACCAAATATTTTTGAATTATTGAAAATAGTATTTTTTAAATTGTATTTATCAGAATTATCAAGTTAGATCATTTTCTACAATCAGGGCATGCCATCCTGTAGAAAATCCTTCAAATCCAACAGATGCAGCATTTCCAACTAACCAGTTAAAATCTTCTTTTGTAACAATATCATAGTTTTTTGCCTCATTTAGGAATGGAGATAATTCACTTTTAGTAATAAATCCATCATTGTGATCCTCAATTCCCAAAATATCACCATCAATATCAGTGATAAATAAACTAGAATGTTTTCTTTCTGATTCATTTAGAGGTGTTTCATCAAATATTATCTTTGCAAAGTGTTCCCATTTGAATAAAATTGCTAAAACACCTACGTGTCCTTGAGTAGGATTTCCATCTTTGTGAATTTTACATGAAAACACTAGATGTTTTTCATATTTGTCATTTTGATTAATAGTGATAACATCAAAACCATAACTTTTACCATTAGCAGTATTCTGTACGTTTGAAAACCAAGTATCATCAGAGACATTGTTTTCTAGAATTTTTGTATCAGATGCATTTGAAATTAAACTACCTTCATTATCATAAACAAGTAAATCCTCATAAACTGTATAATATTGTAAAATAGTTTGAAGTCTCTTTGATAGAAAATCAATGTTTTCTTCAGTATTGTTCATCAATGCGTTAAATGCACTATGATCTGTTGCCCACCATCGTACATCTGCTGTTCTCTCATATAGTGCTCTATCAACTAAATCAATATTTGCCATAGAGAGATCAGATAGTCTTTCACCTTTGATGATTTGGGAATTTGTTGAAAGGAATTCATTTAAGTTTTTTATTTTATCTTGAGTATTGATATACATTGAATTTGTAACTTTGGCAGTTTCTCGTGAAATATCACCCATAAATCCAGCTATAACCCCAAATCCTCTTCCTGCTTCTCCAACTCGTGCAGCCTCAATTGCAGCATTTAGGGATAAAATCTGGGTTTGATCATTTATTTTATTTATTTCAGATATTGCTTTTTGTGTTTCATCAGCAAGGTTGACAACTAATCCTGTAATGGAGTCAAGTGAGTCATCGCCACCATTTGTATTGTCAGATTTATTTGTCTTTGAATCGATATCGGTTTCTTGAATAATTAATGAATGCCATTGTGTAGAACAATATCCTTCAAAACCAGGGGATAACGCATGGGAGATTATATTAAATGAATCTTTAATTTTTTGGATAGTAAAACCAGTTTCTTTTTTGAATAATTCTGCCTTACCTACAAAAGAAATATTTTCTGTGAGAATTTTTTCTTTAGAGTCAGCTAAAACCTGTCCGTTATCATCACAAATCAATACACGAGTATTTTTTTTCTCATTTTGATTTAATGCTGTTTCATTAATTATTCTCTGAGCAAACTCTCGCCATTTGAATACTGCAGATATTACACCAATTACGGGTTTTGTATGATCTGCATCTTCATGAACTTTACAAGAAAAGGTTACAGAATAATCCTGAATGGTTGGAGAATAATGTACAGTTTGAAATGCATATTCTGTACCATCTTTGGATTTCATTGCATATTGGAACCAAGGTTTTTGTCTAAAATTTATGTTTTCTAAATCATGTTTTTGATTTGCTGATGCCTTACAATTTCCAGATATATCACATAAAAGTAAATCATAGTAAACAGGGTAAGACTCTAACATTATTTCCAATCTTTAGGATGCTTCAGAAAATGAATCATTTTTGGATAAACTCTGTACAAGAATATCATCAGTTGCCCACCAACGGATATCAGCTGCTCTTTCAAACAAATTTCTATCAACTAGTCGGATATTAGATAATGCCAGATTTGCCAATCTATTGCCATTAATACTAGTAGCTTTATCTCCAATTACTGAGGCCAAATTTTCAATTCCCTCAACAGTTTCTAGTTTCATCTGTTCAATTACCTTATCAGTTTTAGTGCTTAATTCATCAATAGAATGTGAAACAATAAGAAAATCTCGACCAATATCACCTAAACGGTTTGATTCAATTTTTGCTGTAGTGGATAGCATGCGTGCTCGATTATTTGCTTGAGTAATTGACTTTAATGCCATTTGAATTTCACCGCCAATAGAATTGGTTTGTTCAACTACCTCATGGAAAAAATCTTTCTTTTCTTCGACAGATTTTGCATCAGACTTTTTTTCTGAGACTAAAATTGTACTCATGTATTTGATTGTATTACATAATACTATAATGAGTTGTTTGTATTTTGAATACAAACATTATAACTATTTTTAATGAGATACTTTCATCAAATGAGATGATAATACAATATGATAAAAAAGTATAAAATATTATATAAGTTATTGTTTGTTTATTATAACACAATAAGATTTGGAGAATTTTTGATATTAACTTACACAACATTATAAATTAAAAAAATAATAAAAGCAATTACTTTTCAAGTGCAAGAATTTTCAATTGTTGAAAATTCTATACATCTTAATTCTGTAAACATGAACAAATTAATGAATTAAAAAAATTAATCAAATCATTTAATGAAAAAGAATTAAAATAGTTCCAATTAGTAAAATTAATTCAAATATTCCAAATCTAATCCCATCATGAGTTAAAAATAGTGCTGAATGATAGACATTTGGACAGATAGATGATGACATATTTGCTCAAGGAATTGAATTCCTAATTCAAGAAAATATTATCAAAGGTACAAAAGACTAAATGTATTTAATAATTCCAAGATTCATTGATTCATGGTCCATCTATAGGAATTGGAGCAGTAATTGCATCAGTTGTAATAATAATTGTGTTTTTTGGGATTAATGGAATTACAAATGAATCAGAACTGGTTTTAGCCCCAACTCCAACAATAGAGCAATCAGGCCCTCCAAAAGTCACCCTCAATACATTTCTAGGAAATGCATCCCCAATATTGGGGGATAGTAATGCTCCAATCACACTAGTTGAATTTGGAGATTATCAATGTCATTTTTGTAATGTTTTCTTTCATTCCACTGAAGATAAAATAGTACAAAAATATGTGAAATCAGGTAAAGTCAAAATCATCTTTAAAGATTACAATATCATCGGTCCTGATTCAGTTAATGCATCACATGGTGCACATTGTGCAAATGAACAAGGATTATTTTGGGAATACCATGATATGTTGTATTCAAATTGGACTGGAGAAAACAATGGATGGGCATCTTCAGAAAATCTATTAAAATTTGCAGAAGAACTTGATTTAGATATTAGCAAATGGTCTGATTGTATGATTAATGGAAATAATTCACAAACAATACTTGCAAGTAATGAAGATGCAAAATCACTTGAATTAACTGGAACTCCAGCATTTTTTGTAATTGGACCTGATGGGGAAACAACAAGGATGTTTGGAGCACAACCATTTGAAACATTTGAAAATATTTTTGAAAAAGAATTAAAAAAATAGCATTGCGATCAACTTAGGCATAAAAAATTACAAAAATTACTAAAATATCATTCATAGATAGTTAGAATTTACTCAATAACCTTATGGAATGCGTTTTCTGGTTTTACAAATTAACAAAAAACGATCTTCGTAGGCATAGCAGTTTTTTTGAAAAAAATAATTTATGCGTAAATGATCGGAAGAAGATATTTTTTCTAAAAATTAGAGTAAATACGTAGTCTATGGGTTTATTGAGTACGTATTTTTTTAAACTGTAAATTATAACATCACATGTTTGACTGAAAAAGTAGATCATACACCTGATTCTCTTCAATCATGGTTACAGAAAGAATTTGGGAGTGAATTAGATCTGAAAATTATTTTTGATGAATCAGTATTATTTGAAATTGTAGGAAAAGATGATTTTGAGATAAATCTCAAAAAATTAGAAAGTGAACAAAAAGTAAATGTGGTTTCTTCACTTTTAATGACGGGCTTCATTCATCTGAAATTCAGTGTTACAGAAGATGATTCAAGCGTAAAAGAATCAAATATTTCAACTTTTTCTGATGAATTTGTTCCTTGGTTTGAAAAATTGACCGAGGGTAAAATTTTGATTCCAGATACAAATACGATTCTTAACCGAACAATGACATCATTATCATTGATGTCTCAAAGTGAGTTATTGGAACATATTGTTCTTCAAATTCCAAGATTGGTTATTCTTGAAATGGAAAGAAAAGCCAATGATTCTGGAAATAAAAAACTCATTGACAAAAGAAAAACATTTTTGGGATATGCTGAATTGATGGAACTTAAGAATTTTGGATCTCAACCGATGAAAGAATTAGAACAAGAAACATTGATTGGTTTTAGCGGTATTTCAGGTACAACACATACGGATGCACTTATTCGAAGGGAAATTTCAGAAGCAAAATTGAATGACAAAAATTCTCAGATAATTAATGATTACACTCTAATCACTTCAGACATGGTAAATTCTTTGTCTGCAATTGCTGAAGGAATTAACACGATTTATGTTTCAAAAATTCCAAATTGGGAAAATAATATTAGAAAAGGAAATATTTTTCAGATTGCAAGATTGCTCATCACCACATCTTCATTATTTGAAAAAATTACTTTATCAAATGGTTCAAAAAAATTTGATATCGAAGGAATGTGGGAAGGTAAAAATAATTCTGATTGGTTTGACCAAAAAGTTTTTGTTACTTCAAACAATAATTGAATAAAAATAATTTAAGAGATACCTGAAACTTTTTTTTCAATTATTGCAATGAATGATTTTGCCAATTCAAATGTAGTTTTATCTTTAATATCAATAACTCCAACACCATCTACAATTACTCTACCAAATACATTTTTTGATAAATTGGTATTGTTGTTAATTTGAGTAGATGTTTGATCATCTTTTGAAATTTGTTTAGGTTTGTTTTTTTGAGGTTTATTATTTTGTTTTTTACTTGACTTTTTCTTTTTGTTCTGATTATTAGAAGTGTCAATATCAAATGATTCAGGCAAGAAACCTGCATCTTCAAAAATATGCAATAATGTTTTGGATCCTGTTGCATAAGGAGGAGACATTCCAGTGATTCCACCACCTAAAGCGTATCGCCCTTCTCCTTGAATAAAGGTGTAAAGTTCACTTATTGTAATCGAGTCTTTTTTCAAATCGATTTTATCATACAAAGTTTTCAAATGAGAATTTTTAATGATTTCAATTGATTTCTCTTTTATTGTTTTTTTGTCATTTGTGTATAATGCTTTAGAGTATTGAACTCCTCTTGGAGTAAGCATGTATCCACCTTTAGAATCATCTTTGACAACTTTAATCGCTTTAAAAAATGTCATGTTAGAACTGATTGTTTTTGGATTTAAACCGGCAATAGAACCAATTCTAGATAGAGGTACAGGTGTTTGATCAGCTTTTTGTTGAAACAGAGTTTTTAAAATTAATTGAAATGCATCATAACCAATGTTAAATGGCATTGACCACTTTTGAGATATTTCTTCTTCGCTCACACAATCATGCTCAATTTTTGTTATAAAAGGTTAAAGAATTTTTTCAGCCTGTAATATTCAGATAGTGCAACATTACACAGTTTCAAATTAGAAAAATGCGGCAGCATTGTCAATAGAAAATGGCCGACGGAAAATATTATCTACCGACGCAAAAACATAACATGACGAATAAATTTAGATCGCAATCATCAAATTCTTTAAAATTGAAAAACGAGACTCGTACAAACATCTACAAATTAAATGAGGTCAAGACGCATGATCGGGTCAATAAACCTTATTAATGAAATATCGGAGGCAAGCTTATGGCAGCTGGAATAGATGATATTGAAATTTACATTCCAAGATTATACATTGATGCAGAAGATTTTGCAAAAGCTAGAGGACTAGACCCAGTTAAATTACAAAAAGGATTAGGTGTTTCTCAAATGGCAATGGTTGACTCCAATCAAGACCCAGCAATTCTTGCAGCAAATGCATGTTTAAAAATTATGCAAAAAAATAAACTCTCACCTGAAGATATTGGTAGATTATACGTTTCAACTGAATCAGCTTTTGATGAATCAAAGGCAATGAACTCATATGTAATTGGAATGCTTGAGCAAGTTTATGGTCAAGGTGCATTTGAGCACTGTGGTGGAATTGAGACCAAGTTTGCTTGTGTAAGTGGTTCTTATGCACTATATGACAATACAAATTGGATTAGAGCAGGAGAAGCTGAAGGAAAGTATGCACTAGTTGTAGTATCAGATATTGCAAAATATGACATGGGGTCTAGTGGAGAAATGACACAAGGGGCAGGAGCAGTAGTTATGCTTCTAAATGACGAACCAAGATTATTAGCATTTGATCCTAAAGTTACAGCTACATCAATTAAAGATGAATATGATTTTTACAGACCATTTGGAAAAGAAACACCAATTGTTCATGGACAATACTCTAACATGTTATATATGATTCAAGTAAGAAAAGCACTTGAATCATACAAGAAAAAAATAGTTTCTTCAGGATTAATCAAAATGGAATCAGGTGAGACGATTCTTGACCATATGGATTACATCAACATGCACTTACCATACAGTAACATGGGTAAAAAGGCACTAGCATATCTAGTCAGACATGAATGGCGACAACTACCAAGATGGAAAAGGATTCTATCAGAGATAGGTGTTGATGAACCGATACCAAAAGATCCACGTGGTACAATTGAATCAGTATTGGGTGATCAAGAGTTTATGACAAAAGATCATGAATTTACAAAATTATTTACAAAGACTCAAGAATATCAAGAAGTCTATGAATCAAAACTTTCTAGTTCACTTATCGCATCATCAATGATTGGAAATTTGTATACTGCATCATTGTATCTAGGATTTAGAAGTAGTTTAGAATATGAATTTCAAAAAGGAATCGATTTGGAAGGAAAAAGAATAGGATTTGGGTCATATGGTAGTGGAAGTAGTGCAATGGTGTTTAGTGGAGTAGTTCAACCAGAGTATAAGGAAATTGTAAAAAATATGAATTTGGTAGCAGAACTAGAAGACAGACATAGACTAACACTTGAGGAATACGAAATGTTACATGAAAATAAATTATCTCCAGAAAAATCAATGCTTCATTCAAAGAAAGAATTTGTACTAGTAGATGTAAAAACTGAGACAGAGTCTAGAGGCGAAAGACGTTACAGTTTCAATGAGTAAATGCAAGAAGAATCAAATCCAATCAAGGATTATTTATTTGAGTATATTAAAAATTCAACAACCATTCCAGAATTAATTGTAAATAAAAAATTTGATGTTATAATTAATGAAATTATTGATAATTGTTTTGATAAAATAATTGCTATGGATACAAAAGATGCAGCAGTTGGTGTTTTAGCAACAGGGATGTTGCATTACTTACTTACAAATGCACTTCTAAACAGCCAAAGGAAAATAGAGCATAATGGAATAGAGTTAGATATTGTAATACCCGATGTAAAAACTCTAGATAAAGATCCAAAAAAGACATTACTAATTTGCATACCAATGTCATCAGATATTGAAATAATCAAAGAAAAAATATCCCAATTAGAAAAAATTCAAACAATTAAAGAAAATATTTGGCTAGTATTATCTAAAGAAATTCCAATTACTCAAAAATCATTTATTTTATCTAAAGAAAATAATTCATTTTCAAAAATAATTTTTGAAATTGCACAATTTAGTAATGTGCATGGTACTAGTAAATTCAAAATTTTACGCATATAGAATAATTATTTCAGAATAGTTTTCATGTCAATATTTTTTTTAAAAGTACGATACAATGATGTGTCGCTAAGATTTTTGAGAAACGGTATTGAGCCTAAAACCTTGACTCCAGTAAGTCCTTCTAAGTCATTTTTTAGTTGTTTTACGGGATAACCTTTATCAAAATTATTTATTATGATTCCTTTGATTGGAATTTTGAATTTTTCACAAAACTTTACAGTCATTATAGTGTGATTAACTGTTCCAACTTTACTTCGAGTGACAATTATTGTAGGAATTTTCATCTCTTTGATTAAATTTGCAACATAGTAATCTTTGAGAATAGGAGTCATTACGCCTCCCATTCCTTCAATTAACAACATTTCATGAAGATTTGATAATTTTTTAAAAGATTTCAAGATTGCGGGAATTTTTGGTTTAATTTTGAGTTTCTTCCATGCAGTGAAAGGTGATGCAGGAATTGGAAAGAATTGTGGGTTTACTAAATTTTCAGGATCATTTACTTGTGCAGCTTTTGATAAAATCTCAACATCTTCTGATTTGAATCCATTTTTTTGTGCATTTCCTGCAGCAAATGGTTTCATCACACCAATATCAAGCCCCATTTTTCTTAGAGTAACTGCAAGTCCTGCAGTGATGTATGTTTTACCAACATCAGTGTCAGTTCCAGTGATAAAAATTGATTTCAATTAACTAGATTAGAATATTTAAGTTGATTAACTCATCGGTTTGAAAATGTTAATTGGAAAAGTATCAAGAGGTGCAGTATAAATAAAAATATAGATTAATTATTAAGATCTGAAATTATACAAAAGCAGTTGAAAAGTTCTGTATGGCATCCAAATACTCAGATGAGTGAATGGAGTTCTTTTGATAAAATAATCAAAGGAAAGGGGATGTGGTTAATTGATTCAAATGGAAATAAAATGCTTGATGGGGTTGCATCGATGTGGTGTAATGTATGGGGGCATTCAAATCCAGAATTAGTAAAATCCATTTCAAATCAAAGTAAAAAATTACAGCATTCCTCAATGTTTAATCTAACAAATGAACCAGCAGAAAAACTTGCAGATAGTCTTGTAAAAATGTCACCTCAAATGCACAAAGTATTCTATTCAGATAATGGATCATCTGCAATGGAGATTGCAATTAAAATTGCATTACAATATTGGAAAAATATAGGTGAGAAAAAGAAAACAGAGATTGCTACCTTAAAAAATGGATATCATGGAGATACATTTGGTGCAATGTCTGTAGGATATGTACCTGAATTTTTTGGTAAATTTAAAAAACAGTTATTTTCAACAATACAATTTCCAGCTCCAAACAAGTATAGAATTCCAAAGGGACTAAGCATATCTGATTATCAAAATGATTGTTTAGAGAAAATTGAGAAAAGATTTTCTAAAAAGAGCAATATTGCAGCATTTGTAATGGAGAGTGGTGCTCAAGTTGCAGGGGGAGTAATAGTTTATCCAAAAGGATTTCAGCAAAAAATAAATCAATTATGCAAAAAATATAACATATTATTTGTTTTAGATGAAATTGCTACAGGGTTTGGTCGTTTAGGATCAATGGTACAATATACAGAACAGAAAAGTACACCAGACATTGTAGCATATGGAAAAATGCTAACAGGAGGGTATCTCACAATGGCTGCAACATTAACTAGAAAGAAAATTTATGATTCATTTTTAGGGGAATTTAATGACTGGAAGCACCTATTTCATGGCCACACATATACTGGAAATCCCTTATCTGCTGCAGTTGCAAACGAGAATCTCAAAATGTATCAAAAATATTCATTGATAAAAAAGATTCAAAAAACATCCAAAGTATTTGAGAAATATTATCAAGAAATCTCAGAATTAGATATTGTTGGAGATATTAGACACAAAGGAATGCTAATGGGAATAGAACTAGTTACAGATAAAAAGAAAAAATCACCAATTCATCCAAAAAAATCAATTAATAAAATATTTTTTGAGCAAGGAAAAAAACAAGGAATCTATCTTAGAACATTAGGCAATATTGTTAT